>Ga0209367_1000310_pt1 | contig 44192 bp, 26 predicted proteins | sample WorMetLIZISLAND2_FD_187412 | JGI IMG/M metagenome (GOLD analysis project Ga0209367, IMG submission 187412) | Marine gutless worms symbiont microbial communities from Max Planck institute for Marine Microbiology, Germany - Olavius geniculatus... ... | reverse complement strand
GATAAAGTTCACCATCGATGCAGGGCAGCTATTCAGCAACTTACAGCACCGGTTGTGACAAACCAGTTTGTACTCGCGCCACGCTATGACGTCAGCATTACATCACAACTAGCAAAGAATATTTAACCAACAGCCATATTTTGTCCATATATTTTGAATTAGCATTTCTTCAGCTACATTTGATAAAAATTTCGTATAAATTGATCATCATTTGAGTGAATTATGAAAGAAATAAAAAGGGTGCCCATTTTTTGAAACACAGTGTAGAACGTACCTTCTGTAACTTGCCAGCAGCTGTGTAAGATTTCAAGTCGTACATAAACAGAATCGCTACTGATTCTAGGCAGAAACTGTCAACTGTTAACATTGACTGTAGGCTAGATAGAGGAGAGTCGTTTATCAGGATTTTAATTATCGGCAGTTATTATAGGCCTACACGACAGTTTGTGCCGGCAGATGATTATAGTTTTTTTTTCATTTTTTTTAATTTACCGGGGATTATGTCTACCGTTAATCGAATATCACTATCACTACATTGTATTTGAAAGTAATTTATTATCATAAATTTTCGTCATAAAGACTACGCCAACGTAAACATATTATTAAATTCTTGCAGTTTATTCTACAAAAATTTATATACACGTGAACATTGCTGCAATAAACGAATAGCCTAAGTAGGTTCGGAAGTAGCACGCAATACTTAAGTTATGTAAGGTGGCTGTTTGGGTGAAGCTAATCCAAAAACATTTAGTTCATAATTATGGCTGTGTCGCCATGATGTGTGCATTTTCAAGGGCGTAAGCGGTCAGCATAGCTTGCACTGTAGGAACGTCATACGAAGTATCCCAAAGTATGTCGGTGAAAGAATTTGATACAGTTGATACATTTGACATTTTTATTTATCTATTTTAAGAATACGAACACAACACATACACAACACGGATAAAAACTGAATAAACATTGTGCCCTTAAAGCCAAAAAGCCAAAAAAGTATAACTGCTTATAAAACAGTATAGAATAATTACGAAATTCGGCAGAAGCTTTTACAGACAACCAGGTAAAATATCAATAGAATCTAATACAGGCAAGTAGGCCCTATGCATGACAAACATATGAAAGCTCTTCTAAATCTCTCTAAAGTAGCTTAATAACCTTCCGTAGAGCGAAACATAAAGAAATTCGAGAAAGTTAGTAGATAATGTAATATACGTATTATGACGCATAAAATCTCAACCGGATTAGTATTCTTGTCAGGTGTTCGTAACGTCACGACAAATCGCTTGTAGGCTAATTATAATTAAATTGTGAACGTAAACAGGATACTTACTTGGTAAACATTATCACGACATGTTGTCAAATGTAGAGATGTACAAAATAAAGAAATATTTTGTAGATTATTAAAATAGTCGTTATCATAACTTGAAAACTTCGACCATAATGCAAACCGTCGATTGTACAGGGTGAGCCAAAAATGGCACCATTTATTGTACGCTTCATAACTTCACCAAATATTAACCGATTCTCAAAATTGTTTCACTGTCAGAATCAGGAGACAATTTGTAATAAAACTGTTATTACAGATCCCACCACACCATTGTTATTTTCAAGACACCGACATTTCACAAGGTGCTGTAGTGACACACTTTGGGTGTGGTGGAATCTGTAGTAATAGCTTAATTTTACATTGTCTCCTGATTCCGACAGTGAAAGAATTTTAAAAATCGATTAGTATTTGGTAAAGTTATAAGACATACAAAAATGGTGCCATTTTTGGTTCACCCTGTATGCGTGTATTTTAATGCCATCAAATCGCGCTTTGTTCTACGGCGCGTTACGCTGACGCAGATCAAAATATGTAAGCCTAAGTGACTTAAACTCAGATTTTGGTAATTAAAACCACAATTGTTTTGATCAACACTAGTTTGCTGACATTAATATTTCATGAAGCAGCATAGTGTCGCGTTTAACTAATTGAGGTGAATTTTTAAGTTTTTAATTACGAATGTGCAAGAATTTTGAAAATCGGTCAGATTTTGCCGAAGCCTGGTTACTAGGCTCGTGACGATGTCAACAACCAGATCATTTGCGGCCATACGACGCTAGCTGTCTTGGTCCATTTAATCGCCCCAGTAGATGAGCTTACGTCTTGAGCGACATGCTGTCCGATACTCAGACAACCGCACTTCCTGAAGGCACGGTCGGTGATCGTTGGTCCCTCCGTCGGTGGCAGCTGATTGTGACAGCCAGACAGGCGTTGTCGAGGTTCAGCGTAGAGTTGATATGCCGTAGGCGCAAGCACGTCGGAAGTTCGCAACAAAGTGTATGATATTTCCGTGCCATGAACAGATAATATAATAGCCATCAAATGCACGTATCATAGCGAGCACAATTGGCTTGCTTTTTACCGCAGTAAATAAAATGTTGAACTTGATGGAACATTTCTTCATCGTGCCGTGACTAAATCGACAACGTGCATACGCCTTTTCCTTATATACGTTTTGAAATAATAATACTGTTATAGCAGTTTATACGCCTACGTACTTTTGTGCACGGATTCGATTCAAACTTTTAGTTTTGTACAAAAAAATTTCGACAAAAACCGAAAATTGGCGATTTTCGGATCAGAGCAACGTGATGCGTTTTCAGACAACGGACACACTGCGGGGTCGTTGTCGTCACTGCGTGTAGCGGTGGTTGAGATGGTGTGACTGTTTTGTCTTCGGTTGCCAGCGCAAACAAAACGTCGTGCCTCGTCCATCACCTGCTAGCACTTGGCACTCGACGTCAACGACCGGTGATAAATATTTCAAGAAGAAATCTGAGCGCAAACGATCTCTCCTTGTCTGCTTGTCCTTACTCCCACGCATTCGCGACTTCGTGTCCGTGGTTTGCACGCTTTTTCAAGTGATGTCATTGAACATGGTTTTGAAACCACTGCAGGCCAGACCAGAGTTGCACTAATAAAATTAGTGAACTTAATATAACAACAAATAACCATATATACAACAAAAATTATTATCATGTCATATATCATATTATATTGTCATACTATTAATGGTGTTCATATTATACTGATTGAATTTTTGCAGCGTAACGCTTTTAAAGCGGGGCTCATATCGCGAACGGAAAAATGTGTTTCGTGCTTCAATGACTTACGTTATTTATCGGTGAAAGTAGAGATGGGAAAGAACCCTCATGGCTAGGGTTCGGTTCTGTTCGAGTTGTTCGGTTCTGTTCGGATTCTTTGCAGTTACAAAATGTAAGAGGTCAGTTCTAGTTTTATTGTAATATGCTGTGTTTTCAGTTCGGTTTGGTTTGGTTCTATGTGGGTTCTAAAAACGTACATCACATTTCTAAAAAACCTGCTGTTTAATCATCGAGTATGCTAAAGTATAATAAACAATGATCAGTCAGCACACAAAGATATTTAAAAGCCTGTTTTAAATAAATTATTTAATCAGTCATAAACCAATCAGTCATTTGTCTGTAGTGTGTAACTTTACTGGTCATTTTATATTATATTTTAGAAACACAAGTTTTTCAAAGCTGGCTATGCTGAGACGGCAGCGTTTCTCAGTCAGAATACTACCATTACTACAGAATACTACCGCAAGTTAAAAACACGCTTTCGCTTGACGTAGTCGTGGCAGAAATCGCAAATATTTTTTTGTGCTAAGTCTGCTACAATTGGCAGCTGCTGCTGATGCTGCTGACAAAATTCAGTGGGACTTGACGATGTGTGTGACAATTTCAGAAATGGTTAAATTTATAAGAACTTTTTAGAACCCACGCAACAAGGTTCGGTTAGGTTCGGGCTCTTCATCAACATGAGTTCAATTCGGTTCAAGTCTTAGGCGTAGGTATAGTGTTTGCTTTTGAGTTCTAGTTTGGTTCGGTTTTATCCAAAGTGCGGGTTCTAGTTTGGTTCGTTCGGTTCGGGTTCGGTACGATTCCCATCTTTAGGTGAAAGTCTCCTGAAGTCGTTTCATCAACAGGCTACGCAACGCCAGTGAGCGTTTGTCGCATAAGGCTTGTAGCAGTCACCTTTTTCTTCAAACCAGCTCTCAGCTATACCGTATAAAAATAACAATAGGTTAGGCCTACTTATTTAACTGATCGCTAAAATACCTGTGCTGCTAAATACCTATGTGCTACGATGATAAAGTTCTTTTGCACAAATGGTGTGTTCGGTGGCCCATATACACTACAGCGGTACAGTCGGTGCTCGCGAATTTATGTTTCTGCTTGTCATTGTCAGTAAGTTGTCCAAGAAGCAGAAAAAATTAGCTTCGTCCGGCGTCTGTGATTCCGGCGAGGTCGCCGGATGCCGGAAAACGTGATCGGTGACGTTCTTGGAACGGCTCGCTGTCAGCGTGGCTTGTCAGACGTAGGCGGACTAATGACATGTAATTGGCTATCTCGGCTGGCAGTTTGACAGTCTAAGACGAAACACTAAAGAACCTATTGCAAGGCCCGTAAAAGTAACAACAAGAGAAACGACAGATTGGGCCGTAAGTTAGTCAAGACATTTTTTCCAGTAAAAGATACATTGGTTACTGGCGGTAAGCAAGTTTTACAACAACGTAATGTTTCTACTGACAAATTTTTAAACTTTTATTTACTGACACATATAGTTGTTTATTTTAAATACATTATCATTATTATTAATTACAATACAGAATTTACCACTAGTCAAACGTGTCACTATTTAAAACAAACTTTATTTACACGTGCAAGCAAATCCCAGCATTTTCAACAGTTTATAAAAAACTCGTTTTCGTACAATACACTGTGAAACAGTCTGGACAAAGTCATTGCTGAAGCACCATCTCTGGGCTGCTTTAAATACCGTTTGCCATAGTTTACTTGTGTGCTTTTTATGCGTCCGTGATTTTTCACTGAGGGAGTTTGCCAACTATGTTTCGGGATCAGAAAACGCAGTTGAGAGAGCGTCAGTGTTGTTGTCTACCGTCGACCGTGAAAAAACAAAACATCGTGTCTCTTCTATCACTGGGTCACGTGACGATAAAACTTTTACAACTTAATTTCTACGTGATCACAATCAGTCGATGTTTTATAGGTACAGTCGTAATTAAAATGCCGGAGTAGTTTTCTGAACCACTCGTCAATTTTCTGTTAGCTTTATAGGCCTATTTTTTTCTTGAATGCGTCTAGTCACGTATACTCGTAGCCTACTTGTTGCTAAACAGACGGTGTGGTGGTAGGAATGATGAATGCATGCAGGACGGTAGCACTGAGCTTCTTGGGTGGTCAGTCTCTCAGCATTGATGGTAGCAAGTAGGCTTACCAGACACAGACGACTGTCACATTACGTCCCGCAGTCACGTTTTGTCTGTTTAAGGTAAGCGTGTCTGTCCGCCGTCTGAAACACGTCTCAGAGCTTTTTTGAATCGTCGGACACGATAAAACGGCTTAGCCTAGATCCAGCGTTGTTTACAGGCGTTGTAAATTTTTTTGCCTGTCGCGAAGTATTGTTTACTCTCAGAGCGTTCTACGGTCGCGTCTTAATTCCCAAATCTCGCCTCCAGCGCTACATAAATTGCATTAACCTTAATTTCCGTCTGTGTTTGGACCTGAAGCCATCCGGGTATAACTGTTGACTTGTAAAGCCTGCGGTTTAAACAAAAAAACAAAAACATTGTTTTTAAATAAAATACTCAAATCACAGACAAATAAAAAATAAAACACATAAATAAAAAAATTAAAATAAAACCACCAGGCGGCCATGGCAACGGGGGTCGGTCGGAGAAAAATGCGGTTGGCAGCATTTAATGGCCTATGCCCATAGACCCCCTATAAACGCAACAATGTCACAAATATCTCTTACACGAGCCGAGCTATAGCCAATTTTGTCCCAAATTTTGTTGCCAGGGCAACGGGGGTCAACCGGGGGTAAATATAAATGTAAGCGTTAATTAGGTTGACTTCGAATACCTTATCCTAGGACCAAAAATTACGACTTTATTTTGCACACAACCGAAGTTATGACAGTTTAAAAATTTTTTAAAAATTTTCTCCATAGGCGCCATTGTAATTTTTTTTAATTTTTCGAATAAATAAACTAAAAATTACATTTTTATTTTGTAACATTAAAAAGACACTTTCTTGCGCAGCACCGGGTCATTTGTCGTATTAAACGTAAAAATCGGTTTAACGGACTCGCCTGTAGGCGAGTTCAAGAACCAAAAAAAGTGTAGTAAATTTCGAACAGGAAGGGTGTATATTTCACCTATATGGGGAGCAAAAACTTTTAGGCTGATTAAGCCCAAATTTTTTTTGGTAATAGGCATCCACGACATTATCACTTTTTTCAAATTTGGTGACGACCAATTTATGGTTTTGGGTTGGCTAAGGGTCAAAGTTTGCATTTTCCCATAGACTTTAAAGGTCGTTTTTACAACACTCACACTATCGTGTGAGGTGTGATTTTAATGTCCTAAGTGTTTATGCAGCGCTAATAGCCAAAAAATATTAGGTTATAAAGCCAGGTAACACATCTGTTGTAAAACTAAACTAACGTAGGTTTGTTAGTTGGCCATCTTTACTAGTTCTTTTCTAGTCTGCTTTCTGCTTCATGGCAAAATAAAGTTGATTCATTGCATGTCGTATTCCGGACGAATGTTGTTCGTTATGCTGTACACGTTTGTTTCGAGAAAATGGAACAATATATAATTCGAGCACGGGCGCCCGGCGATCAAATAGCAACTTGCCGCTGGCCAGAACCTGGCAGATGCAAAAGCAAGTTTGTCATTTTATATAGCGTATAAACTACGGCACCATTGCGACCTGTGAACTACCCAGATACACAGTTTGACTTTAAATACTGGACAGACGACCTTTACCCAGTACGACGTGGCAAAGGAGCCTGTCGAAAAATTTTGTTCTTGTCGGAAAAAAACCGTTTAATAGTTAGGGTGGGTAAAATTTAAAAACAGCATTAAACATTTTAACAAAATTTGCAACTGCCTGTTGAAAAAATGTAACTTTTTGCTTTACCCACAACCTTTTTAGGCCACGATGGCGCGCCGGTATTTACAACACGCTTCGAAATAAAAACTAAAATACAACAGAATAATAAAATGTCGTTTATAGCTTTTTGGGAAATTAGGGGTGAAACTGGCCCTTTCTAGTTTCAAGAAAACAGATGCACACTGCACAGATGTTGCTCGGTAAATTACATATCGACGTCAACCTTCGCCATAAGGGGGTGATAAAACTGTGTGTTCCGCTTGCATATTAAAATCCAGAACGCCGTGGAAGAACTGGTCTTATTCTTAGGCACGAGCTATGACGTCAACGTAAAGACTCACACCCATGCTCCATTACTTTATGGTTTAATTTTTGACAAACTGACCAATGGACAAACAATAATGCGCTAGAAATTTAGGCAAATTAGATGTTATTTCAATTTATAGTTGAAAATAGAATTTAGTGAAAGGCTATTGTGTTACAGGTAGCCGCGTGATTACGCGCACGTATGCGGCAACCAATCACCAACGGGCTCGCCCTGCTTGTTTGTCTATTGGTCAGTTTGTCAAAAACTAGACTTTGTCAGTTCAGTTCAGTTACGTCGCTCTGTACGCGCCTTATGTGACACCCACTTCTGACCCGGCAATCGACACCATAAGGGCCTAATCGACTTGCTGAACTAGCTGCGCGTTCAATCGTTCACTTCTTGGTCTTTCCCAGCGCAACATCCGACCCATTGTTCCGTAAAACATAGAATCTTAGTCAAATGTTAAAGCGATATAATGCTTGAACGTCGACAAATAGTTCGTCGTCGTCTGTGTTTATGTTTGCGCTACAATATGCAAAAAAGTCTGAGAATTTCCTGCATGCAGCAGCAGCCAAACAGCATTCTGTTTGAGTAGCAGATGGGCCTAGTCTCGCGCCTATACACGGTGTTTCATAAAAAGGACCTCTTTTTTCTTTCATAATTTACTCAAATGATGATCAATTTACACCCCAAACGAGGGCGCTAAATGAGAGGGAAGAAAAAAATTGGCGATTTTTAGCCAATAAGTCGCTGTATCTTAATAACGGTGCGAGATAAGGCCTAAGTTACTATTAATCACTAATAGAAAGTCGTACACTGACTTTCGATTGCCACTGAATTCAATGATCTTGGATGACCTTGAACGTTAAAATAAGGGCTTTTATAAAATTTTTTTGGCGATATCGGACTGCGAGATACATTTTCAGAGCGAATTGTGCCAAAATTAATTGGAATAAACATGGAGAAGCTGCGTATGAATTTTTTAGCATTTGACGTAAAATTCGACGTCTGAGTCTCGATTTTTCAAGTTTAAGAAAACCTATGCACGAGGGCATCAAAGATCGATACCCCCGTAAGTCGTCTTACCGTTGTTGGCCAGTCTTTCGTGAAAACGGTTGCATATAGGCATGGGGATGCTGCTTTTCACAACAAACACTAACGACGAGCTTTTTAGTCCTATCAGCATCGATGACTTTTGAAAAACTCTGAATTTCTAAAATAAAGAGTTTTTTGTTGATTTTTGCGATCCTCGCACACTCCAAGAATGAACTGCGACGAAATGGCTGGAGATAGACTGACAGTGTGCGAACAGGAAGCTATAGGCTTTCGCGCGTCTCGTGAGCATTGGCTCAAATTTCTTGTTATCCGTACTAGGCCGCCCACGTAATAAAAAAAATCGACTGCAGAGGCGCGTTAAGTTGCTAAGCGCTTTCTTGCTGCCGACAGCGCCGTAAGCTATAACGCTGAGTAACTAAACGCCCCTCCCCCCCAGAATCATCGTAGGCCGACCGATACTTCTTTAGCAGCTGTTTGCCGGTGTTTGGAGCGCATCAGACGGAGACGAGCTTGGCTTAAGACGTCTGCAGATATAAAATAAAATAGTTTTGTTTCCGTATTTGCTTTTGTTTTACTTTTTTTTTATTTTACGTGGCCGTACAGCCGTAGGACGTCAGCAGGACGTTGCTTGTGACACTTGAGTTGGAGACGCCGGTGAATTATTTCCCCACCCGTGTACAGTTGAACGATGAAAGCCAGTTTCACGCCAGCTTTCACTCATCGATCGATCCATTTACAGGATCGTTCTTCTAACCGAGCACGAGCCGCGAGATCTTGTACAATCCCAATGTTCTCTTAGATATCGCGATAGTAGTCGGTCGGCATTTTGGATTTTCTTTTGCAGACTGTTCTTTGCCTAAAATGTAATTAAAAAGAGTAAAGTTATAGTATCGCATTGCAGTTGTAATTTTTATGGTGTTTAAAAAATCTGTTTTATCATATTTTGCGGCTTTAGAAATTTACAGTAAAACAACAAAGCTATAGTTTGACTAAGCCTAATAAATGTTTCCGTTATTTTCGTATTACAGCATTAACTGTTCGATCTCGAAGATAAAACGGCATGTTTTTTCGAAACATGATCACTTTAACTATATGAATTAACTATTCACATTTGCTCACTTTATATACTTGTACTTTTAAAGCGTTTTTTCACCAATTATATGGCGGTTAGTGCGCATTATTTTTTGATTATCAAACTATCAAGGCTAATAAAACATGTATGTGTATTTTGTGTGTAGCCTCCAGTGAGTTGACGTCATTTTTCTGTCTGCATGTAGTTAGAATAGCTTCGAGTTGCCTGACGGCAATAATGCACACGTGTTGGTATTATTGCTGTTTGTCCAAGTTCGTGCTAACGAATGGTGGCGATGCTGACGAACTCCATAAAACGCCGTGGAATAGATGTTGACTAAAGCCAGCTAACTGCGCTGTGCCTGGAAACTGCTATGTTGACCAGTTGCTCATTGCCTTGGCTATTATTGTTTTGTGCGAAGGTGTCTGTAAACTAGGCCTGTGGCGCACTGCGCACTATTACTTTTAACAAAATTCTGTACCCAATGCCAGCCTACCTAGTGGTAGATGTGCTTTATAAAATGCAATAAAGCAACAACTGTTTGCAGTGTATTTGTTTTCTAATTTTTTTCAGTTATTGCGAAGTTTACCTTGGGGTTTTGTTCTTCATTTTTCCAAGTATTCCACTTTGCAGTCATTGTATTTTCGTGGTCCGTCATTTTCAGGTTTAGCAAATTTAGTGCCCCCCAAAACGCAGTCGCAAGCATTAAAAAACAGAAAAAAATCGATCAGACAAAAAGTCAAACCGTCTTTAAATGCTGCAGATCCAGACTACCTTTGAAGTAATTCTTGCTCGGTGTAACTATAAACAGTTATGCGCGGGTTTATAGTCTAGAGCTACGCATGTGACGTCGATACTTTTAGCACATTAAACGTTAAAGAAACCACGTCAAAGGTAGAAAAGTGATGACGGTGACGATAAACTCATTAATATTTACAATCTGCTATACAGATCTCAGACAGCCTTAAGCGACAAACCGGTAGGTGTAAATTATCATCTCATTTTGGTTGTCTGATCAATTTTTCATCAGTTATTTTTTCAGCCGTGCAAATGTGTAGGTGATCGTCACGCCGATGTTTATCTTGCAAAATTGCGCTCAGTGCATTTTTACTAATTATATTACAAGTAAATAAAAAATTATTCGAACTTAGCTGGCATGATGTCTTGAATCGGATTTATGTCAAATCGCATGTTTTTTTCAATTAATTACAAACTATTCAAATTAATTTAATCGTTACAAGTGATTCTCATTCAATCGCGATTAAAATCAAATGGTGATTTGATTTGCCCACCATCGCGGCAAAATATCAGAAAGTTGATCGCTGATCAAGAATACTAGCTTTTGCTAGTATTCTTTGAAAACGATCAACTTTTTGTGTAATAGCCTGCACAGAGAGTGGCATTAACTCAACTTTTCATAGACCCTAAATTACGATGCTAAAATCTTGAACGATGCTAGAAAATTATAAGATGTTGAATTTTGTTTTTTTGTTGGTAATTGGCTACAACAATGTCGGTTTTGACACAAATATTGTTTTCACCTTTTGCATAATGTTGTTTATGTTTAGCGGCTATTTTCTGTACTTTGTGCTACATTCGTTGTCAACTAACGAGGCTTTTCTGCAACGAACTCATTCGTTGTTAGAGACCGATAGAATGATGTGGTTAAAGGCAGGTGGCAAACATGGATAACGAGCGTAAAATCCAAACTAACAGAAACGGTAGAAGAGACAGATTGGTGTTAGAATATGCACAATGCACTGCAGTTTCTTCGCCGTTGCTGACGAAAAAATATGTCGAAAAGTTGTCGCCGATTCGAACGACAATGGACATGGACCGCTACTGAACCATTCAAACGTCACTTATGACGTTAAATAATCATAACGAAAAAAACTAAATGATGTACAACGTAGAGCTCCATCCGGTCTCTAGCCTAACCCACAGGTCATTTATAGTCATAACTAATGCGGAAAACCGTGAAGAGCGACGGACGTCGATTTTTTTTTCAGCCAAATCGCGTCGCAACAAATCTTGTAGCTTCGCAACGTTTGCGTTTGCAACTCAGCATGTGACAAGAAGACAAGCAGTTCCATAAGAAAGACTTCGATAGTTATCCACAGGTAAACTTTTAAACTAACTATGGCAGCTAGCGAGAAGTAATGGACACGTTAATTTGGCACACACACACACACACCCTATTACGAAGCGTGTGTAAAAGCTCGCAAGCTTCAGCAAACTTCGGCATTATTAATGTCTATCATAAATGCTTAAACAGCAAAGCGACTTTAAGGTTAAACCGTTGGCAGTTTAAAAAATATAACAATTAAAAAGTATAGCAGCTAAAATATGCCGTAGGGTCCGGATATGAATTGAACTATGCAGTAAAAACAAGGAGAGATTAAACTTGCGTTTAATGCACGGGAGCTCATGCGCTTTGCCAATAAAATCCAATAAGCTATAAGCTTATAGCACAGAGCCCCAGTCGCCGAATGGCCGAATACTGGCTCTATGTTAATAGCCAGCCAGCGCATCCTACTGAAGGTCAGTTTCCGAATGCTTAAAGCGGATTATGCTAAAGACGCTCTAGTGTAAAAATGACGTTCAGTTCAGCACTATCCCAAGGCTTTGGATTAAGCTTGTTTATTGAGCAGTCTAGCAAATTTAAATCACACACATTTAACCAGATGTCGTCGCAAATGAAGTCCGAACAACGCTTGCCGAACCACTCTTGCAATATCTTAGTCCCGTGTGCTGGCACATTATCCTGTTAGCATAAAATAAATCCATAAGATAGCGACAATATTTCGCCAGCATTGGCAAGGAAATTATGAAAAAAAATAATAGTGAGCACCAACTGTAGTATGTTGTCAAAATGCAGTCGCCATTTTTTCCGAGCAAATCAATTCACTCTATAGCATGCAGAGACACTAAATTTGAGCTAATGCTCACGAGACGCGCGAAAGCCTATAGCAGTTCCTGTTTAGTAGTTTAGCTAAAAATTAGGGTGTTCACGCTAAGTTAATATACAAATACCAAATCTTCTATTTGAATCGCATAACGATAGTTAGGTGGCGCCACTTTGTGAATGACATAGACTAGTGTCGCAGCCCGAAATCGCCAAAAAATCCATAAAACTCCTATTTTGGCGTTCAAGGTCATTCAAAGTCATTGAATTCGGTGGCAATCGAGAGCCAGTGTACGACTTCCTATTAGTGATTAGTAGTAACCTGGGCCCAGTTTCTGAGATACAGCAACTTATTGACTAAAAATCGCAAATTTATCCCACCCCTCTCTTATTTAGCGCCCTCGTTCGGGGTGATCCCCTTCGAATTTATGGAAAAATTTTACGGTTTCTGAAACTAAAGTCTTTTAGGCAGCCGACAGTGAAGACTGAAGATTTGGTAATCCTAGCTTGCACCGTTTTTGACTGATCCACCCGCGTGACAGACGGACAGACGGACGGACGGACAGACAGACAGAATTGCGATGGCTAAGACGCGCTGAAAGCAGTAGCTGCGTTTGCGCGTAAAAACTTGCCAAAAGTGAGCTCTATCATTCTTGTTGTATAAGCTTATTGGTTGCTGAGTTTGTTTAAAACGTCTTTGTGTGGGCAAAAGAAAACCATCTTAGTGAATCCTTTGGTTAGGCAAACTGAAACTTTGTTGTAATGTACAGTTCGAATGCTTTGATCTCATTGTTGCTAAAAGTTTCTGCTGTCAAGCAAGCCTGGTAAAAACGTGATACGTGTAACAGTAATATATACTTATGCAATTTTTATCTGTCCTATTGCTATAGCATAGCATGGGGCAGATTATAAAATCAGTTGCGTTCCCTGAAGACCCCTGTTGTCATGGCAACCAACCGTTTTTATTTAAAGACAAAATTGGCTGCAGGCTCACAAGAGCGTCAAACGCTGAAACGCAGCTGCTAGGCTATATAGCGTGGCAATAGAACATATACCTCGTTCCACAGAACGTATTTCTAGTTACATCACTTTTCGACACTTCATGAAATCAATATTTGTTAAATTTTTTCATATTATTTTTATCTGCATGTTTGTTTTGCATTATGTTTGTTTTGTGTGCATCGTATACTCACTGTGATTATTTTGATCTATTGGCGTGAATGGTGTAAATAGCAATGGTTATACATAGAGTTATGATAAAGCTAAAATATTTTCAGCGCACCACACTGTATATAGGTCGTTTGCGGTGTCATCGCATGTAATCGTCCGAGCTGCAGAGATCTATACTGTGTCCCAAAAACGTCCCACTTTGTGATTGTCTATATCTTCGCCAAATATTAACCAATTTTTAAAATTTTTTATTGATGCATTTTGTGGACAATTAACAATTAAGCGATTATTATATATCCCGCTACACTTTAACTGTGTTGCTACACTACCTTGTAAACTATAAATGCAAGAAAAACTAACAATAACGGACAGCAAGCGTGTTGGCAAACAGAATACACTTTCGACAAAAATGCAGTGAATGATCTGTACGATGCTACACTTTGTTAGATCCTTTATGGGTATCTGGGTGTTTGTTTTGGTATCTGTTTGTTTCTGAACTTTGTGGTTTAGCAAGCCTACCATTTCATCCACAGTGATCACTAGGTTACTTTAAAATTAGTACGAGTTCATGATCCCAATAGAACGCAGCATAAGTTTGTTCGTCTCAACTGGTGCTGTTAGTTGCTGTAGCTACCCTGCTTCGATGGTGAATTTCATCTGGTTCACTTAAAACAAATTGTTGAAGTTTTACCATTGCAGCCACAAAATCGCCCAAAACAATCGCTTTCACGCACTTGTGGGGATAGCTTGACATTTGCAGCACGGGGCAAGACAGTGCATTAGCACACAGAGATTGTGTGATGGTTGAGTTTCTAGCTCGCAACACACCCGATTTCATGCCCCATGTCGCTTAGTGCTGACACTATTAACGTTTTTTTATCAGCGAACCAGATTAAGTTCACCATCAAAGCAGAGTAGCAACTGAGAGCACCAGTTGAAACAAGCAAGTTTGTACTCACGACACATCATGACGTCATCATTACGTCACGACTAGCGAAGAATATTTAATCAACAGCCACATTTTGTTGAAATATTTTTGAATAAGTATTTTTTCAGCTACAAGTGGCAAAAATTCATGTAAATTGATCAATATTTGAGTAAATTATGAAAAAAAGTTTTTTTAATAAAACACCGTGTAGCTTAGCAGATTGTTTTGTATCATCCGGCTTAGTAAAAGTAGCCTAATGTTACAAAGTAATGGTGAGTGTCACGGTATACTAACATTTACACTAAGGCGGGATACTCGGGTGACACCGTTTTCCATTTTTTTCAGGAAAGAAACGCGCTCTATATTTTTAGCCGACCGTATTTAAGTAACGGTCCAGCTTATGGTATGGTTGTCGTAGTCTGTCTGTCTGTCCGTCGTCGTCTGTCACGTATGTATTGTGGCTAAACGGTGCGAAATAAAGCCTAAATTACTATTGATCACTAATAAAATGTCGCACATTGGTTTTCAAATAACATGAAAATTGATGACTTTGAATGACCTTGAAAGATCATAACGCACTATGGTATGCTAAGCGTGCGGTATTGTGGCTAAACGGTAAGTCGTAATGGGTCAGCAATAAACCACCGGATAGGGCGCTAGTGACTTCCTATAGGCTGTATAGTAGCCATGTCTCCATCTGCAGCGGTTTGGCTGCAATTTTCAATAAAAAAATTTCAAGCTATAAGTGGCCGTATCTGGGAAACGGTAAAAGATAGGACCAAGGTTACTATTAATCATTAATAGAAAGTGGCATACGCGCTTTTAGATCACATGAAAATCATTGACCTTGGATGACCTTGAAGGTCACTGACAATTAGTATACGGTCGGCTATCCTGCGACAGCTGAACGTTTTGTATACTAATATATCATATTTTATAATATTTTCCAATGCATTGGATCAATTTGGTAGCCTATTGTACATATTGCTGTTTTAATTAAGGAGCAAACATGCGAAAATTTCAACAATGCTTTTAGCAATATGGCCACTAAGTTTCAAGAGTTTCATACAGGTTCAGATTATACAGCTCTGAATGGCTGAATATTTTTGCGCTGCTTTCTCCTGTTTGCACTGATTAATTACCTACCGGGTATTCAATTGAACTAGCTTCTTTCCTGTGCATAGAAGCCACCACTGGTCGGCTTGCGTGTTTGCGCGTGGTACTGTACTGCGTGGGAAAAGACGGTTATTCGAGCACTTATGCTGGATGCCTCTTCACACACACCTACACAACCGACGGTTATCAGAGCCACAAGTGACACGACGTTACAGTCAGGCAGAAAGGCAAACCTGCAACTCCCGGGTGTATATTCTTGACTGCAGTAAAGTGATGATTTATCCTACGCACGAATAGGCCGACAAAATCTGAGGCTAAGCTATATAGGATGCTGACCACTATTTCATATACATTTTTGCTCACTAAAATGTCAGCTATCATAACGTACAACATTGTAAGCCTAATGCATGCAAACACACACTATAAAACAATTAGATTGAATAACTGACTGATTATTTTATTCCGATAAATGATTTATTCTGCAGTGTGATGAATATTGAGAAGTGGATCAGTTTTTTAAGATTTAGGTGTATTTACCTCCAACGGCTGAGGGTCTTCTACTCATATAGCGATATCTCTCTGTTTCATATTTCAAGCATAATTTGTGCCTTGTGTTGTGTTTAAAAGCAGCAATTAGCCTAGTAGCTTTGCTGTCCGGTTTAGCTTGCTTGCCACGTTACCGTTCTGTATTTAATGTCAAAGCGAATACTAAATATATAAAGTATTGGATTAGATGGAATTGTAACGGTGCACACCAGTGCAGTGCGGATCGTTTTGCGTTAAACACAAGAACCGGCTTGGAATGCAATGTCTATGTGTACTGAGTGTCTATAAATCAACTTAAAATGAACTGTTTTACTTTGTAACAATCACGACGAAATGTTCTCATATTTAGTTCGGAAGCTTTCAGCTGTTATTGACTATAGGTAGGCACCGGTTTGTTGATGTTCTGCATGGCCATGCTGTGGGCAGTCATCGACTTGTTCGAGTAGTTTGACGGATGATGCTGCAGCGGCAGTCGCTAGGCAACCTTTCGACGTCAACAGCACAGCGCCACGTTTCATATCGGTCGCGTCACCGGCTGTTTGTCAGTCTACCAGACTGCCGACCGGTGTACCGTACGGTGAAAAATAAACGGTTGGGGTCGGACAATAAATTACGTGATTGTGAGTGAACCCGGAAGCACTGCGGAGCGATGCGGCCAACCGGCTGCGATTTCCAGCGGGACCGGTGAGTCCAGTGGAGGATCCAGGATGGAGGAGCGGGGGCATGCTCTCCTCCTCGGACCAAACGGACGGTCATGACTAATGACTGCAGTGGTCAGGACGCAGACTACTGAAATACTGAGATTGCTTTAGCACAGCAGAAGCAGTACATTTAAAGTGTTAAAAAATCACCACCTCGACTGATGAAACTAGAACGGTTTCAGGTTCCACCGCGTCGCTGAGCTGAGGAAGCTTGCACCACTTTCCTAAATCTCCTAGCTAGTCGGAGGAGACAGTGGGAAGAGCTCAAAAACCCTCCAGAAACCTGGCCCTCCGGACCTTCTTACTCCTCTCTCAAAATTCCTAGATCCTCCACTGCCAATAATAAACAGACGAATGGAAGGTGAACGCAAAATGGATCGATCGTATAGCGACGATTACCGTATAGCGATTGCAGCACCGGATGCTCAGACCTACAACGGCTGCAGATGTAGGCCTGATTGATGCCTGTTTATCCTGATGGCAAGCTTTACGAAAAATGACTTTTTTGTGACGGCCTTTTTTGTATTAATGGCCCAGGCTATTACACATACCGTAAATATGTAAGTTAACAGTCGCATAATCTGTTACGAGCCCCGGGTGCGGAGTTGATCTGTTTCCGGGCAGTCAGCCCGAAGGTAACGTACCGGTAGTCATAAACCAGGCGACAGGCGTTACTATTAGTTTTCGCTAGACCCACAATTACCTTCTCAAAATTTTTTTGGTTAGTAGGCCTTACCAAAATATACTGCTGAGACTCATGTGTATGATCAACTTCAGTCGTTGAGATATCGGTCATTAAAATGACCATGGCTAAAATCGCGACAAAAAATCGCCAGTCCGACGCCCTGCAAGAAACAATAGCAACGTCACTTAAATTAACATTGAAATTAACAGCCGATAAACAGCGCATTATCATATAGCACAAAAAATATTATTAGGCTGTGACCAATCTAATGTACTCCTCGCGCACCTCATTTTCTTTTGTATTCTTTTAAGAGCTTTTTCGTTCCTTTTTGCTTTATTAGAGACCCGGCGTCTAATTGAGACCCGTTCAATATTATACTAATAGTGACTGGCGTCGAGGTTGTTATTGGAAATTGTCTGCCGAAAGTTCATAAAATATTGCCAGATGTTAGGAAGTGAGAGGAAAAAACTTACAATAATGGACCATGACGCTAGTTGCCATTCGTCTTGTTATACTCGTACCTCAACGCATGCGTCTCTCTGGCACCGTTACGCAGATATGGCGCCTCAGAGATAACGGGGTCACGACCTTAACCTTTTGGGGTCACGTGACGTCATCGGTCACGTAACCATTCGACTTCCGGGGGTCGACTTCCTATGGGTGGTCTATAGTGACCATGCGTCTATCTATATAGCACTGTTATGGAGATATGGCCGTTTGAAGTTCTTCCAGAAAAGCTCTTTCAGGAACAGAGGTCAGTCGTCGGTCGGTCCTCAATATTACACTCATCTCATATACTCCTCTCACGCTACGTTAGGAATGTAGCGGGCGAGGAGTAAAAATTGAAGCTGTGCAAACGCCGTTTCGCGTGTCGTCGGCGTATCCGGAATAAAGCTAAGTTTCGCTTTTCGAACTAATGATTTGTTTCTCTTATAACGATAACTCTCGGTGCTATTTTCTTGTGATTTTTGCATTCTGTTGCTTATACAGTTTGCTACTGTTCGTTTTACTTTTGACACAATTTTTACTCATCAGTAATTTCACTTCTGAACGGGGTTTGAGTAAGATTTTAATAGTTTGTTTGCCAAATTTAAGTTGAGGCTCAAAAAATGATTTTTTCCTGCCTACATTTTTGTCGCTGATAGTATGGGTCTCCGGTTTATATTTATTCTGTTTCAAGTGGTGGGCCGAGAAAGACGACGCTGTAGTATCTTGTCATAAAATGGTGCGTAATAGCCGTTCAAGGTCATTCGGGATCGTTGATTTTACTGCCAATCGAAAGCGCACACAAAAATTCTATTAGTCATCAATAGTAATCTTGGCCCTATCTCAAGGTAGCCCAACTTACATGATCAGCGTACATCAACGTTACACCAGACAGAGGGACAGAAAACACACACTGGCATTACCTGCCCATACAAGAGCGCGGTGCAGATAAAAAAAAGAACAGAAAAACATTAAAGAAACAATATCGCTGCATTCTGTGCACTACAGCAATGTTGAGCTATTAATTTGTTTGGTCTGGAACTTGGATAACTATGCTAATAAGCATGCTAATGAGGATGATGGGAAAAGGCGACAAAATCTGACTGGACAGAAGCCTGGTGATTAATGAATCGTGTCAGCTGGACAAGCCAGCTCTGGTAGGCCAGTGATAGCATGACTGGTCGGCCGATCATCAGTCAAATCAGCACTTACAACACTGCATGCATGCCGACGCACGGCGCAACATGTCCACGACATATACCACAACATCCGCACAAACACTCGTCGCCCAGAAACTAGAGTTTTCGGTCGATATTTTTGCAAATAACATTAGAAAGTCTATTTTCACCAATTCTTGCACAATTTTCAAAAATGTAAAGTTTATCCAAGCTCATCGTACTACGCAGATTAAGAAATCGACGTGTCATTATCTTAAGTCGTCGATTTTTTTCCTGAACAGTCGTCAGACTTTGTATGGGTACATTAGTAGTGTGTGACTAAAATTTTATCTCACCCGGTTTCTGGGGCATGATAATATAGGTCTATTTGTTGGTAAACATGTCCATTTTTGGTATAAACCTTACTGATACTAAAAGTATAGTCCCTCACGAAGCCGACAGTAAAAATTATCATTATCATACCTCGTGTCGTTTTGCAAGAGTATAATAATACAAGCGCGTGACATAAAATCGTTAGACATCCCGGGCTGTGATTACAAGAGACGAAGCATACCAGTATCTGTCGCTGACAAGCAGACGTTGTCAACAGCATACCCTGGCATCAGTTGTAACGGTTGCTAGGTAGTAAGACCTGTCTGCCTCTATTTATAGGCTTAGTGATCGAACAGGCCATTTGCGGTTGCTGTGCCGGAAATTAACGGACTGCGAGACTGGTTTGTGTGATCCGTGTGTCTCACTAGCACGATTCATCTTCACTGCTGTTCGCAGACAATTAAATTTAGCCGATCAAGCAATCATGCGAATTTAACACGCGAATTTAACTACAGTCTCAGCTTCCGCTGATGCTATTATGATCTAGTGTTCAGTCAACCGTTCAGGCGTGTTCATAATTAAAATCGTACTGATACGTGTAAATACTCTTCAAGCTGTCAGTGATTGACGAAAAAATTCTAAAAAGCAGACCATAATAAATTGCTAAATAAATCATCATCACAATCAACATTATCATCACAGAAGAGTTAAACGTAGCTATTACTTCTTGAAGCACGTCAAAAGAGTAGGTCCAAGTATGGTATACGATACACGAAGTATGCAGAAGTCTTAAGACGTTATCTAAAGACTGAAAGTGACGATACGGATGTGATATCAGAAAACATTATTATTAGCCGGAATCGCTCTATAAACGATTCCGCCTATAACGACACATTTTTGTAGAATGGTCTGTACGTCTGTCTGTTACATGTCTGCACTCTGGTTAAACTATTTGACCTATTTAGATATTTAGATACCGTTTCGCAGGTGCACTAGCGGAGTATCCAATGACGTTCGATGGGTCCCTGACTGCATTAAGGGAAGAGAGAATTAGTGTCAGCCAAAACATGCAATTGCTTTTGACTTACAAAAAAGCTCATTTTTGATTTACCCAGTGGCAGCATCGATAAGCAATTTCGCTTTTTACCAAACTACTTTGGTCGTTGTTATTTTTCTCCGTAGACCAGAAATGCCCGTTTGCCGACTGTTGTAACTTGAAAGGCAGAGTCTCAAACGGTTGGTGTCGGCTTGCCTAAGCTTCTGTTGACTGATTGCGGCATCAGATAAATAAATAAACTAACGCTAGGTTTGTGGCCGCCGAAACAGAATAAAGTTTAAGTGACTTTTTACGCACGAAAGCAGCTACTACTTTTAACGCGTTTTAACCATCGCAATTCTGTCTGTCCGTCTGTCCGTCACACGGGTGAATCAATCAAAAACGGTGCAAAATAGGATCATAAAATTTTCACCATCTGCTGCTTGGAAGACTTTAGTTTCAGGAACCGTAAAGCTTTTCCATAAATTCGAAGGGGATCACCCCGAACGAGGACGCTAAATGAGAGGGAAGTGGGCAAAATTTGCAATTTTTGACCAATAAGTCGCTGTATCTCAGTAACGGTGCGAGATAGGGCCTTGGTTACTATTAATCACTAATAGGAAGTCGTACACTGGCTTTTGATTGGCGTCGAATTCAATAATTTTGAATGAAATTAAACGCCAAAATAGGGGGTGTTATGGATTTTTTGGTGATTTCGGGTTGCGACACAAGTCTATATCATTCACAAGGTGGCGCCACGGAACTATCGTTATGCGACCCAAATAGAGGATTTGGTATTTGTATATTAACTTAGCGTGAACACCCCAATTTTCAATTAAACTACTGAACCGGAAATGCTATAGGCTTTCGCGCGTCTCGTGAGCATTAGCTCAAATTTCTTGTTCTAAAATGTCGCTTTGAAACGTTGCTGCGGACTGTCTGTGACGGGCTGTCTTAGATGTGTCAGTCAGTTACTCGAGACAGCATTTCCATTAACTACAAATTGGACTAAGCAAAATCTAAGTCGGTCGACGGCGAGCATATGGTCAGAAAACTCGGCAAAGTCACGGATACACTGTTGTCATCACTGAGCTCGACAAGACGCTTGAAATCGGTTTACTGCAGGGATAAAAAACATCTGTAGTAATGAGTCTTACAACGGTCGGCGACAAGACTAGGATTAACCAAAAACTCTTGTATATAGGCCCTATAGCTGGTTTTGGATTAGCTCGCGAGTATTCGTTCCTTCAGATACTTGAAATTCAAACAACATTCTGTGTAGACATTTTTCATCGCTTTTACCTTATTTAAGTTACGTTAAATTTTAATGCACGTTGGTTGGTCCACTGTGCTTTAGTGGCTTTTCGTCGAAGAAACAATGTCAAAAATGATTGACTGCGGGCATTCTATTCCCGTTTATAATTTTACTCTGTTTCCTTCGCTGTATAACTTAAACATAACAACAGTTAGCAGCTGCCATTATCATATGTATCATCCTTTCCTGGGTTTTACGAAGAAAAAAAACGGAAATCCGGAAGATCGTTCACTAATACCGTTAGCATCCAGAAGATAACAGCCGTCCAGGATGATGCTAAGGATTAGTACAAAATGCTTTTTAAGCCAAAAAAGCAAACAGATGATGAATGGTGATTGATGCGCGTCTCTAATAAAAAAGATGAACTGACATGCGACTGAAAGACAAATTGTGCCTATTTTCTTGAATGAGCCAATTACATTCAGCGGAGTGTCATCTTTATTTGCAATGATTGCTGACACGTTCGGGCAGCGTTTTTGGCTGACTGTCAAAGGTCGAGCATTGGGTACGATATATCGTTTGTCTGTCTGTTTGTTGCCTGTTTGTAACACATGTATTGTGGCTAAACGAAAAACTGTCTGAACATGTAAAATAATAGGATTGCCCGACGGCTACGTTGCTTAAACGGCTACCCTGTGCTACCAAGTAGGACTGCGTACAAACCCCTAATTTCTCCAAACGGGGGTACTGACTGCAACTCAAATACGTGCATTGCTAATTGTGGCCAAACCGCTTCATTTAGCAGCATGGTTGCTATTGACACTGCAGGTTATAGGAACTTGTCAATGTCCTATCCTATATTATCAATGTCGACCCCTTACGGACATCTGTTCTCTCAAAAGTAGAAGTGCCGACCCCCAAAAACTGCATGACACATTCCAGCCAAACTGTATTAGCGCAATGGTTACTATTAACAGGCTACAGACATTTGCAAATGCCTTATCTAATACCTCCATTGTCCTTAAGTACTGTACTGACCCCTCATTTACATGTACTGGTCTTCCGACAACAGCGTACGGTCGGCCTTCCCTAGCGACAGCTGGGCTCTTTATTCACCAGGTCGCTATGTATTGCAGCTGTCCTAGCGTCACTGTCTATAGATTTTTAAATTTAAAAAAAAAAATTTACCTCCCCATTTTATAACTACGCGCAAGTGTTGCCACTGAAGCCTTTAGGCCTAATTGTTCGGGTTTCATCTATAGCAAAAATCACAGTTAAAATTTTAATAGCTAGGCCTACTAATGTTGCGAATTAACGGTACATTAAAATTCAATATGACTTAAGTACTATATTACCGAAGAAATATTTTGTCACATGATTTGAAAAATGAAAACTATTGCTATTTCACACCATTTTTTTTTGTCAAACACGGATGAATTAAAAAGCAAAACAGAGCACTCGGCACGGCAGCTACAATGGCCCTAAAGATGCGTTCAAGGCGACAGAAAAAAAACTGAAATAAAACGAAACGAAATAAAACAGACCAAACTGCAGTGCGGCTCTTTCAGTTTATTTCATTTTATTTGGTTTTAATTTGTTCAGTTTAGTTCTGTCGCTCCGTACGGTATTTAAGGCCTTCGTTTGCATTATCGTGGCAGCATTTGCAATTGCAAACGCTTGACGTACATGACATGACAAATTATCCAATACAACATATTAAGTATTCCGCAAAAGTAAGCCCCTAGCTCCCAAATTTTATTATTTTTTTATTAACTAATTTAACGGTAAACTCAAAAGCAGTACTGGCTAAAGCTTGAATCACATCGTAAACACGTCATGAAAAAGGATATAGGCCTACATGTAGTCAGCTTTAGAATACGAGTACTAGTGAAAGTTACCTTGTAATTCACGTATTCTGAAGCTCATTATTTTACAAGGTAGTGTAAAAACCGACACTTTTAAGGTGTGATAAGATCTTTTTCTAATCACCAATTGGTGAAGCCAAATTTACGACAAAATATATCGGTAACAACATAAAAAATACAAAATTTGATGCAATTATGACAAAACGTTTAGGGGCTTACCTTTTATTAAACCATTTTTGTAGTTACATAATTTCTTTTCTTTTATCGGTAGCTTACTTGTTCGTAAGTTTTTGCAATATCACAACAAATTGTGAATGTTCGATGCAAATGTTCACTAAAAGTCCACAAAAATATTTTTAAACTTCCGCTTCATATACGATGCAAAATACGCAAGTATCAAGTGACAGCGAACACGTTGAGGTTAAGCTGTTACAACACAGACGACCACATCACAGTGAGTATACTTAGTGGGAACACAACAATTGTCACAAGCCACAACAAAGCAACGACGCACGCAGCATCGAACGCAGATGCCATGATAACTCTGTCGTTGTCACTGTTTACTAAACCGACAAAAACTTCGTACTGTATGACTGCCGCTTGAACTTCAAAATGTGTTTAGTAGTTTGCATATCGTGTCAAAAATGACCCAAATAAAAGCCCCGTTTTCATCTACAACTCTACAGCTATAAAAATCAAAAACGTATCAGGGCTACTACAGTCTAGACCTTGTGTAAAGTTTTACGACAGCATGAGTTCAAGTATTTTTTTGCAAGTATAGTGTTTATTTTCAGTTTTTTGGTGCTGAAGTCGTCCGTCTGTCAGCTAATTAGGTGCAGCGTCGCGGTCAACAGACGGCGCCACCGATGACTTCCGCAAGACTGAACACGAACGACAGCCGACACGCCGATGAATGAAAAAAACATTTTCACCTGAGCGAACTAGTTCCGGGTTCCAGCTCCACCGAGAGCTGCATTACGGTGAAGCCAATTACTAGCAGACACAGCCGATTGCACAAGTCACGATTGTCTCGTTACCTTAATCACCATTCCTCCTGCGTATGATCTGCAACAGGCCTACTAATAATGTTTAGCTTTCTACGGGCGTACGGCGATTACGAAAAGGTGAATTTTGACAAATATAATTTTTTGCCAATTTGCACCGAGACCGTCATTACCGCAGTTCACAGGAAATAGTTTTTTTCTTTCTACAGCATAACTGATGGACTTAGCACGATGACCGACGCTATCGTAGTATTTTTGGCGGCCATGTGAAAAACAGTCCGCATGTGCAAACGAAGTGATGCAGTGATGTACCAAGGCTGAACGCGTTAATCTCAGTCAATGGCGTAACTACTAACCCCGCAGACCCCACAGTGCGGGGTGCAGGTCTAGAGGCCCAACGTTATATTGTTTTTTGCACAGCAAAAACACGGAATTTAATGTCACCAGATGCGATTTCGCGGGCGCCAAAATGCTCTTAAATACGTTTTTTGGTCGGGGCGCCGCCCCGGACCCCGCTGGAAAGCTCACAGCGCTCCCCAGACTTAGTTGCATTGAAATAGCCTACGTGTAAGAGAAGAAAGCGTAGGAGAAAGAGGCAAACGTAAAGGAAAGGGGGAGAGGAGGTAAGGGCAGAAGGGGATCGAGGGTGCGTAAAGGGAGAAATAAAGGAAAAGAGACCCTGAATGATTTTCTTGCAAGGGGAGGGGGCGACATTTGAAGTTACGCCACTGATATTAGTACCGGTACAATTAGCATAAACGTATATACAGTGTAAGTCAGTACTCAGTTCACGATATGTTCGAGCTCCATATCCTCGCCGTTGTGGCGTTTAGCTGCAGTCACGCGCTTGCTGTACGTTCTTGCAACAACGCGACTGCTGCTCAGCCGATCCTCCGAGTGCCGACAGCCGAGCATGATGCACAGTTCCTGACGGAATCGGCTTCCGGTCAAACAGTACAGGTAGAAGTTTATGGCGTGGTTGACATACGTCGACATACGTCAACATAATCAATGGTTAGATCGATGGTGACCGATAGCAAAAAGGTCAAAACAAACAAACATGATGATGCTTGAAATGGGTCGTGACGTTATTTCACCTCGACAAGATATCATCGTACGGCGGTAGTCTGCTGTATAAGTTGATGGCGTGGTTCGTGTAGACGAGCAGAAAGCAGATGATCTTGGCGAGCATCTTGCGGTCGCTGAAACCCTCGTCTTCGTAGGTCGCCAGCGAGTGGAGAGCAAACGGAGCGGAGAGAGCGAGCCACGCGAACGACACGAACAGCAACATGCGGGTCAGGCGGCGCTGGCGAGACTGTTGCGGACCGCTGGCTAGTACCTCGACTGTCATCACCTCGCGGCGACTGGATGTGCTGTCCGATGGCAGAAGTGCCGTGGCGGTCGTCGCCTCGTCGCCGGCGGCCGCGTTGTGAGGCAGAAATCGGTCCGGCGTCGTCGACCGTCTGTCGAAAAAGTAGCGGCGCGACCTGCTTGTGGTGGAAGATTTTTTGGGCGTGGTGCTAACCGAGGAGGCGACACTGACGGAGCTGGTGCGTTGTACGGGGCAGGTGCGACGTAGACGCACGATGATGCACGTGTTGAGCACGATGACGATGACGAACGGTACGACGCAGTACGAGACCAGTTTGAGGTACTCGAAGACGTGCATCATGAAGTAGTTGTCGTCAGCGGCGTCGCACGTCAAATTAGAGTCATCGTCATAGTGCAGACTCATCGTCCAGAAGACGTGGACGTTGTACAGCGCTACGATCACGGCCAGGATTGCAGCTGTCAGCCTGAACACAGAAAAATCGCATCATCATCATCATCATTAATCAGTCATCACTAACAAGATTACAAGACAATACAGTCAAGGACGGAGTTGCCATAGGCTACACTATAGGCCTATCTGCGCAGAGGAGCTTTGTAGTTTTGTTGGGATGACACCGAAAATGTCTTAACATGGGCTGACGTGGATGAAAAATACCCAAATCGAGTTTACGAACAAATACGTTGCTTTATTTAAATTTGGTTCACTATGGTAAGAAAGAATTTAAAACATAATTCTTTCAAAAGTAATACAGTTATATACTTCTTATATCAAAAAGTTTTTTTTCGAGAGACGTTAATAGCTTAGTAAAAACTTTTATAACATATGTTCGCCCACGTTTAGAGTATTGTTCCGTCGCTTGGAATCCGTCATTAAAGAAAGATATCGAAAATTTAGAAAAAGTTCAGCGGCGCTTCACAAAGCGCCTTCCAGGTCTACAGCATCTTACTTATTGTCAGCGGTTGAATAAGCTCCAGTTGGAAAGTTTGGAACTTCGCCGACTTCGATTGGACTTGATATTTGCTTACAAACTAGTAGGGCCTATTTGGATTGACTGATCTTAACCTAAATAAATTTTTTAAAACTACTCATTGATAGACATCGTAGACATAAATATAAATTATTCCTGCTAGGCTGCAGATTCAACACCAGACATAACTTTTTCACTTACCGTACAGGAAGAATATGGAATAACTTGCCAGCTGACAATACTGACTTTTCTAATTTAAATAGCTTTAAACGATCTATTACTTTCACATTCTTGGCTACTTATTGTAAAGTTTATTTTTTAGCAGACCTATTGTTGTATTGTGTTATCAGTGACATTTATTGATGTATACTGTTATTTTATTGTGGCATGTTGGTGGCTGCGGCCCTTTGTCATTAAATAAAATAAATAAATAAATAAAATATAAAACACAGCGCACATTTAAAGAGTAAATTGCGACCAAATGGCTTGAGAATTGAAATAAACAGAGACAAATTGCGCATAAAATTTTCAGAGCATTGAACGTTGATTATAGCAGTTTAAGTTTCCACCTCTTAGATTCAAGCAGTCTTCCGTACAGGGGCATCAAATTTGGGTACTTTTCCAAAATGCGCAGTTTCTGCTATTATCGCTAGTTGTCTGTCTAATGCAATGTATAGCAATGGACCAAAAATAAAAATACTTGCGCGTCCGTCCGCCGTCCGTCCGGAGTCTGTGTACAAGATTGTGACGTCAATTATGGACCGGTCTTTACCAAATTTGGAACATAGCCCAGCTTTCCCACACCATACGCAAACGTTTCGATCGAAAGATATGTGTGTGCATGCGCGACCATTAATGAAGTGTTACATGCAGTGTCAAACGTTTGAGGCGCCATATTTTATAGCAAGAAGACGTGCAATGTTTTACGGAGACGTATAAGATGTGGATTTCATGCACTTCAGTCAAATATCCGTGCCGGATAAGCGCATGGTCACAATGGACCACCTATAGGAAACTGCGGGTAACGAGTCGAATGGTCACGCGACCGATGACATCACGTGACGCCAAAGAATCTAGTTCGTGGCAGAGTAACCACACACACGCTGTGCGGGAAGTATCCGAACATCTACTCAAAGCCCGGTGCCCGCGGCTTTAGTAGTTACGCAATTAAACAAGCATAATGTAATTAAAATATACTAAAAAGACATGATGTATATTGGCTGAAAAAAATCACGCTTTCCACGTTATAACAACTGTGTTATTGTTAGCATTTAGCGACAACAATAAGGCTACATTTAGCTAGTTACAGACTACTGCCGAGGAAAGGTAGGCGGACAGACTCGCTATTCTCTTAACAATATCACATCAATCTCTTACACCGGGCGACAGCATGAATACGACGAAAATAATTACAATAATTTAACAACGTCATACTTCGTTATAAAACCGTTGTAAAACCGAGAGCAGTCCCGGCGGTCGTTACGTGAGACGGTGAAAAAGGTGCGGACTGGTAACGGTGATAACACACGCAACGTGACGCGCGTAGTCGCCTATGCGGGCAGAGCTGCTGTAGCCAGCTGATGGGCCATTCTTAGGCCTATCGACGTGACACACCAACTACTGTAGATGCAGTGAGGATGGCTGTCGTCGACTGTCCTTCGTCTAGGGAATAGTCAGCGTAGGCGTCACGGCGGCTGAACCGGATCACGAAAGGTCGTATATGGCGGAAGTTGTAGGCCTACGTATTGTACGCCGTTTCATTAGGCCAAAATAATCTGTGTTTTCGGTTTTCGTTTGTACTTTTAAAAAAACCTGCGTCCCTGAAATTTTTATTAGACCTTTAAAAATATCAGTGGAGTTTTTAGTACGTTTTCAAAGTTTCACTGAAAAATACTGTTTGCATCTAGTCTGAAGTGTTGCAGTAACTTTCCTCAAGTTCTCGTGAGTACTATTTAGTATGTCAGTTAGTAAATAGCTCGCCAGGAACGAAAGTGTATTTCATGTAAAGAACGCAACCAGAAACTATACTGGTTGACAGGTCGCATTTTGAGTGTTGCAGTTAACAAAGGGTGCGATGTCAATCATTCCTTAAGCATATTTACCAGCTTGTGTCCAACGTACGTATAAGAAATGTCGCATAAAACACCAAAAAACTCAGTTGATGCCTTGGTATAAAACTGTAAATGTTATCGCGCTAGTCTCGGTCAACGAAGTTACTCTACGCCGGGCCCGCCGGTTAGTGCCTGAATCAGTAGCATCCAAGGACAGATAAACCATTTTGGTACGTAGCCAGCCACGCAAGTCGACTCAGCCTTCTACCCTCCGCGGAGCAGTAAAATGAATATTAGCTTCTGAGCTGAGCAGTAATTAATTGCAATAGTGGGTGTAGACACTATAGCTGCAGCCTATCGGCGGACCTATGTCACTCGAGCGGATTGGTTTGGTTCAAAAATAAGTGGCCGCCGATCGCTATTCTGCATTAATCAAATGAACCGGATGAACTTTCACGGTCTTGTCTCAAAATGGCAGCACATCATTAACACTGTCGTTGCTGTTATTGGAACGCAGGTACTCCTAGAAAACGCTGGGAAAACGACTCGCAAGTATTGACTTATTGATTCAGTAGCATACGACGCTCTAAACGCTAAATGAGTACAAACATTTCGTGCACTTATAGCGGGTACGCAACGTGATTTATCGACACAAATAACACTTTCGCATACGGTTTTACAAGGCGTCAGCATAGCAGACGCAGACGCCGAGGCATTGCTATGGCAGAGGCATCCCACTGTCTGTTAGTCCGTCTGGTTGTGTCACACTTCTGTTTCTGTTAGAAACGCAAGCAAGAATCACGAAATTTTCACTATACCTCAGAAGACTTTACTGCGAAAATTGTCAGTTTTTTTTCTAAAACTCGAAAAGAGGTTACTAACAAAAGATGTTAAATAACAGAAGGGAAAAAAATTGCCACGTTCAACAAAAAAGTTGCTGTATCTCAGAATATATGCCTAAGGCCAAAGTTACTATACCAAGGTTACACGAAGTTGCACACGCGTTTTCGATTAATACCAAAATTAACAATTTTGGATAACTTTAACGCCTGCAGTTTAGGCACTTTATTGCGCAAATTGCATAATTTTTAAAGCTGACTGCAAAAATTTTGAGAAAAATAAAAACCCATACTGTTAGTGACAAAAATGCAAGCCAAAAACTTTATGGCAAAGTAAAGCGGCTGGAACATTCTAAAAAGGGAGCGTAACGCTGCTCCACTATATTTTCCAGAAATGTTAAACCCCTCCCAGAAGTGATCTGACTCAATTATCGGACATCGTGACTAATATATGACGTCACTTGGAACCGGAGACGCTGGCTAAGTCTTTGATGAAATTATCCGTGAAGTAGCGCTGTCGCATAGAACACGCCTTTTGCTATAAATGAAGAACCCGAGCGAAGATTAATCGAAACCGAATGTCTAGAACACACGCTCCAACGAGTCAGTTGCACTATATGGTGAGCAGTAGCGTAGCAATATGGAATCGCATCATTAGCCTATATGGTAGTCGGTGCGAGATGGGCACAATTTTTTGCGCATAATGTACCGTATAATAACGTCCGTAAGCTCTCTCTGGCATGCAAAATAGCATGTCTCGTCTGTACACATTCAGTTCGCGTAGGCTACTGTGATTTTATGCATGAACGCTGCCGTTTGCGCTGTAAACGTAACTACTTGTTTGTTAATTTGGTACCTATAGAGCCTTCTCAGATAGGCGTGCTTTCTCGCTAAAGAGTTTGTCGCTAGAGCACTATTCCACAGAAGTCATCATCCTCTTCTGTATCCATAAAAATACTTTCCAATATACTCAAAAGTCCTGTTATCAGTCAGTACTCAGTACTCGCTAATATTCACTTATCGCCTCACTAGTTGCCTCGAGCTGCAGCTGCCCTGTGGTTGGTCGACTAATGGCCAAATCACATCTACGACGCCGACTCAGCTCAACTCAACTGCTCAGCCAGGCTAGCAAACGACGCGTGGTCTGTGCACAGCAGCGTGACGTCACAATGCTAATGACGTCATTGCATTGTCACCTACAGTCACGACAGTTGAGTTGCGTCGTAGATCGAAGGTGTGAATTGGCTGTTAGCGCCGTCTCTGAGCACGTCATCCCGTCGATCGCTGCAATGCTCACCAATACGTCCGAACTCAAAGATCAGAGAAATCAACCAACCTGTTTTGCCGTCGTCGCTTTCGGCGACTCGCGTCCAATCTGCCTTTTCCGAACAAAAAATACGTAGGCTATTCGTGATTCGTCGGCGTTTAATGAGCGACTGAGTGAGGAGACGTAGTTTGTTAACGGCACATCAGCACATCAACTTCTAATGACCATTACAGCCACACCTGCTTCATCTGATTAGCTTACCTGCCTACAGCCAGCGGCTCAAGCACCGGCCAACACGCAAACTACAAACCCAACAAAGCCAATAAACTAGAAAAAGGAACATTATTTGCAGAAAGGTGTGAAACATTATACGTTGATGTGCGTTGTCGAGAGACTTAATATATAGTAAACAAAAAATGTAGTATATGTAAACAAAAAAAAACAAAAACATATACAACTTAACTAAAAAAACAAAATTAATAATTAACATTACTACCAACGACCGACAGTTTTTCCATAGCCACGTCCTTAAATACCTTGCACAACATGTTATCTGACACGATAAACTTTCTCAAAAATTTACACTTTCTGTTTGCCACTGCGTCGGATGGTGTTTGGCAGCTGAATATCTGTTTACACATTTCAACCACTTTTTGACAGCGTGTGAAAAAAAATTCTCTTAAAGGTGCAATTGAAAGCAAAATCAGCGGCATTAAGCTGAGTTTTCTTTAGAGGGCAAGCTTTTAAACAATAATACAATACTGGAAGGCATTTGGTTTTTAACAAAACTACAAAAATTGTCGATCATAGTATTTTTAACAAGTGCGGAAATAGTATAGTCCACGTCATAAGCAGCTACGATTTTTGCATTTACTACGTGAACGGCAGCACGACAGACGACGTCATGTAGCGAGCTGGGTGGTCTACCGCAATTTTGCAACACGTGGAGTGCGTACACTATATGGTCTACCTGAACACGACAGAATAGTGCTTAAGTGATCAGCAACAGTTAGTAGATCACTAATGATGATGCCCAAAGGGGCTGACATAATGCTGTTAACGCGACGCTAATAAGTTGCAGCGGCTCATTATTTCTTTAAAGCAACTCCACTATACCTGACAAAAAGAAACTGCGAAAATAAAATTAAACACTTCTCGGCATTTTGTAATTTATTGCCGCCGAGTCAAGTTTAACACATTAACGGTTTGATTGGACTCGAAACTCGACAGCATGCAGTTAAATAGATTATCCGCGCTTGAGGTTACTTTTTAAGGTTGTACGCTACATAAATTCATGTTTTACTTACTTAGTTAGTTTGGACTGACACTCGACGCAGCAAGACTGTAACTTTATTTATCTATGTTCTAAGGAGAACGTCTGCGACTGCGTGATCTGTGGCTAAAATCAAAAAGTTCGACTTGCGATCGTTTTTTTTCGTGTGAGAAACAACTACGCTGGCATTTAGCAAACGCCACATATACATGGCGGCACATATTATAGGCTAGTTTCACACTTTTTCTTACCAAATCATAGTCTGCGGTGTGTCGCAAGAGGAGCGGTATTGTCTTTAATTTTCATTTTTGTACAGCGAAGACGATTTCTTTTGACGCTTCGCTGAGTGTTTGAATAAATCCTGACATCACGGATATGAACGTTCATCACTGACACAACCATGAACGCAGTCTGCATGTAAAATGTCAGAGTGAGATTAGTCCACGAAAAAAACTCTAGAAAGAATCCGTCTTTCCGCCGGTTTCCATACTCCGTCTCCATGGTGTCCGGTACAGAAGTTGAACCCGAGTGGCGTTATAAGATGTGCTCCATAGACACTCAGAGTGCATTAGACGGACGTGAATGGATTAGCCTACTGAATCCGTTGCATGCTCTCCCTCGGACAAAATCCGCCGTAATACGGACGGACAATTACTAACAACGCCTGAACGTAAAGGCAACGACATCGACGGATGGTCTGATTTACCACAGGTAAAATTCAACAATGACATACAATATTTCGAAGCTCTGAAAAGTAAAAACGTTTAGCGGAATATGTAAAACGCCGAAGATGGACCAAACACACATGTGAAGAAAATATGGTGCAAAATGTTTCGATGTGTTTGTAATATACACTGTCCATTCGTAACCTGATAAAAGATTGTGCCAAAAATGCAAGATTAGTGCAACATTTGTATTTTACATGCGATACACAACTTTCGATGCAAATGTCTGCCAACCGTCATAAATATTTAACATTTTTGCGACCTTGACTTTGACTCCATGACCCTAAACACCAAACTCCTCATCTATTCACGATAAGCTATAAATTTTTTTTTGTAAATTAAACAGACAACAAACATTTATTTAATATTTACAGAAATTAATGTCTTCTGTGTTTTTGGAAATGTTCGTGCAGTGCATGAAATAATAAACGATCCAGTCTTTTACATCCATACAGTTTGTCCAACAGTTTGTCATGACAATAAAAGATTTTTCACAGGCCTTTGGCGTTTGGCGTTTGGAGTCTGCGAGAGTTAAACCCAATTAATCAACACAGCAGATTCCGTTAACAGCCCGAAGTACCGACGTTAACGGTGTTTCAGCATGCGATCCTGGCAACAGAGGCTTGTTACGCAGAATTCGCTGCCTTTTCACTCTCGGTTGCCTTGATACCAACGCAAGTGACAACCCACACAAGAACGGCTTAGCTGAATCGGCCGCGGTAGTGGAGCAAAACGGCATATCCGAGATCTGTCAGCCATAACGGTACTACAGTTATAGACGATCGTTAGTACGAACTGACGTGCGCAGTGCCGTATAATGCCGCTACTAGTAAGTCGTACCGCTATACCGCTACCGTATGCACTACATCATCACTTTATGGCATATAGCACCCCGCGGTGCAATAGTCGGCGATATAAACAATACTCGTGATGGAGAAGGCGCGGATTTGATGACTGCGGCAGTGTAACAAGACGAGCGGCCTACGTGCAAAAGCCATTATTCGGCGTTTCTCTCGAGATACGACCGCGCGCGAAATATGCGCCATAAAATTCCGACTGCGTTCCGTGACAGATACTAAACTCGGATAAACAAAACGCTATCATAGCAGTCAGGCATAACTAATCACAGAATAATTATTGCAGACTTTTACGGCGCTTATTAGTCACAGTTGCTGTAAGTCCATAATCCACGTCGCAGACCCGTCTCGCCGGACGATGAAGACCGGATGGGAGCTGACCTCTCCGGGTCCTAATACTTCTACAGTGTACCTTCTACCGACAAGGCAAGAGAGAACTCACTCTGGAACAAAATTCCCAGACTAAAACTCTTTACTAACCGGCAAAGGTTTTTCTCTGTTTTGTCACGGTTCTGATCTAAGAGGGATTATGTTCGAGAAAGGTATGTCCGGACACCTCGCCGGCAGTCATGGCACAACGAATGTCTGTCTCTCTGCAGCACCCCACCTGACGACGACGGATGAAATGAGAATAAATACGTCGGTCGCGGTAGGACGCCAGCAGACCGTACCACTCATGAATGCCAACTTGAAGCCGTGACCCGATACCCGACGGAAGCCAGTGAACTTGACGTAATGTGGTCAAACCTTCTGATCCCGATCACTCACAGCATGAGCTGTTGCATACTTAACCTAACCCTGAACAGGCGGCTTTGCCAGCAGATCTTTTGTATTCAGCAGTCTGTTGCAGTACTGCAGCCATCATCCGACAACACACAACAAGAAGCCCAGCTGTCGCTAGGGTGGGGCCGACCGCACTGGTTGTCACTGACCTTAAAGGTCATCCAAGGTCGATGATTTTCATGTCATCTATAAAGGTGTATGCCATTTCCTATTAGTGATTAATAGTAACCTAGGTCCTATCTTGCACTGTTTCCGAGATTATGGCCAGTTTTCCGTTGAAAAACGCACATTTTTCCTACCCCCTTCATTCAATCCCCAATTTGAAAATGTTTCGCTTAAAATAGATGGCTAAAATTTTGCATGCTTGAGTTTAAGACACATAGCTAATTATTCGTGTAAAGCATGTCAGCCTTTTGCCGTCGTCATTAGTGATCGACTAACTCCCATTGTTGTTTTCGTGTTTTTCTGATATCTTCTGGCGGCTGGGGTTTTGCCTTATACTATACTGGGGAGCCTAGAGCACTCCACAGGCTGCTTACAGTTGGCAGAAACGGGTTGGCCGCCTCCTTTCCAAAACCCCACTCCTGTTCTCAGCCGCTTGGGTCTCGCAAGTGAGGGCCGCGAGTTTACTGTCAAACTCGAGCCCCTCAAAAGCGTGTTACATACGCCTTGAGATAAGCGTTGGGCATACGGAAACAGTATACTATAACAGTGACAGTTGGAGAGTGCGTGGTCAGCTGAGCAATTCGTGTTCGGTCGGTGGCTTCGACCAGCTGTGTCTTGCTTGTGTGTAAATTTCCAGTCGATTGTTGCTCGTCCACGCGTCAATGCGCTTAATTAATGGAGTGTTTACACATAGGCGGATCCAGGAGTTGAAGTTGGGGGGCTAAGGTGGAGCGCCGAAGGCGCGAGCTGAGTCGAGGCGCTAAAGGCGCCAAGGGAGGCGAGGTGTGGGAAGGGGGTGTCCTTTTCCCCACAGAGGGAGGGGTCTGAAGAAACCAGAAAATTTTTTTTAAACGTTAAGGTGAAAATAGCGTATTTTCGTGGACTCTGTGCTAAATTTCTTTTTTTTCTATGACCGTAGCAGTATAGAAATCCAGCAGTAATACAAAGACTGCCATGGAGATTGACTTGCATGCGATAAAAAACGTTATTCAAAGGCGTCTATACTCCTAAGTCCTTGGAGCAATCCCCCCAAACTCAAGGTGAGGCGCTGCAGGCGTCGACGGGGAGGAGAATGGGGAAAAAGTATTTTTCTCCCCAGCCGACTCGGGACTCTGGGGGAACGTCATGAGCTCTGCCAGCGGGGTCCGGGGCGGAGCCACAGCAAAAAAACGAACTTGGTGCATTCTAAACGTCACAGAACCCTTCTGGTTGCAAGATATCATAAATATTATAAAACATGCAAAATAATAATAATATTCAACTTTCCCCTAATTTTCCAAAAAAAACCTTTCCTGGTTTTTCTTGTAGCGTTTGCTTCAATTAGGTTTATATGGTTTAAACTTCTCTGACGTTATTTATTGTTTATTGTTACTTACTCTTACGTAGGCATAACCATAAATAAAAGTCACAAAAAGCAAACTAGCCCCAAAGGCCAAAAATTGTGTTCGAAAGCCGAAAACAAAGGTGGACTTCTTGGGGAAAAGCCTGTAGCCGGGACACAGCCCCGAAAGCAAACGGTTTTTGAGCATGAAAACCCCCTAAAATGCATACACTGAGTATAAATGTTATTAGATTTACTGCAGAAATGCACTGCATATGCTAGGCAAAAAGGCGACTTTGGCATCTTAAAAGCATGGCCCTTTTCCCCCCTAAATCCGTTTGTGTTTACACGATCCAACCAACGTCCACTAAACACTAAACGCATGCAGCGTAGACGTCTGTCGCTGAAGGCCTACGCTATAGACCTGCGTTTCGTCGGTGAATACGAACGAACTTCATTTGAATTTAGTGACCGATGAGTTCGAGATGCTCTTGGGAATATTTCTTTTTTTCCGATGCTGCCAGACTTTGGCACTAGGCCTATAGCGATGCCTCATCAAGTTCGGTTTGGGTTAGTCGGGGCCGGTGAGTAACGAGCAACCAGACGCAAAAACGTACGTATTGTGTAAAAGAAAGTAAAACAACACGTTTTCGTGTCGTCTAGTATAACTTACAAAAATACAAGTCATCTGAACAAAGCTCACGTGACGCCAAACAACATCGGTGCTCTCAAGTGGGGAATCCTTGTACAACGTGTAATAAAAAATAATGTGTTCTGAAAGGGTACACAAATTTGTAGTCTTCATACGGAGGACCTCTTGAACCCAGGAAGTCACAACTAACACGATTAAAATTTACGTTATTATGCCAAAAATTTTACATGCTGGTTGTCCAGTAATTTTGGCGTAATTTACTGCTAAAATATGCGTCGAAGCTTAAAATCGCCACAAAATTACTAAAACCCCGTTTTTTACATGTTAAAATCGTTCGGTTGTTACAATAAGCAGCAAGTCTGTGTTTATCTACAACCTTTTTCACGTTAAATTACTGGATAGTAGAAAAAATTCGCTCGTTTTTGAAAACTACGAAAATTTGATGCTCCCGTACAAAGGAGTCCGTAAATGTTGAATCTTCGACTGTTAAAATATACGTTTAATGCTAAAAAAATTCGTGTGCAGGTTGCCTTGATCTACGGCGCGATTCACTTTTGAAATGTGCGCGCTAACCAAGAATTTAAAAAAAATCATTAAAACGCTCTATGACAGAGATTCAAAGTCGTTTACGGTCATCGATCTTGATACCCCGGGAAAGCTCGTCAGCACTACTTGTTATGATAAGCAGCATGTCTGTCACGTTACACGACCCGATAACTGTAAAATAATGACTTTTTAAAAATAACCCTCTTTGATGCCTTCTTCCTTCTCACCTAGCATCACGACACTTTGTCGCAGAGTACAAGAGTCCCTGTGGCACCTCCAGTGAAGACTTGATAATCCTAGCTATCGCCATTTTAATACAGTGCCAGGGTGTAACAGACGGAGAGACGACGCTTCTACAATAGCTAAGATGCGCTTAGCATAGCTGTCGCGCGTAATAATTGTAACATTTCTGTGTGCGCAGTGCACGGTTGCAGTCAGAAAGTAAATCGTCTAAGGGTTTCTGCGTGTGTCCGTGCATGTGTAGTCATCGCCGACGTGTCGACTGTCATATTTACTTGGACTCTTCCTGTCCACTGTGAAGTTATAACATAAAATTGTATATTCATAACTGTACGGCTTCCAGTCTGTATCGTTGGATTTGCATTTCATGTTGGGATCTCGACGCCGTTGTTTAAGATTATTTTACAACGATGTACTTATTAAATGGGTGCAATCAAATGTGATGAAGCAAGTTACAGTCGTCGGCAGTGTTAAGTTACTGTCTGGAGAGTATATACGACTCACTTCTCACACTGCAGACAATGGTTTGACGTGCAGGGTTTTTTTACAATAAGAACATAGGTTGATAAACGACCCTGACAGTTGTATAGACTATATATCAGATCTATACAGAGTGCGAGCGCATAGCGACGCTAGCGCCTAATTCCCGCGATGTGCGAACGACTGCATCTGCATCTGTAGCCGACAAACGACAATGTCGTTATCAACGCATTCAATCAGCACCGCGCTCGGCTCTAAAACCCGGATTATACGCCGCGATCATTCTTTCGACTAAAAAAACTGAATTTAACCCAGTTTTGTTAGTTTCGTAATTCTGAAGTAAAAAAATAAGACAAAAACGTGTTCTGATGAGCAGTATTGTTAGACGCTATGACGTTCAGACCATTGTTGTTTTTGTGCTCGAACAGCAAAACTAAAAATATGCGAAAAAACCGGGTGCAGCGTTTAAATTGTTTAGTCAATTCGAGTGTATTTTTGTCCTCAAGGACACAATGACAGTGAAAACGTCATGACTGTTTTTAAATAATGAAATTAAAACGAAAACAAACGTGGCATGAACACCATGGCTTCTAGCTAGCGATAAGCTTACTTTTTAGAACACGTATTTTTTTTTTATTTGGCAGCTGAAAATTTAAAAAATCTAGGTATGGGTCAGTTAAGTTAGATTAGTAGCTAATCAGGGCTTCAAAGACCTAGCGGCGCGATATCTGCATGTAGTGCATGTAGACGAATAAAGGCGCCAGTTGCTACGTGTCCACTGCAACATTGCTAGAAAGTCGGCTTCTGACTGTCCAATTGCACAGCTGCTAAGCAACGATTCTTTAGACCACCTCAGGGTGAAAACTAACCTGCAATTTCCCAGGCTCAGGTTGCTATAGCATCAAAAACAAGAAATTTGAGTTAATGTTTGCGAAAGCCTATAGCAGTTTCGGTTTAGTAGTTTAGCTGAAAATTGGGGTGTTCACGGTAAGCTAATATACAAATACCAAATTCTCTATCTGGATCGCATAACGATAGTTCTGTGGCGCCACCTTGTAAATGATAAAGACTTGCGTCGCAGCCCGAAATCGCCAAAAATCCATAAAACCCCCTATTTTGGCGTTTAAGGTCATTCAAGGTCATTGAATTCGGCGCCAATCGAGAGCCAGTGTACGACTTCTTATTAGTGATTAATAGTAACCTAGGCCTATCTCGCACCATTACTGAGATACAGCGACTTATTGGCCCAAAATCGCAAATTTTGTTCACCCCCTCTCATTTAGCGCCCTCGTTCGGGGTGACCTCCTTCGAATTTATGGAAAATCTTTACGGTTCCTTCTTCCAGGCAGCCGACGGTAAAGATTTGATGATCCTATCTTGCACCGTTGTTGACTGATCCACCCGTGTGACAGACAGACGGACAAACGGGCGGACAGACAGAATTGCGATGGCTAAGACGCGCTGAAAGCAGTCGCTGCTTTCGCGCGTAAAAACTTTCTACAGAAACGCTAAAAGGATGAAATGTCTTTGTGTCGCACTCAGCTGGCTTTCTCATTTGCAACTAGAATCTAGATAACCGGAAATTTAATCCAGTCGAAAAAAATGCGCACGTTTAGCGCACAATTTCGACACCCAAAAAGCGAAAATAGATCACATTTTTTACGATGCATGCGTATGCGTATCTTTTTGCGGAAATGTATATTTTCGACGAAATACTATTAAAATGTACGTAGTTTTTTGTGTGGTATTTCAAATGTGCACATGTAATGCTGAAGACTGATGAAAATGGAGGCTGCACCCCAACCTCTACATTCACTGCTAAAGCGACAGACTGGATCGGCGTAAATGTTGTACCTATAACATGACGCACGCTTATAACACGTCATTGCTAATGACGTAAGCGCAAAAAGAAAAGCGCGAACAAACCTGGCACGACGGATGCGCATAAGCAGGTAGCCGCGGAACGGAAACCAGACGACAAGAAACCTATCGAGAGTGACAAGGACGACCAGCCAGGCGGACAAGTAGAACGAGCAGAGCAGAATGAACATAAACAGTTTGCAGCCGACGTTGGACATGTGCAGCACCTCGAACTGTGTCAGAGCTCTGATCCAGACTTTGAAGGCGCTGACGTAGAGCACGAACGTGTCGGCGACGGCGAGTAGGGTCAGGTAGAAGTACATCGGCGTTGAGCGCATATTTCGACGCACCAGAACGCAGAACGACAGCGTGTTGCCGACCGTTCCCATCAGCACGATCACCGGCAGTCCGAATTTCAGCAGGCCGAACGCAGCGAGTTTCTCCCACGGTATTACGGGGATCTCGAACAAGGACGATACGTTCTTAATTTCCGTGTCGGACATGTTATCACCGGTCGTGTACTGCTGCTGTACCGCCGTCATCTTAGCTTAGCGTCGCGTCCGAAATTTGTAGACGGACGCCGGCGGCTTCGTCGGCTGGATACTGAGCACGTCTATAGAATCGACAGCAGCTGCTGCAGTAGTCTACGCTGCAATGAGACGATTGTGCGAGTGGTCCCGACGGTCAGCGATCATCTGTAGGCTGGCGCTCTGCGGTGATTCCATAGACGGCCCTACGGCGCTGTAGACGTTCAGGTGAGTCTGAGTCGCAAGATATATTTCGTCGATTAATCCACCAATACCATGAAGTCGTGAGTGGGTGTGGATTAACAGACTCCTTCTCCATGCACCAGCCGTATCTAATGTCATTAAGATGGCGTTTTTATCATGGCGTCATTTCAAAAGCTGTTTTTTGCAAGTAGGCACACTGCAAAACAGATGGTAATTTGCATAAGTCAATTTCTGAGCTTTTTTCGAAGACGACAATCCCCGAAACTCGCAATTAGGGATACATTTCTTAGAACGGCTAACTTGGTTTTCCGGTTTATCTCTGACCGAAAATGCCTGGATGCGATCATGTTTGATGTGGGATTAAAGTAGCACTACGTTATTGGAAGTCGGACTAACGCCTGACAAGGTCTGGCAGAGTCAATTACCGAACGCTCAGCAGAGTGTTTATTGGATTGCAGCGCCATCGGAATTTTTTTCCGTCGAACTGCGTCGAGTTTGCTCGGAGTCAAAGATTATGCGAAAATATCCACCGATCCACGCAGTCAACACAGTTCGATTCCGAGTCCAGCAAAAATTCAATATCCACAATTTGCGTAAGTGGAGAAAAACATTCAAAAACACAATAAATGCTTGTTGACACGATGTTCACAAAACAATTATCGCTTATAGTATGGCGCACCGAACGTTCTATGTCATTGTAGTGCTGACTGGGCGAGTCCAGTTAGTAGATCGGAATCCTGATAAAGACCCGAGCCGTAGAAGTCACTTCGTCGCTGGTTATTTCTGGAGACTTTAAGCGTCTGCCGACTTTGACTTTTCTAATATCCAAAGTTAACACATTGCCGTAGAGCTGGAGAACGTTCACACCACTTTTGGTCAGTTTTCGTATTTTTTTCTCCGGTTAGGTGGACAGAGTGACAGACAGAGAAACGAGCAGACGCATAATGGGCATTATACGTCGTAGAACGTACACTAAGATCATTACCGTATACCTTAATTACAAGAATGAAACGTATAGGTTCCGGACAAGGCGTAGACGTCACGCGGATATTATTAGCATTTAGCTCATGTGTAGGCTGGTGCATAGAAAGTGGAAATACACGTTTTACGAAGGCTTAGATGAAGCAATCGAACAGTTTTAAAAACGATTGTCCTCGATTATTTCAGGGTATATAGAACTGCCACGTGAAACGCATATGTCCAGTCAGTGTTTTTTTATCACCCTTCATTGCAATGATCAAGACCGATCGTTTCCGAAACTGCGCGGCTGCTCGATCTACGGAAAACATGCACAGGCCCGTTATATGTTGCATTTTCATGCGCCACCCGGTATAATAATTGCCCCTCTGCCGTTCAGTAACCCCGTAAAACACTCCGCACCGTTTCCCTTACGAAAAAACTTAAATGCGTTTGTTTCCTGTTGGCGCACGTCACTCTTATTACGAACACACGATACACCGCTGGGCTTCCAACACAGACCTGCACCGTGAATCAAAACTATACGTCGTCGAATTTTTTTAGTGTCATAAGTTCAAATATTGAGCGATTTTCACAACGTGTTCAATGCCAGACACTCCGAAAAGTTTGCAATATAACACAGTAACACAGTATTTAATAAAATATGTGACAAACGCACATAATAAACTAGCAAAACAGAAGAGAAATGTAATTTAGACTAGGTACGCGTCGTGAGAGTGATGATTAAAGAGTAATTGCACTAGATGTAAAACGCGTTGCTACACTGCCTTGTACAATATAACGTAAGCAAACAAACGTGTTCCGTGCACTATGGCGGTCTTGCTTAAAGATACACTCGACCAGAGTATCGAGAATATAATTTTTACGCAAAATTTATAGTCGACGATTTTCTGTACATTTTTTGTAGGCTTACGTTAATTGTAGTGCTCTGCAGAGTAAAAAACTCGACGGTTTTTGCTTCACAAAAATGCGTCTGAACGGATTCGTCTTATGGCTTTTTTCCGACTACAAATGAGAAACATTATGCTTACAGTCAAATCGTCGATTTGTGTACCGAAAGTAATTTGCTATTTTTCGTTCACTGTCGTTTTCGAAATTACTTTCGTTGAAATCTCCATGACCAGTTTTGCTATGATCGCACTTTGTAATAAACAAATTTGACGTCTTTTCAAGTAAACGCGCAAATTATTTTGAAACTAGCGACATCACTTTATTCAGCCGAATTCCTAAAAAGTAAGTACCGCAGTGTTGTAATTCGAGAGGTAAAAGTAAAGTTTTTGACCACGGCAAGGTTAAAAAGTCAGAAGTGTGTCTGGACAATTTCAATAATGACCGACAACTGGAAATGGCGATGGACCCGTTTTTGGACGACAATTGTGCCGCATTTCGGGCCACGCTTCGTCGTGCATGCCAATTATTTACCGACACTCTTATTGAGCTTGTAATTGGTCAAAAATAGCAAATGATGAATGACGAGTAATAACGTGTCTTGCAGCTACTGCAGCAGCTGCTGCGTTGTTTCTGCAATTCGTGCAGCGTAAGCGAGATTCGCCGCGTAAAAGAAGCTGCGCCCTCGGCAACTGAACCGGCGAAATTCAGCTCCCCCCCAGAAAAAGTCTGTCGCTACGATCGGATCCGTTTATATATTTTACACTTATCACTGCGGTACAAAACGTTTTTGTTTAGGAGCGAATATTCGTAATTTTCGCGTTACACAAAACATTGAATCTGTTGCTATGGTGCTGTTTGCGTATGATATTATAGCCTAGGCTCGTTGCTCGTTGACGGATGTATGGAAATCGCAGTTGTTCTTGATCCGCGTAACGGCGATCCATTAGATATCTGCTGTCGTTGGATAAACGTCCATGTCGATAAAAAAACTACGACTACCGGCGCCGAGTGCTGCTGACGAATGAGTGTGATGAATGACGAATAAAGGGGGGAGACAGAATGAATGATTCGTTGTTTTCTACCGTTGCTACGGCCACAGCGGCATTTTTCGTTTATGTCTTTTATTAATCAAATTATCCGTTTGATTTTTAAAATGGTTTAGCGCATTCTAATCAATCAGTCAATCAATGGATCGAACGAAATTTATGTTTCGTTCTGCGAAAGTTTGCGTTCTAACTTTTAAACCGTTAAAAGTGCGTTGGCCGTTCGCCTTTGAGCGACCAGTCGCCAAACGCATTGTATAGTAATTGTAGTCCGTTTTTAGGCCTATGTGAAAGATTGATTTGCAAAAGCGCCGCGGCAAACACGTACTTAACTTTACCAGTGTTAATATGATTTGTTTATTTCCGTTTACGACACATAGGACAAGTCAGCACCAACAGAGAGCTTCTGATTCACAGTTATTAACATTGTGACACTTACACTGTGTCTCAAAAAAAAGCATGTGACTACATTTTTTGCAATAACTGGAACAATGAATGTCCGATTATAATAATTTTTGGCACACTTATTAATGAGACTATGTCATCGAATGGTGGTTTCATTTCCCACCTCATCTATT
>Ga0209367_1000309_pt1 | contig 44194 bp, 24 predicted proteins | sample WorMetLIZISLAND2_FD_187412 | JGI IMG/M metagenome (GOLD analysis project Ga0209367, IMG submission 187412) | Marine gutless worms symbiont microbial communities from Max Planck institute for Marine Microbiology, Germany - Olavius geniculatus... ... | reverse complement strand
TCCCTGGACTTACTTAGCCGCCACTGTGCTAATTGCACATTTTAAAGTCATTTTTAAAATTTTGGTCTAACCTTTTTAGTAACCATCTGCAACGGAGAGAACAGCCAGGTTCGTCGAGAGGGTGGGGCAGTGGGTAAGCTACCCCGGGCCCCGCGACGTTCGGAGGGCCGCGCCGTCGACCAGAAATATAAAGTATGCCAAAATGTACCATTTTGAACAGTAAAATTAAAAAATTTTCTTTCCGGAGGGGCCCCGTAAAAATGTTTGGGGGCCCGCAAGAATGTTTCTCCGGGCTCCGCTGTGGCTCTCGACGGGCCTGAGAACAGCAGTCGCTGTCAGGCAAAACAGCAAACCAAGCATTAACCCGGCCGCTTGAATTGACACCAAGATTATGCCTTGCAAGTTGCAAATTGCAATTAGGTCGCCATTAAATCGTCGACTCTTCGTCCGAAGTTCGTCGATCGATTATTGCACTTCAGTCATCATGGAGGCGCGATTACAGCGACGACGTCACGTACATGCGATACTTCACTGCAGAAGTCTTCAACTTGATTGCACGGTGTGTGCTCGAACTAGAGTGCATAATTTATCGTATCGTGATAACCGGGCCTATATGTGTCGTACAGGAGTATAGACCATGCAGGTGCGTTGCCTTAATGCTACGTGCGGTGATGAGTTTACCTGCTGTTTTACCTGCGGGAGTTATTTCACGAACTTACTAGGGCCTACAATGTGCGTGCACGTCATTACTGTCTACCATCTAATGGATCGACGTTTAGCTGAGGCGTGACCATGCATGAATGGTAGGCCTGTCTATTTTCAACGTGCAATATCTGGAACGATCACTAAAAGACGGAAGACTGACATCCACCCGGGCCTGTCAACCGCGGACGTTTCCCCTCGGACATTCCCCCGCATGGACGTTTCTTACCTATTTTTCGAGTGCCTGGGACGCCCCCTGGACCAGTAAAACATATCAGATTCAGCGCCAAGCCTGAGCAGAAATTTCTTGCAACGCCAAAAGCAACTCCGCCTTTGAAGACTCGTCACCGTTAAGTATTTTAACCCGCGAGAGCTAGCATATATAACGCGTATTAGCCATGGTAATTCTGTCTTGGCGTCCGTCTTGGTGTCCGTCACGTCCCGGTACCGTTCCAAGACCAGGTGAGATAGAGACCGGCGGGTTTGCACCATATGATAGCTTAGTGTCTCTGGTATTTCGTGGCTAAATTTCATTCCGCCGGGTGAAGGGGATCCCCACGAACGAAAGGGCGAAAGAGGGGCACCCGCCCCCTTTAGAAAGGCGTTATTCTACCGTTATTGGCTCGTCTAACGTGAAAATGGTTGCAGATAGACACAGACATGCTGCTTATAATAAGAAGCACTGGCGACGAGCTTCTTAGGAATGTCAACATCAATGACCTTGAATAACCTTTAACCCTCAAAATAGTGAGTTTTAGTAAATTTTTCGCGATTTCGGGCTGCGACACGTATTTCTAGAGTGAATTGCGCCGAAATGGCTGGAGATAGACCAAGACAACCTGCGTATTCATTGACTGTAAATTTTAGCAATTCAAGTCCGGACTCTCTAGGTTCTTGGAGACCTGCGCACGCGGGTGTCAAAGAGAGACACCCCTCTAAAAGTGGTTATTTATCTGCTGTTGGCTTGTCTAGCGTGAAAATGGTTGCAGATGCATGCTGTTTAACATAACAAGCACTGGCGACAAGCTTCTTAGGAATGTCAACATCGATGACTTTGAATGACCTTGAACCCTAAAAATGGAAAATTTTTAATAATTTTTGGCGATTTTTGGCTGCAAAAGAGTGAATTGCGACAAATGGATGGAGATAGATCAAGATTACCTGCGAACAGGAACTGCTATTGGCTCTCGCGCGTCTCATGAACATTAGCTCAGATTTCAGTTAGAGACAAGAGCGTCTGTCTCTTCTTGGACACACTGCAGAAGCCCCCTTCCACTCCGGCTCCCTGGAGGCGTAACCCGCTTTCATCCTCTCCTCTCTTTTCCCTTTCTGTTCCCGTCTTTATCCCTTTCCCTTCTTTTTCCTTTTCGCTCTTCCCTTCGCCTCCGTCCCCTTAGAAGTAAACATTTAAGATCCAGCAGGAAGGTCTGGGGAGCGCTGTAAATTCCCCTAGCGGGGTCTGGAACGAAGCCCCAACCAAAATTAAATTTGGTGAATTATAACTTGAAAATAGGAGATTTGGTGGCAACAATTTTAATTATTGTGTTGAGAATTTGCTGACCAAATTGGCACATTCAGGGCAGTTTAGGCCTAAACGTGTGCTTATGTCTTGTCTGAGATATTGGTAGGGGGGATGGAGGGTTGGGCGCCTTGGGCCCTTTTGTCTACGCCACTGCCGCCTCCAATGTTTAACCTCCCCCTCAACGTGAATTCGAACCTCCTCCCAGAGGAGTAAACGTTTGGACGGCCGTCCGAAAAGTCGTCAAAAACACCAACCGTTCGGATTATAGGCTAGATGTATACGCCTACTAGTCGATTAAACTCGACTCGTCGATAAAGACTGATCCAGAAGAGTAGACGTAATTAACGCATATCTAAGTAAGTAAGTAAGTAAGTTAACAGACCTACATTTATAAAGCGCACAATGTCGACGAGAAACTCGCCGAATCTAAGGCGCTTAGCGCTGGGGTGAGGCGGGGAACTAGATATGGCTAGAGGTTAAATAAAGGAATGTTTTGAGTTGGCGACGGAATAAAGCTATTAAACAACTATTGCGAATGTAAAAAGGGAGAGAATTCCAAATAGTAGGGGCAGCTACAGAAAAACTTCTAGAACCAAAACATGTACGGACACGAGGCGCAACCAACACATTAATTAGTGTCAGATAAACGCAATGTGGCCTACGAGCTGGAGTGTATGCCTAATGTTCAAGAACAGAGGCAGGTTGAGTGGTGAGGATGGTCTTGTATTAGGCGATCTTGTGATGCGCTGATGCGCTGGTGAATGGGAAGCCAGTGGTAATGTTTGAGCAGAGCAGTTGAGCTGCAGGTCGACTGACGGTTGGTACGGCAAGCGATTACCCGGGCAACGGCGTTCTGTGCGCGTTGCAGACGAGCGATGTTTTCGTCTTAACGCCGACCAGGACAGAGTTGGCGTAATCAAGCCGCGCTCCGACGAAAGCACAGACGACGGTTTTCGCCATGTTCTTAGTGAGGGCAGGGCGAATATGACGCATAGCCCGGATATGGTAGAATGCCGACTTGGAGACTGTGTTGACATGGTCGTCAAATGTCACGTGTTTGTCCAGCGTTACCGTCAGTACTTTGATGTGGTCTGCCAGTGAAGTCATTGAGCCGGCGACGTTGACGGTTGACTGACGTAAGACTGGAGTAACTATAGCAAAACGCTGTCGAGTCCCAAGAACGATTGCGTCAGATTTATGCCGGTTAAATGCCAAGCCGTTTATGCAAAACTAAGAATTTAACACATATAAGTAGCAAGCAAGCAATGGACGTCGGACGACATAGTCGTGACGTCATAGCCTATATGCCTCTGTATAAACATGCACGTGTATGATTGTATCAATAAATACTAATTAATATAAATGCCGCAGGCGCCGTAAATGCTTACCGGTACGCCTATGGCTACCGTAACTGCAGCATGCGACATTGCTTTCTGATGCGCATCATAATTCCGACATACAGGGTGGGGCAAAAAGTGGCCTAAAGTTTTTCGCTGTTTTTTCAGCAACCGTTTGGAATTTTAATTTGAAATTTCACGGATTTATTTACTAAAGTCTTCTGCATCTAACTGCCAAGTAAAATTTGATTTTGTTGAAAAACGACGCAGTTACAGACTTTTTAACATGATCGCTTACCGATTTTTCAGCATTCAAAAATGTTCCGGCTACAAGACCAATTTAATAACAACACAGTTAAATAATGATACCAAAATTCCATTGTCACTGTGAATGTTAAAAATGTCCGCCGCCAGCTCCAAGATACAACACCAGCCTCCAGTCGCGTTATTTGAGAAATCTTTCACAGCCTGTTGATCGGTCCTCGTGGCAGTTTGCCCCAGATAACCTGAAGCGCTTCCTTGAGTTCGGAGCTTGTTTTCGGCTTTGTTTTAAGCTTGCGGTAGGGCCTAAGCCTTTGACATTGAACCCACATGTGATATTCCATTGGGTTTATGTTCGGTGAATTTGAAAGCCATTGGTCTTTTGTGATAAAATCTGGACAGCTGGCCCGCAGCCAGTTCTGTGCGCTGCGCGGCGTTGCGCGCTGTGCGTGCTGACGCGCCGTCCTGACGGTCCTGCTGGAAGATGAATCCGGTGGGCAGCCGGCGATTGCTTTAAAGGAACGATAATTTAACAAAACTAGAAATATGGGGCAGAACCCAACGTGAGGCGGCCCGGCGCCGTAAGTTTGATGGGAGTTAATAAAGCGGGGGGCGAAATTTACCTGGTACAAAGTCACGTGGCCCGAAGTCAAATGCAGTAGCATACGCAAAACGCGCATTGTCGACTTAGGGTGTGTCAACATCCGCGCCTGCAACTTGTTTGTTAGTGGACCAAAGTTCACCAATTTTTCTGTTTCAACGCGGGAAGAATGGCAGTCGATCAAGTTTGTTATCGATTTTCGGTAAGTCGATCTTCTCCAGATATATTTGCGGTCAAAGTTTGAAGTTGCCCGAAATCGCGCCGAATTTTGAACTTGGGTAGGTCAACATCTGCGTCGATTACTTTTTCCTTAGTAAACAAAAGTTCATCAGATTTTTTTCCAACAGGTAAGAGATGGCAGTCGATCAAGTTTCTTTCCAATTGTTGATGTCTTGATCCGTTCCGTAGATATGCGCGACCGAACACTGAAGTTGTTCCAAATTGCGCGCACAGTCAATTTTGGGTAGGTCAACATCTGCGTCTATAACTTTTTCCTTAGTAAACAAAATTTTAACAATTTTTTTCTAAAAACGCAGCAGAGATTGCTCTCAATGAAGTTTGTGTCTCTTTGTCGACGTCATGACCGGTTCTTGAGATATTTGCGGTCAAAGTCAAAAGTTTTCTAAAATCGCGCCGAATTTTAGACGTTTTTTGCCTTCCCAAATTTTAAGGGAGCGGTGCCCCTTAAATGTTGTAAGTAAGTGATAATGTTCCCAATTATGGCCTGTCATGTGGCAAAGTTTCATAAGGTTACTCTTTTTAACCCCAAAGTTATAGGCGCTAATACGCTAAATTATAAGCCAATTTTTGACCCCCCTTTGTAAAAAAATAGTTGGGGGAGCCCCATCCCCAGTGGGGTGTAGGCTAGCAAGACGGACATTCTGTAGCGCGTGTGAAAATTTCTGGGCGCAGCACCCTCTAGGGGCCGAAATATGGTATTCCAAAAAATTCGATTTTTAGGGTATAATTGCACCTCTAAATCTCAGTAATTAGTGGACCAAAGTTCACCGAACTTTTTTCGCCCAACACCGGAGGAAACGCTGTCGGTCAAATACTTTTCCGGAGACATTCGCGCTCAAAGTGAAAAGGTGTCCGAAATCGGGCCAAATTTAGTGTTTTTCGCCCCAAAAATTTTTTTGGTGGTAGGTCCCAAATTTTCGGACTGGCATTTGTAAATTGAACATGCTTCCGACTACATGGCAAAATTTCGCGAAAATCGGCCCACGGACCTCGAAGATCTCGCGATAATAAAAAAAGAAAGAATAAAGAACTGTTGTAAACAAGGCCTTCCGGGAACTACCGTTCCGGGCGGCCTAATAAATTACTGTTTATCAGAACGTTACTGTTACGTCATCGGCAGTAACGTAGTAACCGGTTTTTAAAAATTAAATAGCATTTTTAGTTTAAACATTTTTAATGCTGAAAAATCGGCAGGCGGTCATGTTAAAAAGTCTATAACTTCGTCGTTTTTTTAACGGAATCACATTTCACTTGACAGTTAGATGTATTAAATGTAGCACGTTTCAAATAAAACTGTAAAATTTTAGATTAAAATTCCAAACGGTTGCTGAGAAAACAGCAAAAAAACTTCAGGGGGCTACTTTTTTGGCCCACCCTCTATACGGGCGCCAATCAGTTTGAAACGTCACGACATGCGGCGACATGCGCAGACCCGTGTCGGACTTTGCCAGGACATGGACTGGGTCATATATTATGCTGAACGGTCATCTGTTTGAGAAAATTTAATTTTGTGGGTCTGCTGCGGACCGAGCATGTCGCTAGCCAGCTGCACAGTAGGCCTAATGTTATGAGACAGTAGGCCTATACATAGCCTACACTGTGTCCGGAAAAAGTAACCCCCTAAACATCGTACAATAAAAATGTCAAAACTAATCTAATTTAAATAAAATTTCGTACGATTAATCCCTAAGAAATTGCCAAAGCGATCACCAAATTTTGTTCAAAAATATTATTTTGTAGGCCTATAGCAGAGTTACTAATTGTTGAATATCCATGACAAAATATCTCCGTTACTAATATGGCGTTACATAAGTGAACCCCGCTGTTAATGTACATTTTCGTAACTCTAACAAAAAAGCATCCGATTCAGGCAGAATTTCGCGTCAACAATGCATCGTCCATTGGCAATCAAAATACCAAATTTCAAATAAATCAATTAGAGTAAACAGTAGTTACAGCAGCTTTAGTGCGGTGATTCCAAAACACTTCAGTGTCAGGTTTTTTTCTGGATTACGTCAGACACAAAGACGACCTGAAAATGAATTGTTGTGGGGTCACCTCACTAAAACCACTGTAACTATTGTTTGCTTTGGCAGATGCAACTGAAATTTGGCGCTTAGATTGCCAAATTGGATTGTCATTGTTGATGCAGAATTTTGCCGAAATCGAATTGGAATGTTTTTGTTGGAATTACGAAAATGTATATTAACCGCGGCGTTTACTTATGTAACGCCATATTGGCAACGGAGATATATCGTTAGCGATATTCAGCAGTTAATAACTCCGCTCAAAAATAATATTTTGAACAAAATTTAGTAAGTTTTCAGCAATTTGTTGAGGATTAAGCGCACAAAATTTTATTTAAATTCGTGTAAATTTAACATTTTTATTCTACAATAAGGGGTTACTTTTTTGGGACACAGAGTATATAGGGTGTGGGCGGCAGGGCGTAAAACGTTTTAGCCGACCGTATTTAATCATTAATAAGAAGTCATACGCTTTGTCAGACGAGATGGAAATCATTGACCTTGGATGACCTTAAAGGTCACTGACAACCAGTACGGTCGGCTATCTATAGCAACAGCTGGGCTTCTTGTTCGGTTCTTGGTAAACTCTAGCTGCTCGCAGTCGATCCTTCACGGCGTGCATGCTGTTTAGCCATAAATCCCACAATAGATGCGTTACATACAGATAAACGACAGAGACAATTCCTGTACCATAGACACGAAAGTACAGTCGGCCTACATACGGTTTGTCGATAAGCCTTAGAAGACGTTGTTGTAAAGATTTTTTTTCGTTAGGCCTATCACTCGTAGATGAATAGAGCTCACTGCAGCCTAAATATTTAGTTGTGAATGCCTCTATATAGGCATAGGCCTACCCTCGATACGTTCGGTCTAGATCCCGTTCGATCGGTTCATGGGACAAAAAGATGAGCATAATAGCATTTTAAAAAATCCAAGCTGTCGCTAAGATAAGACCGACCGTACTGGTTGTCACTGACCTTGAAGGTCATCCAAGGTCAATAATTTTCATCTAATCTGACAGGGCGTATGCCACTTAGTGATAAGGCTAATAGTGGGCCAGGCCGTATATTTCTCACTGTTTCCGAAATATGGCCATTTTTCCGTTACCATACTGCATTATGATGCATTGACGTTTTATGGTCATCAGCGATCATCGATTTATATGTCATTTGAAATCCAGTATGCGACTTTCTTCCTAGGCCCTATAAGTGATAATAAGCAACATACAAGGTGGACCAAAAATAGCACCATTTTTGTACGCCTCATAACTTCACCAAATATTAGGCCTAGCCGATTTTGAAAATTTTTTCACTCTCAGAATCAGGAGACAATTTGCAATAAAAACTGTCACTATACATTCCACCACATTTTAATTATGTCACTACACTACCTTGTGAAATGTCAGTGTCTTAAGAATAACAATTAAAAACAAGACGACTTTTGTAACAACACGTTTTAAGAAATTAACAACAGAAACAACGTGTTTGTTGTCTTAGTTGTTGTCTAAAAATTACATCTCACAGTTTTCACATCAAATTTTTTAATGTGTCCGCAATTGCTGCTGGACGACGCATCGAGACCGGTGTCACGAAATATAATTGTTCCCCTAAATAGATCGCCCCGGCGGATTTTACGACGTCGAAAAGTTCGCCCCTTTATCCTCGCCCACGTCAACGAAACAGAATCGCCCCCGTGTTGTAAATCGCCCCTCGCCACCGCTAAAGCTGCAGTGTGCCGCGTCACTGCAAGATGAATAAGATGCGCAAATTAACGTAGCCTATACACTATATTGAAATGTGAATCTAGTAAAGTTTGATCACAATTCGTATTTTAGATTTATTCAACTGCTGTAATACGGCGTTCAAGCGCGACTACCGATAGACTTGTCTGGTGCCATTTTTGGCACACCATGTATTGGCTTTATCTTGCACCGTTTAGTCACAATGCTTCCGTTACAGACGGACAGACGGACGACAGACAGACGAAAACCACGACAAACGGCCGACCTTTAAGCTTACAGCTTAGCGGTCGGCCCAAAAAGCGAAAGTTTATCAGCAGCTCATCAATTTTCAACTTAGCTGAACTTTACAAAAATTATTGACGATACGTTAGGTTATACCGGAAGTGAACGAAAGAAAAATAATCATCACTAGTGCCATCTGCTGAACGAAGAGGAAATGTGAATTTATCTTTTACGTTGTTCTGTATTGCAAGTGCTATTTCGTGATTTTAAGTTTACAAGAGTCAATAGTTTCGTTGTGGTAGTTAATTGTTTGTTTTGTGTCACTTTGGTAAGTGGCTGTCAAGGACATGACTGATTTGCTACTGAATCTGTTGTCAGCTTTGACCAATGAGTCACGATGCACGTGCCCTTTTCTTCTTTAACTTGCTAAAATCTTCATTGCGGTCACAGTTGGCGCATAGTCGAAATGACTTCTGGTAAGGGAGACACAGTGTTCAATAAATGGGTTGGAGTCATAATGATATGCCAGGGAGATAAACAGTGTCACAGCCGACAAGTGAGTGCGGTTATGTAGTGACCGCAATGCTGTGGCCTTATTTCATCTTCTTCATTTTAGGCCCACTGTACATTGACCCAGGACCGGGAGACAACACAGGACACGTTTAAGTGTGAATATTTATGTATAAGTTTTTGTGTACGTATTTGTTCTTATATTTGATAGGTTCGTAATCTGTGCTTCTGCTAATATATTTAGGTATGACTAACCACAAACAGGTGCGACGAAACACCGCACCGGCCTCACCGACCGCACCGGCAGGAAATTACCACACCGGCATCTAAAACGACCACTAGCCCTAATCCTAAGACAGCGTCCAATCGTTTGCAGCTGCTGCCATGCTCGAAGTGGTCGTTTTAAGCGTCGGTGCTGTGATCTGATGCCGGTGCGGTAGGAATTGCTGCCAGTGTGGTCGGTGAGGCCGGTGCGGTGTTTCGTCACACCGACCATAAACTGATTAGGATGTACCACACTGAGACCACAATGGGCCATGGTGGATTACAGCTGGCCACAATGGGGCCATAAGGAGACCACAACTGACCACAATTGGGCCATATCGCATTACAACGAGCCACAACGAGACTACGACAAACCATGTCTGACCACAACAACAGAGAAGATGACGTAGAAGACAAATGGATGGCGACAACAACATATAAAACGAATGTCGACAATGAAGATGAACAAAGAGGATGATTGGGAACTGGGAAGATGACAGGAAGATCAATGAAGAAGTCATCTTCTGCATTTCTTCATCTTTACCATTAGTCCCTGAGCTTCATCGGCCATAGCCACAAAATTTTGCACCATGATCAGAAGTGTGTCCCATTTTGTAATGCAAATCTAGAAATCTGTGGTTCTTTTTCGGGAAAAAATTTTAGGAACCAATAACATGGCAAAATTTGGCTCAATATTGGACAACTTCAAACTTCACTGGCACCTAAGTATGTACACAAGTACAAAATGGCAACCTAGCACTGACAAAAAACAGCGCTTTAATTTTTGCCCAGACCTCATTGACCACCCCACTATCCAGTGTCCAATCCATCACCATGTTCGTGAAATTACTCTGTAGACCTGTGCCATAGCCTTTTAGGGCTTACATTTTTGACACCAAATTTAGTTTTAAATATGCATTTATTTTGATTTATCAGCTGCCTTTGGTTATCATGTTATTATGTAAATTTTAAGCATTAAGTTGATTGAAATGTTTACAGACTTTAAGCTATGAATGCTGAAAAACTCAAGCAACTTGAAGCCCAAGTACGCATCGGCGGAAAGGTAAATGTGCTGTTTATTACCGCCGCCAAGGAGGTTATGTTTTGCCGGTTTTTGTTTGTCTGTTCGTCTGTCTGTTTTGTCTGTGTGTCACACAGGTAACTCAAAAAGTTATGAACGGATCTTTCTGAAATTTTGAGGGTATGTCGGGCATGGCATAAACTACCAGTGATTAAATTTTGAGGGTGATCCGGCAGGAATCCTGGATTCTGGATCACTTTGAAATTTTTGTTACCATTGTGTTAAAGGGGGCATAAGGGAACCGCTGGCAAAGCGAAGATGGTGATGCCACCTGGCGAATAGCTTTGCCTTGGTGGAGGTACTTGCGCTCTCTGAGTGCTTTCTCTAGTTGTCTATATAACAGTTTGTTAATGTGTTGAAGACATGTTAAGGTATATGATGGCAGTATAATTGTTTTTGACTTGTATATTAACTTGTATTCTTGACTTATATATATATATATATATATATATAATTGATGCATAATACATGGAAATAGATATGCTTGCAATAGTTAGAGTATTGAGATAATACATTGTTTTTTTGGTAGTACCACCAATACGCTAAACTTGATCTGTGGCTGTTCACTGTACAATTCGTATTGGTGGATAATGGATAATAGAAATTTTAAAATTTAATGTTGTGCAAAGTTTATACTACTGCAGTACCAGTATTGCTGAAAACAGATTCTTGCATTAATGGCATTATAAGTTTGCCCTGGTCATATCAACAGTAACCAGTAGTTGAAAAAATCTAGATTTTTAGCAGAATTTTGTAAAAAGGTTAGTTTTTTAGGTTTTCTGGTTTAGTGTCCAGTGAACACCATTCACAAGTTTACGATCCTGGAAAAAGTCTTATACATCCCAACCCGTCAGTGCTTGAGTTCACAGTTTAATGTTTATAGTTGAAGTTTAATAAAACATTCACTAACTTATATAGACCGTTGTTTGCTTGTTGGTTCAAATAATATAATATAATAGCATAAATTGTATAGATAATCCGAACCTTATAGACTCATTATGCTGATGGAGCACATGGATTCAGAGATAAAGTTGCAAGAGCTTTGTATAGTCTGAGATGCTCTGTACAATTATTACTGTGATTTTGGTGGGTGTATTTTGTTAATTTTCTTTCTGTTGCAGTGTTGCTGTTGTGTTGGTTTGTGACATAAAGAATACAAATGGTCTGATTGATAATTTGAGTGTTGTATTGCATTTGCTGCGCAGTGCACACTTTTGAATGAATGTTCGCTATTTGCCAGGGTTCGGCACGGCGGAAAAAGAAAGTTCTTCACAAAACCACCGTCGGTGATGACAAGAAGCTTCAGACTTCATTGAAAAAGCTTGGGCTGAATCCTATACCTAGTATTGAAGAGGTTGGCATCTAGTTAATTATTTTACTAAATTTCTAACTGAAAGAACAGTGGTGGCTGGCATGCTAGTTACAGAACCGTGCATGTCTGAAAATTACTTTGCAGTTTACTTCATTTGGGTTTAGTACCGAGATGGGTGTTCGTTTGCAGATAAACCATCTTATATTACCACCATTTTTGTATATAGTCAGATGTATGGAGCATTGGAGCTGAACTGTGAACTGTAAAACGTTAAGTCCTTCCCAAGCCTTGAGGCCCATTGGAGGCACTGATCTCCATTTCCTTAGCCCTCAGCCAGACACCAGTTTTTACACTGCAAGACCACGGATACCGGGCTGGTGCATCGTGCGGTATGCCTGTTTACGTCGCAGCTTTTGCTGGTACTCATTGCGCCTACCCACGTAGGGATGGCCAGGCTGAGTTGACCTGGGTGGCTGGTTACATACCGGGATGGTCACCCATCCAAGTACTAACCGGGCCTGGTGTTGATTAACTTTGGTGATTCAATCAGTGACGCTATCAACTGAGCCATACCACCACTGTTTGGATAGCTGGCTAATACTTAGTAAAGGTAAAGATTGTAAAGATACGTAAAACGTTAAGTCCTTCCCAAGCCTTGAGGCCCATTGGAGGCGCTGATCTCCGTTTCCTTAGCCCTCAGCCAGACACCAGTTTTTACACTGCAAGACCACGGATACCGGGCTGGTGCATCGTGCGGTGTGCCTGTTTACGTCGCAGCTTTTGCTGGTACTCATTGCGCCTACCCATGTAGGGATGGCCAGGCTGAGTTGACCTGGGTGGCTGGTTACATACCGGGATGGTCACCCATCCAAGTACTAACCGGGCCTGGTGTTGATTAACTTTGGTGATTCAATCAGTGACACTATCAACTGAGCCATACCACCACTGTTTGGATAGCTGGCTAATACTTAGTAAAGGTAGCAAAGCTCTTGCCCTATTGACGAGTTCAATTCGTTATGCGGCAGGGTCAGCTTTGTTACCCGGCAACGCAACCCCTTCCCTCAGGCTGCTCATGGGGGGAGGTGGAGTGTAAGGTGGGGGACTGGGGATGCACGTATCTACGGCCCAAGGACTCAAATGCCGCAGTTGGGGTCCACGACCACGCAAAACAGAAAGTGCCAGAGGGGTATGGTAGACAGACAACCTTTCTGTGCATTATATGGTAAGATTTTTCTGAAAATGAATTACTTCAGTGGTGTATTGTGGCTTAAGTTATGCATACTGTTGGCCATATATTCAGTTGTGTTGTGACATCATAATTGGAGATCTGCTGTTAGCAGAATCCGATGCCAACCACGCAGATGGATGCATTTTCTTATTTGATGTGGAAGACTGTGTTACTTTGATGAAAAGTGCATTTCTGACGAGTTAAGCTCATTGAGGTAGGTGGAGTGTAATGCTATGCTGTACAATGCTTACAGGTGAATATGATAAAAGGTGATGGTTCCGTGATCCATTTTAACAACCCGAAGGTGCAAGCGTCATTATCAGCCAATACGTTTGCTGTCACGGGTCACGCTGAGACGAAACGTATGTTTCATTACTTTCATTCCTTATCTGTCGTGTACGTACATTTTAGGTCACATTTTTACATTTGATGGTTAGTGGTTAATGGTTGCCTGTAGCTCTTAATGCTAACCCGTCTGAGAGCTACGGAGCGTCACCTGTAATATATGGGATTACACTGTGTTACCTGTGACCAGATTCAGTTGAACGTGCCCCACATTAACCCCAGTTATGCATTACTATAAGTACTCAGTTTACCTGACACTGACGGATGGAAGGCAGAGTTAACATTGGTGGTTGCTTACCGGGTATATGCAGAGATGTGTTACCTGCCGTAGTCCTCCATCTAAGTAGTAATCAGTTGATAGTGGCTCGACCGGAAGTTGGATTCGTGATCTCTTGAGCATATGTCCAACATGCAACCAAGCATATTCCACATGTACTTTGATTAGATTTATTTGATCTTCAAGAAACTTCTGTGTCTTGAAATTTAAAGTGACTACACCATCACTAACCGATATCATTTGAATTTATTTGATATTTAATTATTTTTATTCGTATTTTGTTATGAACTTGCTGTATGCACAGATTAATTGTTTGATTTCAGGCATCACTTTCAAATATATTGTTGCAATCAATAAGTATGCAAGCATTATTGGTGAACATTTTGTAGCATTTACACTTTTACAGTTACAGTAGTATGTTTTCTGATATGATTATACATAAAACTCTACAATGAGTGTAATCTGTTTCAGTTTTTGACTGCATTTTACAATAGTCTTCTTTAGTTTTTTTGCTGCTTGGATAGGCCAGTTTCTAACACAATATTCTTTACTCAGTGTATCTAGTCTGTGGTGTGGACTCTCAGGTCTCATGTAATTCTGCATATTATTTTTATGTTTTTATCGGTAATGGTAGAGCTGGATTTGTAAAAAATTGGCTTTGAGGTCTAGTTTGTGAACTTTGTGGACGTGGGCTCATTGTGGTAGAAGCTGTGAATTAACTTGCCACTGGACAAATGGTTTGTGTGTGGTCCTATGAGCAGCAATCACGGAAATGCTTCCGAGCATTTTAAGTCAGCTTGGTCCCGAGAGTGTCGACAACTTGAGATGGTTAGCGTCGACGTTGTCTAAGACGGGAGACGATGGCAAAGTCTCGTCGTCCGCCACTGCTGCTCCCATCGCCGAGGAGGACGAAGAAGTTCCTGGTGAGTTAATGATTGATTGGCTTCAATTACCGAACAGTTAACCCTTTCACTGCACAGCCAATAGAATGTGGTTTGTGGCACCATTAGTTACACGTACCACTGCAGAGATGTCAGGTCTGCACACATTTTCCTGCTGCCATTGTTCCAGTAAAGGTCAGTGGACTGATGGCGAGTGGTCTGGCTGTGTAAGCTGGGCCTGCATTCTCGAAACTTTCTTAAGAATTTTCCAAAGATTTTTCTAAGTTACCTCACCTATGATTTTCTAAGAACATCCGCTATCTGAATTGTCGATGTCATTCTTTGCATTTCTCAAGAATTTCTTCTTATCTTAAAATTTTAAAGGTGTGTATAGCTCTTTATGGGAACCCATTGCAAAGTGATCGCGCATCGCCCAGCATATGAGATCACACCTGATGTACCCCATCTTTACCTCATCTGAGCACACCAGTACGTAATTTATCTATCCCATAAAGATGGAGGACTTAGTTTTTTTGTTGCATCTGTAAACTAAGTCATCCAATCATATGCTGTTATACAGACCAAGTGATGTAAGTCCATGCTATAGTTGCTTTACTCACTCATTCATGATTTAACAGCAATGCCACATAAATATGAAAATATATATAGAAAATATTGTTATTATTAGATAAGTTACTTTCCTAAGTGGTTTTCTAAATATTATCCCAAGATTTTATTTCTAATTTTTTTTCAAGAATGCACATGTTTTTCTTGAGTATTTCCTAATATAAGTAATCTCTCTAAGATGATCCTTCCCATTTGACAAGGACTTTCTTTTTGACTACTGGTACATAACATAGTATGTCATTGCATTTTTTGGTAGTTTCATGACAGATATTCAGACAGCCATTTTGCCAAAACTAGAGGTTTTGATAATTGTGACTCACGATATATTTGTATAACAGTTATGTCTACAACAGTTACATTTACAAGTTGCTGCATGCACAATCTCCGATAGTTTTGCACCGAGGTGCACTGTGGTATGTGCAGAACTGGTTGAAAATTTTGACGAACCATCGAAGATGGAGGTCGCTTAGCACACGTATCAGATCATGTGCGATGATGATGCTCTGTCGGCAGTGTTGAGTGTGTGCAACATTGAAGCATAGTCAGATCATGTCTAACGTAATGTTTGTGCATGCTGCTGCATGTACATTGCCCATGGAAGCATTAATCTCTTTTTGTGTTTTACGAGTGATTATTTGTTTAATGCAACGGTCACTGTTAACTTCCCCTTATATTCTGTAAGGTTATGCTGTGTTATCAATCGTTGCTAATGGTATCCTACATGACAAGACGTCGTTCGATTTTGTTGCTGTTTTAATGACATGGGAATTATCCGGACTTTGATGGTCTACTGTGGCTAAGTTTGTGTTTTCTGTAACAACTAAACAACTGTGATTTATTGCCCAGACTGTTTTTAGCAAGTATTTTAATGCAGCGATGCATATGGAAAGTTGTTTTGGAAAAGCAAATATTTGTGCTACGTAAAAAGTTGTCACATGTTTCGTGTTTCTTGTGGTTAACTGGTGCACAAGTTGCATAGTTTACAGTTGAATGAAAAGCAAAGTCGAGCAAGTGGCTGTAGGTCACTGTTAACTGAGTACTTATGTGTGCTGTCTTGTCAGCAGTGAATACAGAAATTATGGAATGTTGAGGGAAACTTTAGATTTGTCTTAGTTTAGAAGTGATTCACCCATATTCAGATTTGACCCATTGTACTGAAGTTTGCTCACGGACTGCAGCTGCTACAGAAACTACTTCACCACCTAAATTGAAATGAAGACTTTAAAAAAATTTTTATTCTATTTGCTGATGACCAGTTAGCTGTGTCATCACATGTCTAGATGAAAAGTATAAAGGAAGGTTAGGCAAAACCACTTTAACCATTCTTATGACGTGTATAAGTGATCTGGAATTTTAGTAGGATGTTGTCGTTTATTGCCTGCGTTATTTTGGCAGCGAGCTGTAAAACAAACAATTTTGCATAGAAAATAGATATTGTGACAAATTTTAGTTAAAATGTATCTGGCAAGTTGCTTGTACACGTGTTCTTGGGATAGTATGCTACTATGCCCGGAGTTATTATTCTTCATGTGATTGCAAAATATATGATGCAAAATGAAACAAAAGCATAGAAAGCTGAACACTAAGCACATTAACAACACTGTTAAAAGCATGGAATAGAACAACAGATCAGTGATGGGCAAAAGTTAGCTAAAAAAGTTACTCACTAAAAGTTACTTTTTTAGTTAGATCATCAGTTTGACTAATTTTTAAAAAGCTGAGCGAGCAGTTTAACTTAATAATTACTAACAAAAAAGTTAAACTAGATTTATTTTAGTTAATTTGAAATATTCACTGGCGATTTGTGAGACTCGATCCTGAGTTGAGTGATATTCTGTTGACAAGAGAATTATAATTTGGTGATTACCCATCATGATTAACTAAAATTTAAAAAAACAATTTTGACAAGCACTTCCTACAGGAATGGATAATTATGGAGATGCACTAATAGCTTTCAAAAGTGCTTTATGATGTTGAAAAAAAGTTGCCACTGTTATCACATATTCTGGAACTAGGAATGTATACCTTGCCAAAGATCACTATGAGAATTATTCCCTCAGATGGTACTGATAGCTCAAATTTGGGTTCCTGGCTCACGGACTAAGCAGAACTTCACTGCCATATGTAAAGGTAAAGATGGTGGTGTTATAGCTCTTAATGGAGGCCATTCCAGAGCTACAGAGCGTCACCTGCCATATGGGATCGCACCTGCCATTCAACACATGAATGCACTTCGCCTTAACCCCAGCCAGATAGGCTGGTACTCGATTTACCTACCCTGGAGGGATGGAAGGCTAAGTTGACCTAGGCGGCTGGTTACATACCGAGATAGTTTACCTGCCCGCAGGTAGTCACCCATCCAAGTACTAACCCGGTCCGGCATAGGTTAACTTCATTGATCGGACAACGCGTTACCACTATGCCATACCACAATTAGCACAGTTTAGGATCTGTAATGGATGATGAATACACTGAACTAGAAACTGTGTGGATGATATGATAAATAACTACACTTGCAGTTTTACTGCTTTACTATTAACTCTCGGTAGAGTCACAGAACAATCAATAAAGTCAATCTTGTCAAAATAGTTTGAACAAGTAATTTGAGCAAAGCTCACGTAACGCGCGATAGCAGCGGTCCTGCCACTTTGGCAATCCGTGTACAGCATGCAATAAAATAATAACAATTTTATACGAAATTCACTCTTAAAATGTGTGTCACTACCCGAAATTGCTAACAAAATTACTAAAAAAACCCTATTTTGGGGTTTAAGGTTATTCAAGGTCATTGATGTTGATACTCGTAAGAAGCTCATCACTAGTGCTTGTATAAGCAGGACGTCTGTGCCTACCTCCAACTGTTTAAATGCTAGACGAGGCAATATCAGTAAAATAACCACTTTTTAGAGGGGTACCCCTATTTTACGCTTGCTTGCGCAGATCTCCTTGAACCTAAGGGGTCGGGACTTAGACATCTAAAATCTACGCTCAATGCTGAAAATTACTTATGTAGGTTGTCTTAGTCTATCTGCAACCATTTCGTCGCAATTTACTGTCGAAATGTGCGCTGCAGCCAAAAATTGCAAAAAAATTAACAACCCCCCTTTTGGGGGGGGGTAGTTCAAGGTCGTTTAAGGTCATATGTTGACAAATCTAAAAAGTCCCGTCACCAGTGCTTGTTATGATGTGCAGCATGTCTGTGTCTATCTGCAACCGTTTTCACGGAACACGAGATAATTGCGGTAAAATAACCACTTTTTAGGAAGTAGCCAGTGTTTGAATTGCCGGAGGGTTGGTGGTTGAACCCCCCCCCTAACTGCTTTCGCAACCTCCCTAACACTCAAATTATGTACAGGGGGTCAGCTATATACCATATACATACGATTTACGTGACAAATTTGGTCAGTCTCTGACCTTCGAAAAGTTCAACCCCCAGCTAATTTTTCACGCTGGGGGTAGCTGTCTGACGCCCACCTGCGCCGGCATTCTTGAACCTAGGGGGTCGGGACTTGGACTGCTGAAATCTACGTTTAATGCTAAGAATTTCATACGCAGGTTATTTGGTCTACCTCCAGCCATTTCGTCGCAGTTCAGTGTTGAAATGTGCGCTGCATCCAAAAATTGCGAAAAATGCATTAAAACCCGTTTTTGGGGGTTCAAGGTCATCGATGTTGATAAATCTAAAAGCCTATCACCAGTGCTTGTTATGATAAGCAGCATGTCTGTTCCTATCTGCAATCGTTTTACACTAAGAGCCAATAGTCTTTTTAAGGGGGCACCCCTCTTTGACGCTTTTGCTCGAGGGGAATCTTTCACCCATGGGGACGAAATTTTGTCACTAAAAACTAGAGTCTTTAGAGCAGCCCACAGTAAAGATTTCGTGATCCTAGCTTGCACCGTTTTGATACAGATCACGAGTGTGACTGACAGACGGACGGACGGACAGACGGACGCTATAGACAATGTCTATAAGACGCGCGATAGGACGCGCGATGCATTCTGCTATCGCGCGTTAAAAGTAAAACTATTTAAAGAAAGTTTAAACCTTTTTCTACGTATAGTTACTAAAATAGTTTCACTGAAAGATTAACTATTTTTCTAACTAAAAATATTAGTTAAAGTTTAACTATAAATAGTAACTTTTACGTAACACTTGGTAAGCCTATAGTACTAGATACAGTGTGACTACAAGACAGTGCGGTATTGTGCTTAAGCCACGTTCATATGGCACAGACTACACCGACATTTGCTTCATGACGCACGAGTGCAGCCGAAAGTTGTTAAAACAGTACCAGTGCTCGCTGAGTATGGTTTAAGTCTGGTTATTGCCGCATAATTGTTAGAGCTGTTGGTAATTTCAGAACACGTCAGCGACAAGGAAGAAGGAAGTGAGGAATAGACACCGTCAGAGAATGTTTGGAAAATGAAAATGAGCTAGTGTTAGATGTGTTTATGTACCTTAAGTCTGTCGATATATCCTAGTAGGTCTATAGCAGACGAGTGGCGTGAGGGATTGTTAGAACCAATTCTCCCGTCCTGCGGTAATAGCTATGGTAAAATTTGTATTTCGTGAATAATGTCAATGTCAGCGAGCTATCCATTTACGTGTACTAAAGTTTAAAATTGTAACTGACGAACTGACTCGTGCCACTTTCTGCATTTTAGTTGCGCTGTAATTTCTGGACCACCCTGTATTGGTAACCACAACAAAACAGCTGTTTCCCTGCATCCGTGTTAAAGTGCCCGAGAATTTGACCCTCGGTGACCTCCAAGTCAGCCAATCACAGCCACAGGATAGTGATCACGTGGGTTGTGAATTAGTCACGTGACTCATATTGCTCCGGAAGTCGTAGATTGCGTTTGCGGTGTTGTCGGACAAAAGGAGCGTTCGTTTACGTTAAGTTTTTGCTATTTTTTCCCGAATAGGAGGTATAATGACTTAATTTATTGTAGTATTCTGCTATTATGTTGGAGTGAACAGGGCATATTTACAGATCGTGCCGCTGTAAAATTATTACTAGTCTTATTGATTGTTGTCAGTCATGTCGTCGCTTCTACTTAGTGCTCGATCTTGGCCTAATTTTCGGCGTAGTATTAATGACACTGTATTGAATAAAAATTACACTTCATTTGGTTTGTTATTGGAAATACGGCCGTATTTATGTTGCGTATCAGCGTTAAATGTTTAGGTGAGTGAATATTCCCCATTCACACGGATATGGGCTATGAGTAAAAAGCGGATGTGCGGATGTGGCAATGGGTAAAAGGCGGATAGTCTGCGGATGCTAAGTCTGGATGTGTGGGTAAAAGACGGATGTGCGGATAACAGTTGTTATGTACATTACCAGTCATGAAAGTTGTTGAGTTTTTCAATCATTCGCTCCGTAATTAACTGCTCAGTGGATGCTTTATATGCGGCAGTCATTTGAAGTCTGCCGCTGTAAATTTCTTTACAGTTCACATTCTGCATAGGCCTAATTCCTGATCGCGAATTCGTCTAGGTATTTAAGGTGCGTTCTCATTGCGCACGCTTGACGTTGACGTGTGTGGACCGTCTCAATTGACTGTTCAGTCAAGCCCTAATCTAAGCGCTATTTCACCCTAGAAGAGTTGATACATTCGAGATCGTCCACGCACGTTAACGACAGTCAGAGACGATATACGATGACGACGGATGATGACGACGCGTGACAATGCACTACGACGACATAGGCCTACAGTGACGTCATGCGATAACAAACGATAACGGATAATGACAACGATGTCTACTAAGTACAGCAAAAAGTTACTAAATGTAAACCCAGATTTGCAACTTTATTATTTTGCCAACTTACGATTTTAACTCAAACGATATGCAAAGTACAGCAATTTGCCAGTCACAAAGCATGTCGCCTAAACGTCCGGTGCCCAAAGGCCCCAAGTTAATGCATGGTTAGGCCTATACACCGCTTATTGGTTCAGAGGCATGGCTGAGTATGATGAGTAAAATGCGGATGTCATCCGCATCGACATTCGTCTTTTACCAGTTGCCGCATCCGCAGAGCATCATGAAACGCTGCACTGACCGCACCAACATCAAATATATGATCAAATCAGATCACAAAGCTAGCCCAAGCCTATTTCATGAACACTGGCCCTAACTCTAAGCTTCCGGGTGATGGCTCGCCATAGCTGGTATGGCTGTTTTGGTGTTTCATGATGCCAACCATGCACTGCTTTGTGTTGTAAACTGTGACAGCAGTTCTGGCTCAGTGTTATTTTCTGTTCACAGGACAGAAATGTAAACATATCTGATGTTATTTTTTTCTATCTGCCATGTATGAAACTGCATGCACACTTGTCCATGTTTGATAAATAACAGCAAATTTGATATGCTTTATCCTCATTTATTTTGTGGTAAATATATTGCCTTTTAAATGCATGCAAGTGGTTTGACATTTAGTAAATTAAGTAATTTTTAATGATCACTAATATACATAATAACTGATTATTTCTGACTAATTAATGCACCAGTGGCTTTATAGACTGATGATACGAGCCCACAGGACTTATAGGCGTGCCTGTTTCTATGTATGTGAATGGAAAATAGTGTTCATGCAGTTTTTTCTGTTCGTCTATGGTGAGTTTGGAAAATAGCATCAGGTTGGCTTACTTATTCGTCTGCTTGGGCGGTAAATAACATCAGTGGGCGTTTTGACATTTATTTGACGCTTGTATTGTGCAACAGATGTCTTTTGACAATCACAGAGCATCAGCGATGGATGGCGGTGCTAGTTCAAGTGGGAATCCCGAGACTGCTTCGCAGGCAGCTCCGAGTGTTCCACTGATGTGTCGCACTGGCTGTGGATTCTATGCAAATGTAGCTTTTGATGGCATGTGTTCAAAGTGTTACAAAGAGACGGTGAATCAGGCAGTTAGTTCAGCTATGACCAGTCCCACCACGACAGTTTCGTGTATGCAGCGCTATGATTATGTGATTATATTGCTGAAAATATTTTATGGTTTGTGATTTCGGTCATTGAAGTGCTTACATCAGTTCATCATTTTGAAATAATGACTGAACAAACAGTATGACTGAACAAACAATAAAGCATAAAATCTGTTTTGTTCTGTGTCAGTGCGGGCTGATTGGTTTGTTGTGAACATGATATGATAAGTGAATTGCACAGGCAAGCTGCTAGTTTAATCGTACATGTAAACTGAAAGAACTAAAACTGTTTTGAATTGAACTGAAATTAGAGTTACAAAAGTGGAACAAGAAAAAAGCCAAAAAAGGTCATCTGCTGCAGAAAAGCTAAATGCTAATAACAGTTAGATTGCACCTTTTTATTGCAGTGCTGTCAACATTTATCAAGTTAAAACCTATTATGCTGCCTAGATAGCAGGAATAGAATTTTTAGCATGCAAACTACAAAACGCTGAGAACATGTTCTCTGGTTTTGTTTGTGCACTTTATGAGTGTCCACTTTATTGGAGCTTAGCTCGCTGCTCCACAGCGTCCGCATGCGTACCGGTAAGTCTGCAAGAAAGTCCTGGAAACATTTAAGACTTCTTTGTTTCAGCCTGCATTCTAAGTAATCCGCTAATGACCTACTGTAGTGCATCATTTAACTTTTGACCTTGGCATTTAATAGAGTCAACTTACGTGCTTGCTTTGGACATAGGTGGTTTGGCTGACACATGTCACAGTTTGTGGTTATGTTGTGTACAGCATACAGTCAAGCTACAGCAGTCAGTACATCATCAGTACGGCAGTCAGAAGCTGCAACTGTCAGTAATGCTGCTGTGGTGAAGTCAGATGCTGTCATTGAGACTGTTGACACAATGTCACTTCCAGATGTCAACACCGCTCTGCCGACAGTCTGTAGCAGCGCCAGCATTGCCAGCAGCTCAGGCACTACAGACAATGAATGTGAGTCATTCTGTCTCTTGTCTTCTTGCAGTTATTTTGTGCCAGTTTATTCACATTACTCTTTAATTACACATGTCATTTTGTTCTTGTTTTTCATAGTTTATTGGTTGAATTTATTCTGTTCTGTGGTGAACCACATTTTGGTGAGTTACTGAGTCTTATTATCGGTATCCATACTGATCCTGGAAAGTCATTTAAACAGACCCAGGTTCCCTAACAGATTCATGGAAAGTTAACAAAATAGTTGCAGGATAATAGCATGTTTTTTGGCTTTTGCAAGCAATATCACTGTTTACTGTCAGACTCAGTTTGATATTCTGTTGTTTAGCATAATTATGAACTTTGTTGAAAATGTATGTTACTTTACGTACATAAGGTGATGTTAATTTCGTAAACGTATATGAAGATCTGACTTGTTCAATATCCACTCCATTAAACAGACATGAAAGACATGAAAAATGGACATAAATTGTCATGAAGAATCCTGGAAAATACACGTAGAAGTCATGGAAAACCACTTTTAATGATGCATATACATGTAATATACATTGTAATGTATGTAAAATATGTAATACAAAATATACATTGTGGATGATACTAAAAATATTGCACATTCATTGAAATAATGAACATTCTTAACTGGCACAGAATTGTTGGTATTCAGTATTGTTCTGAATTTTGTGACTAATGCCTTGCGGTACATTGTGTTCGAGTCGATGCAGTATTAATGTTACGCAGAAAGTTAGTACTGCTGCGTTATGAGTGTCACAGCATTTGTTGTTGTCTTATGCTGGTACAGCTGAACTGGGTGATAGCAGCAGTGATAACGGTCAGAAGAAACAGAAAAAACGCTGTACGTTATGCAAAAAGAAAGTTGGGCTTACAGGTTTGTCACTAATTACCTCCAGTGACAAGTTTATTTTTTTGGGTTAGTCTATTTGTATGCCAAAATAATTATGAACAGAATTTAAGCAGATTGGTGAATGGGTTGAGTGTGATGTGCAAAGGAAGTGTGATTAAATTTTGGTGGAAATCTGGACTCGTAGATGATCTGGATTATCCATGGTTATTTGCTATTTTAGGAGACAAGGCATAAACCGTCAGTTAATTGCATTTGCCAGGTGGCAGCATCATTCTTGGCAGATGTTTGAACGCTCTAGTTTTACCAGATGCATCGACATGAATCATGTGGTATGATAAACGTCTTGACCAAACATTACCGGTAAATTGTTTTAGGTAGGAGCACTAGTCTACCATTTCTGCAAAGTATTCAACTCATTCAGCACTGGAATGAAAAATGACTATGACACCTGTCACAGCATCTGTGTACGTTGATGAGATGTAGCAACTAATTTTGGGCTTCAGAATTAATGTATTTGGGCCAGTGACTGAATTTTAAGCTTTACCTAGTCGTTTACATTGCCTGTAATTGTATGTGTGCTCAGGTTTTGACTGTCGCTGTGGTGGTCTCTTCTGCAGTATGCATCGTTACTCTGACATGCATCAGTGCTCGTTTAATTACCACGCCCTCGCCCAGTCGGAGATACGCAAACACAATCCCATTGTTGCTGCTGAGAAAGTGAAAAAGATATGAGATCGTTTATTCTCGACTGACAACTTTGTCACTTCATTAGCAATTAATTATTTCGTTGATTTTTATTATAGTTTATATGCATAAATTTACGCCATCGTTGGCATGTGTGTGTTGTGTTTGTTGCTACGTGCTGCTGTTGATTCTATGGACCAGGTTAATTCGTGGCGGAGAGTTGCTCGAATTTCGTGTTATTGTGCTTGCTGTACTTTTCTTTCAAAAGACGCTATGACTAGATATTGGTGAAGTAATTCTTTTGCAGCGGCCTAATCGGTGTTTGTGTATAAAATTCGATAGTTTGTTTGCATTCCTTCTGTGCTTTGCATAACGTATAGGCCTGATATTGGATGCTGTGACTGAAGTGCATTATGTTTTGTTTGACGTTATGTCGAATTTAATTGGCAGTGGATATTTTATCAACTTTACCATCTTATTACTGTTATTTCAGTTGGCTTGGGATTTCGTAACTAGACTTTTAGGGCCAGTTTCTGTTTCTTAACCAGTTGGTAAATATAGTTTGCTTGCATCGTTTATCTGCAGCCAGTAACCATCGGCAAAGAGACAAGAAACCGGCTCTTGGTGACTGTGGTTGTAGAAGCAGAACTTCGTAGCTCATGTGCCCTTGCCAGTAGCATTGGAGCACCAGTTGGATTGGTGACTGTCTGGAGGATAACAGGGAAGATCATCAGAATTGGCATTACACTTACATATGCACATTATTTGCACGTTATTTTGTGTTTTGTGTTTCATAACGATTAAACTTTTTGTTCCATTATTATGTGTATGTGCAATTTTGCCTGGAATGGCCGTCCCTGAAGTTACCTATGCAGTGTCGATCGGGACGTAAAACCCTACTCACTCACTCACCCCCAAGTTGGATTAATAAGGAAACCAGCAAGAGAACAGCCAAAATTGCAGTGGGTTGGAGATGGATTATTGGTCTGTGGGCAGTGTCTGTGTGACATTTTTCTGGAAGTACTGATGGTTACCATAAGGCCAGTAACTAAAAATTAACAAAATTTAGGTAGGACTTTTACAGGTTGGATATCTTTGGCTGCAGAAACAGAAGTTGTGTAGCATACTGACATTGTTGTTGCATTGTACGAATGTAGGAACTGGAATTTGTGTTGAAATGCATTAGTATATGTCATTGCAAGTCTGTGTAGAATTTTTACGCGCGACAGCTAGCATAGCTATTAGCTATGGTAATTCTGTCTGTCTGTCCTGGTGTCACGTCCCGGTACCGTTTCAAGACCAGGTTCGATAGAGACTTCGGGTTTTCACCATATGATAGCCTAGAGTCTGTAGTATTTTGTGACAAAATTTCATGCTGCTGGGTGAAGGGGGTCTCCCGAACGAGGGGGCGAAAGAGGGGCACCCCTTTTAAAAAGATGTTATTCTATCGCTATTGCATTCGCAACTAACTCGTTATGCTATGGCCGATGTATATACATGGCAGTAAATAAAATGTCAAACTTGATCGATTTCGAGCATCTGCAAACTGTTTTACTATCCGCAGCCTATGCTAGAATCAAGACTTTCTTCTCAATCGCTGGTAGATATTACGAAGACAAATATAAATGTTAAGACACCCAAATTTTTGCCATACGTGAGGTAAGTAATCGCTAAAAAGACACTGTTTTGCAGCTATTGGCTTGCCTAGCGTGAAAATGGTTGCAGATAGGCACAGACATGCTGCTTATCACAACAAGCACTGACGACGACCTTTTTAGAAATGTCAAAGTCGATGACCTTGAATGACTTTTAACCCCCGAGATAGCAGGTTTTTCTGAATTTTTTCGCGATGTTGGGTTGTGACACGCATTTCAAGAGTGAATTGCACCAAAATGGCTGGCAACCTGCATATGAAATTTTCAGCATTGAATGTAGATTTCAGCAGTCCCAAGTCCGGACCCTCTAGATTCAAGGAGGCTTGCACATGTGGGTATCAAAGAGGGGTACCCCTCTAAAAAGTGGTTATTTATCCTCTGTTGGCTTGTCTAGCGTGTAAATGGTTGCAGATAGGCACAGCCATGTTGCTTATCATAACAAGCACAGACGACGAGCTTCTTAAGAATGTCAACATTGGTGACCTTGACCCTAAAAATATTTATTTTTTGGGGATTTTCAGCTGCAAAAGAGTGAATTGCGATGAAGTGGGTGGAGATAGACCAAGATTACCTGCAAACAGGAACTGCCATAGGCTGTCACACGTCTCATGAGCATTAGCTCAGATTTCTTGTTTATGTTTTCAATATGAGTTCCTGTGCATTGTTTTTGTGAAGCAAATCACATTTGGTTGTTACCAATCATCTGTAATTTTAAGTTACAGTGCTGTAAATCCCAACAATTTGGAAAATCAGAAGCAGCAAAGCATAGTTTGCATGTTTTCACAAGAGTTTTGAAAATCTGCTAGTTATAGATGATTTATGTAACATACATGAATGTGTTTGTAAATAATGCATTAAGTATATGAGTTGAAGATTTTTTGCGTAATTTTGACCGTCTGATTTCTTATTGACTTGCTGATAGTGTGGGTTAATGTGTATTTGACTTTTGGTGGTCATTCACGAGTGTTTTTACTGTAAGATATGAACATGTTATTCTCCCATCATGCCATGATTGATCTTAAGCTAGACACTTAAGCAAGCCTGTCATTGCTAGGCCTGTTGATAGGAACTGCTCTTGATAAAAACTGTATCAGCATTAACCAGTGTTTGTATGATGTTGCCAGCACTGTTTACCAGGACCCAAAAATGCAAAATTCCACAGTTTCTAGACCAAAATACTGTGCTTTCCGATAATAAAAAAAATATCCAACTTTTGTGAGTGCAGTTTAGTTGACTGGTGTAGTCAGCTGGCAAAATCAATGAAAATGGCCATTTTTGTCGATCATTTGATGTCAGGCCCGTGCAGAGGGTCGGGTAGAGGGGTAAGCTTCCCTGGGCCATGCAACATTTGGGGGGCCCTGCAGTTGCTCAGAAATATAAAGTAAACCAGAGTGCACCATTTTGAAAAGAAAAATTTTCTTCCCCAGAGGGTCTCCACAGAGATATTTGGTGGGCTGCATGAGAATTTTTCCCGGGTTCTGCTGTAGCTCTCGATGGGCCTGTTCGATGTGGGCATAAAGTATTTTGAATACACTATTAGACTTGGGTCAGAGATATTACTTTAACTTAGCAAGCTACACCACAATAAAGTTGGAAAAATACAGGATCTCATATTTTTCAGAGACAAAGGCCTTATTTTAGGACTTTTTTGTACTTGGGAAGATAACTATTGTATGTATTGCCATCGTTTATGAAAGTTGATATCTCAGAATGCTGACTTGTTATGTCATATTGTCAAAAAAAATCAAATTTTCTTGTAAAGATGGTAGAAGTGCTACAGCGTGTGCAGGCAGAATGGCTCCTTTGTTTTGTGTTCTGCTACAAAGTTGCTTTTACTAGAGTGGCTTTATAATCCAATTATCATCTCTGTTATGTTATTAAGTGATTTCTGTTTATGATTGCATTTTGTGTAAACATATAGTGTATGATGTTGCATGTACTGGTATTTGCACCGAACTCTACTAGCCAATTGTGGTGTTTTATTTTATGTGCATAAATATCAAACACAGTTATGGTTTATTTTCTTTTCGATCTGCCCTGTTTGTCATAAATCTTATAGAAAGTCGTATAGGCCTCCAGGCCGCCCACTATGTAAAATTGCTTATGGTACTGTTATAGATGTGCATCATTACATCAGGGATGATGTAATGATATGCATGTGGTCTTAATATAATAATAACTGTAACCTATAGGTTTAGTGTACTGCAGCCACAGCAACTGCAGCATTAACATTAGCATCGACAGTCTGCAACTGACCATCGTTCACAGTGCACAATAAAAGCTGTATATACAGGGTGGGCCAAAAAATAAGACTTGTTTGAATGTTGATAACTTTGCGGCAGTTACCAGTAGAAAAACATGTGATATGTCAAAAGAATTCAGAATGTTGTAGAGAAGAAGGGCCGACCTTGAATAGCAGATCATTAATATATTTTTTGCCTAATTTCCACACATCTTCATTACCCCTGAAATTCTGCCAAATTTGTATGTAACGCATGGATTTAACATTGTTATTTGAGCTTTTATAACTCAGCGATGTTTACTGACAGAAAGGCATGTAATATGTCAAAAGTTTCAGAATTGTGTACAGAAGAAGCATAGAACTTGCATATCTGAGCACTTAAATATTCTTTGTCTGATTTGCACATAACTGCACAATCCCTAAAAGCATACTAAATTGATACTAACACATGGATTTAAGTTGATGTTCATTCATATACAGTGAAATAACAACAATGATTAACACACATGTTTAGTTTGGATGAAATTTGACACAAGCAGTTGGGCAACTTTTGCATTCATAACCACTATCAGTCTTTTTTTGGCAGCTGATCGATTGCTTGAGTCACTGTGTCCAAAATCAGCTGAATCCAGCATTTCGATTAGGGTGAGTTGAAATTTTGTGACCTTGCTATCTGGTGCAATGCCCTCACACCGAATAATCCATCGGAATAAAATCCGGACTTTTTGGCAGCAAGTTTTTGAGTTTAATGAACTCAGGCACATGGGAGCACCGGCATATGCCTAATTTCAGGGGTAATGAAGATTTATGCAAATTAGGCAAAGAATAGCTAAATGATCTGTTATGCAAGTTCAGCCCTTTTTCTCTGCAACATTCTGAAATTTTGACATCACACGCCGTTTGACCGGTAGCCATTGCAAAGTTCAACAACATTCAAACAGGTCCAATATTTTGGCCTACCCTGTACACACAATGTATATACTCAAAATCAGACTGTTACACCATCTTTTTTGCAAAAAAATTTTCACGGTTGATAGATACCTGACCAAACTGTGACAATAGTAAGTCTGCATGTTTTTTTGAGACATTGCATACTGGTGTATTGGGTGTATATGTGTTGGTGTATATGCATACAACTAAACAGTGCAGACAAACAGTGGAATGCTCATTAACAACTTCATCGTAACAGCATTCACGATCGGTTAGAATCAGTTTCTCATTATAGAAGGTAATCTATAATCTGCACGCATGCTATGGTAAATGCTAACACTAAAGACTTGACAATAATGGAGACATGACAACTGTAACTAATATCTCCAGCCATGACAGTAGCACTTGAGTGGTTTCATTCTATCTGTACCTGTAACTAAAATTTGCAATTCATGCTGTATACAAATATAAACAAACACTATGTAGCAGAAAGCTGACACCGTTTATGAATGCAAAAATTTACATACTACCATACCATTCATACGTTGGTGAGATCTTTGGAGGGGGCTGTGCTCACTTCCGAGAATTTTTTAAAATTTATACAGAAATAATGCATTTTTCTGCAAAAGGATTCACTTGTTTGTAAAAATACATACAGTCGATAGCTCTTTTGCAATCTGCCACTGCCAATGCATTCAGTATTTCTAAGGTTACAAGTTATAAAAAATGGCCCCATTTTTTGGCTTACCCAGTATGCATCTTATGTTCACCAGCAATGGTAGCAATAGGCTAGTTACATGTTATGAGTACAACATACACTGTGTCCCAAAAAGTGTCCCACTTTGTGATTGTCTATATTTTTGCCAAATATTAACCGATTTTTACAATACTTTCACTGATACATTCTGTGGACAATTAGCAATAAAGTGATTACTGAATAACCCAATACACGTTAACTGTGTCACTACACTACTTTGTAAAATATAAATGTAAGAAAAACTAGCAAGCATGTTTGTAAACAAAATACACTTCTGACCAAAAATGCAGTGAATGATCTGTACGATGCTAGACTTTGTTAGGTCTGTTTCTTTGGATATCTGGCATACTGAATGATATGTTTGTTTCTGGCCTTTGTGGTTTAGCAAGCCTACTATTTCATCTACAGTGATCACGTTCTCTTCAGTACATGCATGCTTCAGTCTGCCGATCTCATGCCTTTGGTTGGTGCTGCGTGTTTCCCAAATCTCTGTTAATAACAATCCCACTTTTTCCCTGTTGCAGTTTATCTTCAAAAATTCTGCCAGTATTCTCCGTAAACTGTATTTTTTGAACCGGTACAAGTTCCTTATCAGAGCCTTGTCTATACTGCTAAATGGCACATTATATCACCAGTATATCGTCAGTGCATTAAAAATCATTATTTATGACAGTATCATCTGCTTTTGTTTACAATCATGAGAAATGTATGTAACACTAAACATAATTTATTTTTGTATGAAAATTAGTAAAAATTGTTTCACAAGATGATTTTTTGCATAAGTGTTATAGTGATTTTAGTGATTTTTGAAAATTTATGTTGCACATGATAGTGTAGCGACACAGTTAAAGCGTGGTGTGATATTCAAAAACCACTTTATTGCTAATTGTCCACAGTATGCGCCAGTGAAAGAATTTTGGAAATCGGTTAATATGTGGCGAAAATATGGAAAATGACAAAGTGGGACGTTTTTGGGGGGACAGCGTATATATTATCATTATCACACCACTACACATGGCACTAACACTATACAATCACAAAAAGAACAAGTTAAGAACATGACAATAGTGACTGTTAACACAATAGTGTTCATGTATACAATACACCATAACATCAAGACAGTGGAATGCTCATAAACAATTTCCTCTTAACACATTTGTCAGGAGACAACATATCTGGCAGAATTGTTTTAGACAGACTGATACATCTATATCACTAGTACAACAATATCACTTGTACAACAGTTAACAACAATATCACCGGATATGAAGCACACAAATACATACCATGCAATTTGAAAATAACTATGACGACATTGGGAAATGCCACAATATTCTGTAACAGATGCGACAAAATAATCCAAGGCCAATAAGTCTTGAATAACACTATACTGGTACCGCAAATAGCAACAAATAGAAAACTACAAATCCTGGAATGAAATTAAAATGCTATTTGCATTAACAAAAACAAGCAAAATGTGAGCAAATAAAACACTGAAAATAGCAAAAATAAAATTGTATAATATATGATGACTATAGTCTCTTACTGAACAATGTATGCAGTTTCATATATACATGATAGGCCTACGTTTTAATAATGAATGCATTCGAAACTTCTCTTTGCCGCAGTGCTAAACATTATTACAACACACATTGGCGCATAACTTCTAGCATAATATAGTCATCGCTTAAGTTGACCTCGGCTTTCTTAACGCTTGTCATCATCGGCATCGTCAAGCAGACAACGTAGCCTAAGTTTCTACCCGACATACACAATTCACAAATGACTAACTAACGCGATATGTCACATCCAGTACGACATGACACCTGTGTAATTAAATATAAACAATTAGGTTGAACCTAAACTTATTTAAAAGCCATTTGAAACACTATTAACAGACACCACTCTACATCAGTTAACGCAACTACATAACATCATCGTTAGAAAAACTACTTTTCTGGTGCTGCAAAGAAACTATCTTTGCTGTATTTGCTGAAAGAAGGCGAGTCCAACGTGGCTTCAGCATTCTTTATATCACTCCGAATCTGATCCATCAACTCTTCTGTAACACAGTCAACAGAATGGCAGTATAGAACTTATAGAATCGGAGAATGCTTTATTCATATTCAGTGCATATATCAGGTGCAGTAAAAAGCCTACAGTTTTCTTCGAATAACTTGAACGAATTTGCACATATTTTTACGCGCGATAGCAGAATGCTTCGCGCGTCTTAACCATCGTCTAAGAGTCCGTCCGTCTGTCCGTCCGTTCGTCCGTCCGTCACATCCTGGCACTGTATCAAAACGCTGCAAGCTAAAATCACAAAATCTTCACCTCAAGGTCTCTAGTTTTTTGGGGACAAAATTTCGTGCCCCTGGGTGCGGGGGTTCCCCTCGAACGAGAGCGTCAAAAAAGGGTACCCCCTCTAAAAGACGTTATTTTAACCCCACTGGCTCCTCTAGTGTAATGATTGCAGATAGGTACACGCGTGTTGCTTATCATAACAAGCACTGATGACAGGCTTTTATATTTATCAACATCGATGACCTTGAACGACCTTGAACCCCTACCCCCAAAAGGGTTTTTAGTGAATTTTTTGCAATGTTTGGATGCAGCGCACATTTCAACAGTGAATTGCGACGAAATGGCCAAGACAACCTGCATATAAAATTTTCAGCACTAAATGTAGATTTCAGCAGTCCAAGTCACGACCCCCTAGGTTCAAGGAAGCCGGTGCAGGCGGGCGTGAAAGACAGCTACCCCCCTAAAAAGTGGTTATTTTACCGCAATTATCTCGTGTAGCGTAAAAACGGTTGCAGATAGGTACAGACATGCTGCTTATCATAACAAGCACTGGTGACAAGCTTTTTATTGGTGTCAACGTTGATGACCTTCAATGACTCTGAACCCCCAAAATAGGGGTTTTAGTGAATTTTTTTGCGATTTCCAGCTGAGACACACATTTTAAGAGTGAGTTGCGCCGAAATGGCTGGAGATGGACCTGGACAACCTACGTAGGCCTATGTCATTTTTAGCATAGAACATACATTTTTAAGCTTCGATCTCATAACTTCAAGAAGTCTTCCGTACGGAGGCTTCAGATTTAAGTACTTTTTCAAAATGCATTAATATCTTATTGCTGTACACTGGTTACCAAAGTGGCAGGACCGCTGCTATCGCTCGTCACGTAAGCTTTGCTCAAATTACTTGTTAAAATTTGTGGCACGTATTATTCCTATAAAACGTTTCACAGAAACATGTTAAATTCGCTTCCGAAATTTATTCATCATTAGGCCTAAGTATTGCTAATGTAAATAAGACGTCATCATTAATGCCGCTTCAATGAAGGTGACATCTAATTGAGCCTTTGCAATGATGAACAAAATGCCCAGCTGTTGCTAGAGTGGGCCGACCGTACCGCATACGTCCGAAGACCAGCGTCCGACTTCCGGCCGCGGAAAGAAAGCGATAGTAACTGCCTATAGGAACCCGTCATCCGTTCGCCTTATCTAACGTTGCCATCGCCCCCTCCCTATGACGTACCGTTTATCCTCAATAGCGCGTTTTGACCTTCAAGGTTATCCAAGGTCGATGATTTTTTATCTCATCAGAAAGGGCGTATGCGACTTTCTATTAATAATTGATGGCAATCTTAGCCTCATATCTCACCGTTTCTCTGATACGGCCAGTTTTCGGTTGGAGAACGCACATTTTTTCTACCCTTTTTATTAAACTCCAAATTTGAAAATGTTATGCTTGTACTAGATCGCTGAAATTGTACCTGTCTAGGTTTAAGACATAGCGGTATTTATTCGCGTAAAACGTTTTTTTGCTAAGACTTACCGTTTAGTCACAATACATCCGTTACAGACAATAGACCGACAGCAGACAGTGTAAAAATGCGTATGCAGCAATTTTTGATAGATAGAAATAAACTGCTGTCTGCCAAAAATTTCTAACTTTGGCTCCTATTATTGCTATTTTAATTAGGCCCATCGACAGCCACAGCGAAGCTTGGGAAACGTTTCTCATGGGCCTCTTAATGGAGTGGTGTCTGGGAAAGAGACTTTGCCTCCTTACAGGAAGCTTTTGAATTCTGCTCCTGACAATGGAGCGTTTTAATGTATTTTCACACCATTCATGTTGCAAACTAACAAGTGTTTCACCGACCAAATCTAGACCCCTCAGCCGCGTTGCCGTCACTTTTTACACGCGACAGCAGGTACTGCTGTAGCGCGTTTTAGCTATCGCAATTCTGTCAGTTTGTCTTCTGTCTGTCACACAGGTGGATTAGTCAAAAATGGTGCAAGCTAAGATTACCAAATTTTCACTGTCGGCTGCCGGGAGGACTCTAGTTTTAGGATCCGTAAAGCTTTTCCATAACTTCGGTCACCCCAAACGAGGGCACAGAGTGAGAGGGAGTAAGAAAAATTTGCGATCTTAGAAACGGTACGACATAGGGCGAAATAGGCGAAAAATAAAGTCGTATACGCGCTTCCAATTAACACCGAAAGCAATGACCTTGGATGACACTGAATACTAAAATAGGGATTTTATTGATTTTTTGCGATTTCGGGCTGCGACACCCATTTTAAGAACGAGTTGCGCCGAAATTACCAGAGATAGACTATGACAAGCTGCACATGAAATTTTCAGCATTAAACGTAAATTTTAACGCTCTAAATCTCGACCCCATAGCTTAAAAGAGGCCTGCGCACGAGGCCGTCAAAGAGGGGTACTCCCCCCTAAAACCTATACCGCTGTTTGCTCGTCTATAGCATGAAAAATCATGCTTGCAGTTATATATATAAACATAGGCTTGCTGCTTACTGTAACAAAAACTGTTGACGGGCTTTTCGGGGTATCAACATTGATGACCTTGAACGACCTTGAACCCTCAAAACAGGCGATTTTAGTGATTTGTTAGCGATTTTTGGTCCTCAAGAGTGAATTGCGACAAAATGGCTGGAAATGGACCAAGTCAACATGCGAACAGAGACTGCAATAGGCTGTCGCGCGTCTCTTTAGCGTTATCTCAAATTACTTGTTCGGCTACTTGTAGCCCAATCCGGCTAGCCCACCGGCGCGTCGTGACAAATCCGGCTGGCAGTGGCGTCAGCAAATGCCAGCGGCATCGACGCAGTCGCGACGCCAGCCTTTCATACCAGTCAGGGCAAAGACTGGCAGAAAGCCTGTGAAGACACCGTCGTTGGTGCGGCTATATGTGGAGATCAGGGTTAATGTTAATAATTTATCTATCTCATACGGCTATGAGTAGAATTTTCCAAAAGACGAAAGCAAGGATTATATTCTAGCCAAGACTTTTGAAAGCCCGTCGGCTTCAGTGCGGCTGAGTTTACGGCGGGGGAAAATCAGGTGTAGGCCTTATACCAACACTTAACAATACCAATGTAACACGTACGTAAAATGCAAATTCTGCTCATATTATCATGCAACAGTTTAGTTTAGTCAAGCAGTCGAGCTTAAGATTGCCGCGGAGCTCTACTGCACACACTAGGCTTAAGCTTATATGAGTCTAGGCTTATGATACGTAGTGTGCGTACAAATTTCCACATGAGAAAAGACCATAATGTCGGTACTGCGCACTAACCAACAGAGTTGAAATTGGACCCTGCACGAAGGTATTCCACCATGCAGACTTTTAGCAGATGACCGCGCAAGTCAGTTTCAACTGCATGAAGAATGTGCGTCTCCTGTTACAAAACAATCCCGATAATTATGAGCATCGTCGTCACGGTATTATGACAATTCCTACATGACGATTCCTTTTTTCGATCATGTCTGGACTCTGGAGTGCAGACGTTCTATGTACATGGGGTGGGATGGAAGAGTATTTCAGTGCAGTCTTTAGCGGTGTATCAGTTTTAATGCCCCACTTATGAAATTACGTCCCGGGTTTTGTTTAAGGACCTCGTGCTATAACGAGCAAAATCAGCAGTAGGCCTATTTCTCGGCAGGGATAAACGTACGCGATGCATGTGTTGCTTAACTGCATGTTATTCGACTGTTCTGTTTCTCGACCCGGCTGCGGCTACCCACTTCCTCTCGCCATGTAGGCCCACAACAGGATACATTAAAGGCTGCGTAATGATGGACAAAAAACGTCACACAACCGTCGTCACTTTAATTCGTAATCATAGTCATAATATTTTTAAAAAATTAATAAAAAAAATAACACAGCATCAACTGACAGCTACTGCAAATACACACCATTGACATCTTTGTACATTTGAAGAACGGAGCGCAGCCAAAAAACATCACCATCTTGTAGACTGGTCCATTGTCAACGCTTGCCCAGCCGCAGTAAATGCCAGCCTTCAACTGATCCGCAGCTTTTTTCACCACGTCTTCTTCAAAGTTAGCTAAAAACAAAAACAATCAAATATAATTAACAGGTGATTTAGTAAACAGAGTTGTAAATGAATATGTTACATTGCATATTTTTCGATGAAACAAGAAGCTTACCTAACGCACAGGAAACATGTAGGGTGTTAGCTGCATGCGTTTAGTTTCATTTTAGTTTCCAGCGCACAGAGTTCGAGTATAGGCCTATGCTATGCCTATGATTGCATCGTCATGCCCCTTAAAACACCAAAAATTGCTAACAATTATTACAGAATACGCTGAATATGTCCATCGTAAGTTTAACTTTGGCCTAATTTCTAAAGATTCTAGACGTGGCAACTGAAAATACTGAAAAATCGATACAGACTGTAAGCAAAATGATGCATAATTTTATGCGCCTGTCCGCGCTTTGCATATTTGATACAAGTAAACGCTCGATGTTGAACCTGTAGGAAATCCTAGCTCTTTGCCGTGACCGGTTCCTCCTACGATTTTGCCGCTGAAGAAATGTGGAAGCATTTTTTGCAAATAAATATACACTGAAAATCGTTCAATATGTTTGAAGCCTTCTGCGCAGCAAACGGACCACACACGACGCCAGTCGTCACCTGATGCACATCTGTGGACGGTCCACGTATTTAAATAGCCGGACAGCTGATAGGCCTGCAGCGGGACAGTGAGACACCACGCCCACTAGCAGTAGCAGCCACGCTCAAAGATAATAAAAGGATTATCTCTGGCCACGGTGGGGCCCGCGCACTGTTATTGCCTAAATATTGATTTCGGCGGTAATGTCACGCAGTGCATTTCTAACAGGTATGGACAAATTAATTACAGCATGCAAACTAATTTCATTAAACCCCTGCCAGTTACAGTTTAATCACAAATTACAACAGACTTTGCGTGCAGTGTGACAGATCCGGCTGCAGTAATCAGTGGCGGTTCTAGGCTGGGACCGGGTGGGGCATACCCCCTTTTCAGTTTTTGCTCCAGCTCCTCTCTCCCCAGTTTCCTGGCAAAGCATGGTGTTTCGTGGTCAATTTCTAAAAAAACTTGAATTAATGGTAAGCTTATTGATAAAAAGCCAACAGCTTAACGGTCGGCTCAACAAGAAGCCCAGCTGTCGCTAGGATAGCCGACCGTACTGGTTGTCAGTGACCTTCTAGGTGTCCAAGGTCGATGATTTTTATGCCATTTGAAAACCAACATGTCATTCTCTATTAGTGATCAATAGGAACATAGGCCCTTAATACTCTCACCGTTTATCCACAATAGCGCGTACTGACTTTCATGGTCATTCAAAGTCAATAAGTTCCATCTCATCTGACAGGGCGTATTTATATTACTGATTAATAGTAACCTTGGCGGTATCTCTCACCGTTTCCGAGATATGGCCAGTTCTCCATTAAAACGCACATTTTTCCTACACCCCGTCCATCCAGCCCCAAATTTTCCCACACCCTAAAGCTTAGTCACAATATATCTGTTACAGACAGACAGACGGACGGACGACAGACGGACGACCACCATGCCAATAGCTCGACCGTTACTTAAGTACGGTCAGCTAAAAAGTAGGCTAGTGTTGATTGTTAATCATGTGTTAATTAATATGACATGTCCGCCTGCTGTCTTATTTTTTGCCGTCACCCGAGCACTAAACTGTGAGAGAAATCAGAGAACGGACAGAACGTATAAGCTTAGTGAATAGTGAGTGAAGACGACACGTCTGTCTACCAAGTTCGGAGAACGTGCATTTTCTTTTGCAGGCCCTCACGCTTGGAACAATCTGCCCGATGCACTAAGACGTATCACTAACTAAAAACATTTAAAGACATTTTTGACGCGCTAAGCTACAGCTACATGCTGTATAGCGCGTGTATGGTACGGTTGTCGTCCGTTTGTTCGTCTGTTCGTTTGTCTGTCTGTCCGTATGTCACGGATGTATTGTGGCTAAACGGTGCGAGATAGGGCCTATATTGCTATTGACCTTTAATAAGAAATCACATAAGCCTTTTCAAATGAGATGAAAATCATCGACCTTGGATCACCTTGAAGGTCAGCACTGCAACAGAAACTATATAGGCTGTCTTCCTTAGCCACAGCTGGGCTTTCTTGTTTTAATCATGTTTTAAACTAGTTTTGTTTTCAGTTAACTGTTTTGTATTTGACTTTATACTGCGCGATGGCCTGTTTTTTATCGTATATCTGCGCACTGCAAGTATTATTATGATAATGAATGGCAAAGCGTCATACTGCATTGTCGTTCTGCGATGCCAAACGCCAAAGACGCGACGTCCCGCGAAGATCAGCGCATCGAGCATTTCAACCACGACAGACTGTCATGTTTAACAGTCCAACCTAAGCCTAAGCTTACTTGTACAGCTTATAGGCCTATCAGTTAATATTGTGTCGTGCAGTTTATTACTTCATTAAGCCACATTACGCCTAATCAGTGACGCATTTGGCTTATTGAACATCATTTTTGCAAAATAACACAAATGTCTGCTGTGATTTTTTACCGTGTACGCCGCTGCGTCAACAAGTCGTCATGGTGGGCTTCGGTCCTCTACAACCAGCAACCTGGTCATATCACGCTGCAGATGGTCAACCTACGGCACCCGTGCTTTCAGCGTTGCTGGTCCAGTCTGCTGGAATGGTTCACTCGACTATCTAAAATAATCAGACTTTCGATAAATTGTTTTAGACAACAGTTGAAAACATTTTTATTTTTATTTTTTTTATTTTATTACTGACAACATAATCAATTTAACACTACTGTAGCACATTAAAGACTTTTTAAGGTGCGCTCTACAAATGTATTTCTGATTGATTTTGATTTAATACAGAGAAGCTATGTTCCAAATTTGGTGAAGTCGGTGCATAAATGACGTCACAATCTTGTCCACAGATGCCAGACGGACGGACAGACAGACAACCGCGGACACCTTAGGGTCAATAATTAGGACTCAGTCCAATGCAATGCACTGCATTACACAGACACTGACACTTGGCATATACATGTACGTAGAGTGTTTATTTGATATTGCCGCAATAATGGCTTACTCGTGTATTTTGCGTTTATGGTGAAAACTAAACGTAGGCCTATTGCATGATAGCACCTGTGAAAGGTAGACCCTAACTATGATGGATGTTCTTCAGACCATTAGCCACTGTGGCCATTAGCTAGCACCATGCACCTCTAATTTGTTCGCAACATTTACGGCGCTACATAAACGTATCTTGATTGATTGATTGGTATGGTAATCAATGGCGTTCGGCGAATGAATAGTAGGCCTAATATTAATTGTGAGCGACAATCTTCATGCATTTTGATGGTGCTGTCGTAGTAGCAGTACGTAGCACTGCCACTGCATGTCCGGTTCATTTGATAGTCATTTTACCATCCCACGCAGGGTAGATGGCTGAGTCGACGTGTCTGGCTGGTTTTATACCAAGGTAGTTTACCTGGCCGCAGACTGTCACCAATCAAAGTACTAATTAGGCCCGGCATAGACTTCGTTGAACAAGTTTACGTGTAAAATTTAGACCTCTCTAAAACAGCGAAAGATATGGCCAAGATTCCAGGCCTAATATGTGATTATTAACATGTCGACACGACACTAGAATATAGGCCTGACGCAAAAATGCAGACGGCTAGTCTACCTTATCCATGCTTGTCAGTGAACTGGAACACCTGAACCAGTCTGAAGACCTCATCGACTGAACGCCCAACCGGCAGGTCATTGATAGTTATCTGACGCAGAACTCCCTTAACATATCGCGCTGAATATTCGTCCGGCAGCCGTAAAAATGGCTTGTAGGCTACCGTTCCGGCAATGAACAACGACGAAGCCGGTACGTCCAAGTCGGCGGCCGGATAAATAGCCGGCTCGGGTAGGATCAAATATTAATCCGATTGCCGTCTAGGCTATTGATACGGTGGTCGAATAAATATCCTGTGCCATTTGGTATGTGATCTAATTTGAACATTTTTACTTTTTGTAGTTTTGTACATTAACCATAGTAATATATCGGTTATTATTTCTCATTGGGTAAAAGAGTTTTTAGCCGACCGTATTTAAGTAACGGTCGAGCTATCGGCATGGTTGTCGTTCGTTTGTTTGTTTGTTTGTAACGAATGTACCCTGGCCAACAAGTAGGTCGTAGGGGAAAGTTTTTTGTCTGTCCAATGCAATGCATAGTCATTGGACAGAGTATAAAATCACCTTTGTGTCCGTGCGTGTGTGCGTCCGTATGTGCGTCCGTGCGTCCTACATTTCTTAAGCTATCTTCCTTCCACCTTCCCTTCCCCTTTCCCTTCTCCATTCCCTTTTTCCTTGTCTTTTTTTCTTTTTTTTTCTTTCCCTTCCCTTTTCCCTTCCTTTTTCCTTTCCTTATCACTTTCCCTTTTCCTTCTCTTTCCCTTTTCCTTTACCATTCCCCCTTTCCCTTTTCCTTCCCCTTTTCGCTTCCCCCTTTTCTTTCCGCTTTCCATTTTTCTTCCCCTTTCCTTTACTTTCCATTTCTTTTCTCTTTCCCCTTTCCCTTCCTTTTCCCCTTCCCCCTTTTTCTTTCCCTTTTTCTTTCCAATGCTTTTCCCCTTCCCTTTACCTTCCATTCCTTTTCTCCTTCCCCTTTTCCTTCCTTTTTCTTTTCCACTTTTCCTCCTTCGCTTCCCCATCCCCTTCCTTTTTCTCTTTACATTCTTCCATCTTTCTTTCTGTGTCAAGGTCCGTGCGTGCAATATTTGAGGCGCCGTATCTCCATAACGGTGCAAGATAAACGCATGGTGACGATAGACCATTTATAGTGAATCGAATGGTCTCGTAATTAACAATGTCTATTGTTTAGTTAAAATAATAGAGAAGGCCGAAAGGATCATTGTTTTTGTTCAATTTGAAATTAAACTGTTTGATTTTTTTCTACCAGTCTAAACAGCTCACTGATTATACTTATACGGACATATACTGTAAACTATCGAAATGCATTGGACAGACTCCGTGTTTGTATGAACATTATCTTTCTATACGAATAATTAGTCATGTGTCTTAATCTCAGGCGTGCAAAATGTCAGCCATCTACTGCAAAAGGAACATTTTCAAATATTGAGGGTTGAATGAAGAATGGGGGTAGGAAATTCAACGAAAAACTGGTCATATCTCGGAAACGGCGAGAGATAAGACCAAGGTTACTACTAATCACTAATAAGAAGTGCATACGCCCTGTCAGATTAGATGGAAATCATTGACCTTGGATGACCTTGAAAGTCTTTACGCGCTATTGTGGCTAAACGGTGTGAGATAGGACTTTGGTGGCTATTGATCACTAATAGAAAGTGGCATATTGGTATTCAAATTATATGAAAATCATCGACCTTAGATGATCTTGCAGGTCACTGACAACCAGTACGGTCGGCTATCCTAGCGACAGCTGGGCTTCTTGTTTATTAATTCTACAAGACATTCAAGAGATATTTGCTTAATTCAGATTCAGGATAATAAAGTCAAACTTAGAATTTCGGGATGAGTGGAAGGTCTGTATGTAGTTAATAGGTATTAGTATTTTCTTTTACTAAAATAAAACAAAAAATTAGGTTTACTTTTCAATCAAATAAACACGAAACTCGTGATTGTAGCAGTTTATCAATCAATAATTTTGCTCAGTAAAACATAATAATCTGCCAATAAAATTTGCCTCGATGTAAATTACATAAGCAAGACTAGTCCAAACAAGTAAATGACGCGAAAAGACATAAATTGTCCAGCCATGCTGTGAAAAAAACGTTTACATGTGGAAGAAACAGCCGAGAAATTGAGTCAAAACAACACTGAATAGAACGCATGAAAAAGTTAATATACCGGTAATAAAATTTACATTCTCGGGCAACACACCAGTTCGCGCACTTTTCATTATCAGGTAGCATTATGTTGCCCATAAAAATAACGCCTAAACACCGTTTACAGGGTGACTCAAAACAAAATATCTTACCAGACAATTTCTCCACAGTTTCCTAATTTTAAAAATTCTTAAGGCTGCGGGCTAAATCCTTCTCCTATTCGAACAGAATACAATAACAATGTGCTCATTACACGTTAATTATACAGCCACACTACCATGTAAAACGACGACTATTGAAATCACATTTTTTTTCATTGTTCGATTCGCAGAAGTGTCAGGATTATAAGCAGCTTCAAAAATTGTTAAAATTGAGCAATTAATTGCAGAAACATTTAATATTGTCTGGTAGGATGTTTTTATTTTAAACCACCTGCATATCACTGGTACAACAATTACAGATATCTTCACCGCCACTCACCAATTAAATGCAACATACAAGTACATACCAAGCACTCCGCTGACCCTGAAATAACTACGACCAGTGGCGGATCCAGAATTTTAAAAGTATGAAAAGGCGGAAGAGTAGAGGTAAGGTTTGAGGAGAATGATGTGCCCCTTCCCAAAAATATTTGTAAATTGTATGCTAAAATAATGCATTTTGTGCAAAACTTTCACTTGGCTATAAAATGCCTAGAGTATCTGAATCCGCCACTGATCACGGTCACATTGAAAAATGGCCCAATACCTTATTCTTTAAGAGATGTGACAAAAAAACCCGAGACCAATAAGTGACTGATCAAAAAAATAAATATTTAAACTGTTCATTGCTACTGGCTACTTATCGTCAACACGAAACAAAAGTATTTTGAAATTTAATTCAGTTAAATATGCCAAGTACGGCTACTCTTTAAATACGTTCATGTATAGTTGTCAAAAAAGATGAGTTTTCACTGAACTGTGTCACAGTCATAACTCATAACTAACTAAAGCAAAGTGCAGACCAACATTGTATGTTGAAAAAGAATCAACAAAGGTTACGCATATGAACACGTGAGACTGTCACAACATTGGTAACTGACAAGAAATGTAATAGCTGACAAAAACTGACAAAAAGCCTTAAAATGGCAACTTTTAATAAACCACAGGGAAAATATGCTTATTTTCATTTACAACATAGCGATTGATAACAAGTGTTGCAAGCATGCAGAAAAAATGCTATAAAGCTCATAAGGTAAAAACACGTTACAAATATTTTTAAAATTTTTAAAAATGTAAAAAACGAGAGATAAATAAAAAAAACGTTTAATAAAAGCGATGAATAAAAACGTTAGCTTTAATTTGTTCAATCTTTTGCCTAATACCCAATGCTGTGAGTGCAGTATAGCTGAAACAAGGGAGAAACAAAACTTTATTCAATTTCAATTCAATTAATATAGTCATAACTCATATGACCAAGTATAATTAGACTAACTAAACAAGAGGGCGCGGCCGTTGAGGAGCCGCCCGCTATGGGGCCGTCCTTGCAGCTGGGTACGGACAGACGGAGGGAACGGCCGTTGCCATGGCAACGAGGGCATCCGGGGCAAGGCGGCAAGGGATCCTTACGCCACCTGCCAAATATCGAGTTGATCGGACAACAGGCAGCGAAGTTATGAGGATTTTTTGCAAACAACGCAATTAGCCGCCGTGACCTTGACCTCTGACCCCTTGACCTTGTAATTGGTCCAGGGGTGCTGGTGTCCCAGGGACCCTTCCTACCAAGTTTCGTAT
>Ga0209367_1000308_pt1 | contig 44256 bp, 30 predicted proteins | sample WorMetLIZISLAND2_FD_187412 | JGI IMG/M metagenome (GOLD analysis project Ga0209367, IMG submission 187412) | Marine gutless worms symbiont microbial communities from Max Planck institute for Marine Microbiology, Germany - Olavius geniculatus... ... | reverse complement strand
CTCGTTCGGGGTGACCCCCTTCGAATTTATGAAAGAGCTTTACGGTTCCTAAAACTAGAGTCTTCCAGGCAGCCGACGGTGAAGATTTGGAGATCCTAGCTTGGACCGTTTTTGCCTGATCCACCCGTGTGACAGACAGACGGACAGACAGACGGACGGACGGACGGACAGAATTGCGATGGCTAAGACGCGCTGAAAGCATAGCTGCTTTCGCGCGTAAAAATCTAGGAATATCGGCTAAGACAGCTTACCCATATCATTTTCTATGGCGCAGCTAACTGAAAAAAATTATTCCGCGACGGCGGGTATCGCGGCGGCCTAGAGGTTTAGTTCCATGACTAGAAGGCATTAGAGTGCATGCGTCCACCAAGTGAATTTTCATAAAATAGTAACTGCAATTTTAAATGAATTTTGTGATTTTTGTCAAAATAATTAACTAAAATCCTTTATTTCGTAATGCTAATTGCTGCTCGTGACGTCAGAAACAATACCCAATCTGCCAGACTGCTGGTGATGTAATCATGTCATGATTACTATGACGCCACGCCGCTGCGCGCGCACACACACACACACACAGACAGGACGACAGAAAATCTAGCGAAAACACAATCATCGCCTCCGTTCACTTAACGGAGATAATAAGTCGCATGTCACGTTTCGTTCGACGAGGATTAGTCTCATAAAGCTCGGTTGCTAAACATATCGCTCTGCCGATATAAGTAAAGTGAAACAAAATGCGGTAGCCTACTTGTTCAGTACAGTGTACCTTGTGAGTCAGACTCGTGACTAGAAGCGCTTCTTTATCGTACTGATCTGGCCTGCCACCGCAGGCTTCGAAGTTCAAAACCACGTCCAGTGGATAGACCTCGGCCATATATCGAGGTATATAGTCACAAACCAATGGCGTAGCTGCGGGGGAGGGGGCGGCAGGGGGCGATCGTCCCCCAATTTCAGTTGTGAATGCAAATTTGCGCAGTAAAACAATAACCATAGCACTCCCTAGCAGGCCTATCTGGTAAGGAGGCTCGCAGCTCCGCCCAAGAAACCCCCTCGACTCTCCCCACCGCTCTCAGCATTTGGCTTCGATTTTCGGCCCTTTGAACCTCAGTCTGTCCCTCTTGGTTTCAATTTCACAAATCGGTCTTTATCGTCAGCAGTTCGTGAACATGAACGCGAACGCGAGTGAAGCTGACGACTGGCTGATGGTCTCGAGGACCGACGAATACACGACTTCCGAGTACTGCAACTAGCTACCGACTTAACACCAGTCGTGGGTGGTCGCCGGCCGTAGGTGGTCGTCGTGCGTAGGCCTAGTCGTCGCGGTCGTCGTCGTCGGGTCGACGGCCAAGCACCCACACGACAACCAGCTTCAGCAGCAAGACCAGCAGGTGTGCCTGCAGGGTCATCAGTGCCAGCGTCATCGACGTCCTGGCGACCAAATCGCCAGTCCAGGAACTGCTTCGTGTGCAGCAGGTGTGGAAACATATCTACAGTACACCAGTCAGTCACCATGTCAACGTCAACATTACAAACTTCTGACAGTGGAGATAATAAACGCTAAAAATTTCATTTTACCCGTAAATTTTCCCAAAATGGGGATTTTAGCCCCAAGTGTTGCATATTTGGACGAAAATTTTGCCTCCTTCTCCCTCTGCCATGACACAACTGATGGAAATGGCCTCATAATTCTATCGAGCCTATACCCCCTGCCCTTCCATAGAAACCTTAATCCAGTACCAAGGTTTGCCATGAAAAGCCATTCACACATTTAACCGTCCCTAAAATGACAATCTTCAAGAGATGGCATTACTGTTGTTGTTGTTTGTTGTTTTCTTCTGGCGCTCGATCAAGGATCATATGCAGCCAGCCTCAGTGAGGCCAGCATCCCTCAGGTAAACGAGTGCTACTTCGGGTTCGTTGAACAGAAAAGTGATGGGATCATCCTCATCAAAATGGTGGCCGCGTGCATCTTCCAATACCAGACATTCAGTCATTAGGTGTACCAGCGTCTCCTCTGCCTGACCACATCGCTGACATGTGGCCAGCTCATCCTGGTCTCGGTTCTTCGTTATTCTGAACACTGCGGTACCATGCCACCAACTCTGGTGTGTGTCTCCCTGTACGGAGGCATGAAAGCAGAGCCTGTTGTGCAGGCGTAAAGTCCTTTTCTGGGTCTCTGTTCATGCATGTGGCATGGGATATTGCTGGTGTGGCCACTCTACTCCACTTCCGAGCACGATGGCGACGAATAACTGTTTTAGCAGTACTAAAGTCCACTGGTGCTGCTATCTGTGATAATGTGGAGGCATCCTTCGCAATACTATAGGCCCGCATGTTTCCCTCTATTCCGCAGTGATCACAAATCCACTGAAACGTCAGTGTTCATTACAGCGTTGCCTCAAATTCATCCACTGGCTGACATTGTGCACTCTAAATATGTACTTACTATATGCAATCAAACAAATAGTAAGTAACGTCAAAGTGATGACATCAAAGTAAATAAATAGCTACCAGCTTTCTCTCGCAATGCATTCGCAGCAGTGTTCATCTCGGCCTGCTGGATACTGTGTCCTATGCCGGTCGCAAGCCGCTCTCCACGGAAGTAGACTGCGACATGATAGCGACGAGTGTTGGTAGGCCCAATCGACTGCAGCACTCTACGCATAACCACATTAAGCAGTAAGTGCCTACACTATACAGTTGCAGATTGATAATAGCAGCTTCACGGCAGCTAGACCGATGCCAATCAAACTTCAAAGGCAGAACATCAGTTATGAATATCTCAGGTGATCACGCTGAAGAAATATTTCTTGTTGGTTTGAGGCAGTGGCACACTTGTCTCTTGTATAAACTGCACCAGCTATAAGGGCTGCTGAGCCTAGACTCCCTTTTACTACTGTAGATATTTATTCATTACAGGGTGTTCTAGAAAAAAAACAACACAAGGTTTCAACACTTTAATTTTGCAACCATATGTCAGAGTCATGAAAATATTCAGAAAGAAATTGCTTACATGACAAAGACCAGTATTTAAATGCAATATATATATTTTTTTTGCAGATCATTTACTACAAACTAAAAAAATGACAAATGCAAAAATATTTTGTGTACAGCGTACATACTTGTAGACTGGAATGTCTGGTTCACCGACAGATGCATCCCTCAGAGTAAGACAGCATTGCTGCAACTGAGATTTAGCATCGTTCCAATCTTGATTGATTATGAACTCCTACAAAAAATGTATGTTCACTCATTTATTCCTCCGTTCAGTTTACGCGCAAGTGCATTCAAACAGTATGCATACAAAAACACAGCCTGCACACAAAAGCAATATCGAGAAACTCAGCTGCTAAAACAATATACAACATATCTGTGAAAACTGCCAGATTATAGTTCTCTGAAAAAATAAAAATGACAAAATCAAATACATCATCCAGCAAGCTATTCGAAATGCTTTAAAGGCCTACTACAGCGGAATTTTTTTTGCTGCAGTTTGAACAAATGTAACATGTACATTTCAGATGTGCAATTTATTTATATACTTTAAATGGAGATTATACGCAAAAATCACACTTTAATCAAGTGAATTAGTTTCTATTTGTCAATATCACTTTACACAAAACCGGAAGTTGCACGTGGGTGTGTAAATTGTAGCAGACGACTGCCAAACATGCAAAATGCGACGTTTAATCTCACAGAAACATTAAAAACTGTTGATTTTTTCCAACCATTAAGTGTAAAATAGGAGGCAAAAACACTATATATGTACACAGCAAGCAAATAAACAAATGATAAACCAAAAAACAATCGCAATCGCCACATGGGTGCACGGGAACCAGCTCACTAACAGAAAGGCTGTGATTGGTTGGTATGATATTTTACAAGCGACTGGAAACCAGCTAAAAATAACGGCTTATTTGTAACTGGTTCCCAACTGGTTTGGGTTAAAAATCATTAAAAATCGAATACAATTATTGTTCATCGAACATTTTGCGCTGGTACCGTGCATGTAGTTTGTAGTAGAGGTCTACTATCTGAAAACACATTAAAATCACAAAGCCAATTTTGACTGTAGTAGGCCTTTAAAATTAAAAATATACACATTAGTACTTTAGACACAAAATTTCTTCATAATTTATTACAGTGTCACTGACAGAATCATCAAAGGAAATATCAACCAACCTTGAAACTGCTATTAGACACAACCATATCAGATGAACATGAAGGTAATTAAGTTCAATACTCCATGAACCTAAAAAGTTTAAATGCTTGGTGCAGGAACAATGTGCAGTTGTTACACTTATGACTGTTTGACGTCGTGCTTAGAAAAGAATAAACAGTTGTAAAAACTAACAGTCTAAGGCTTAATGCTAAGCAATTAAAAGGAAAAAAACAGCAAACGATTGTATCTGTCTGCATGAAATGCACTGTCATAATACCCTACAAATGTTACTATATACAGCATTTCATAAATATTCTTGTCATAATAAATATGAAAACTTTTTGACTAGCGTTAATCAGACACAATGCAGGGTAGCATTTACCTTCAATCGAGGAAAGAAACAAACTTGACAGAAAACTGTGCAAGACTCGAGACCTTGATCAACGTACAGTGCACCAATAAATGCTGAAAAAAACAAAGCATACACATTTTAGTATGTTGTAACAAAGGGCAATTATCAAAATTAGCCCCATAGCGCATTGTAGGTGACTCCTCAATACTGGTTTTGCAAAGCTGTGTACTAGTCAAGTTCAGTTATGCGATATAAAAGGACCAAATATGAAAAATCCAGCATAAATGAATTCAAATATTGTCCTCTAGTTAATAAATGACTAGAATTGCTTGTCATTTGCCAGCTTGCATTAAAAATGGCAACAAAAGAATTTCTAACTCTGAAGGTTTTGAGACCATGATGGTTAAATGAAATACCCATGCAGCATTTCTTGTCCTCTACTCAGACACCAAATTTCATTCAAAATGAACAGCTCACACAAAATCTTTGATGGATGGGTGGGTACATAATATATGGATCGAAGACTGGCTTTATTAGGTTGACTCAAGAAGCTGAACTAATAAGCTGCCCACCAATTTTTCACCTCACAACAAATGAATTCTGTACGACACGATAAACACGTCAGAAACAATTAGTAGAAACCTTCAATGATGTCGGCTTTGTCTTTGACCTTGTTGCGCTCATTGTCAATGCGCGCTTTCACCGTCTGGTCGTTGTTGATGACATACTGTGTCATTCCGAGGTCATCACAGATGATTGCCTGAGTGCGGTTGTTTACCAGCGAACTCCGCAACAGCTGCCTCACACACACACATGCCAACATCAGCACACCCTGTACTCTAAATCTAAACAGATCACGGCTGATAATAAATACAATGACAGCGAGAACGACATAGGTTAACATCCTCCAACAGACAGAGTGCAACATTGAGCACAATGGGTGAGGTCTAGTTTCGCTAAGACTTTAGTCTAAAACAAGTCTTGACTTGACTTTGGTCTAAGCCCAAAGTCAAGACCAAAGTCAAGACCAGAATTAGCTGGCAATTTCCAATGTTAAAATAATACAAGCTTGATTAAACAGACATCCCAGTTCATTATTTGAGTGTAATATTTACTTTTTGTCTAGTAAAATAAAACGTGGCATCTGATAAACACTAGGCGTTTTGTTACTTACTACTTACTGGCGTTAACTTAGCAGACAACACCCGCTTAATCATGACGTCATCACTGACTTGCATTGCTGACAATATTGCACAAAATTCCCTTTTTATCCACAAAATGGCCATATAGGTGAGCAAATTAATATTGCACACACCATCCAATTAATATAGCCCCAGAAAACACTTCTATAATGTTAATTAACTAATCGTATTAATGCAGTTATTCGAATGTTACGTAAAAACAGATGGACGACCAGAAACAAAAGTAAAGTCAAAAGTCAAGTCGAAAGTCAAAACCAAAGTCAAGCCCAGCTCGTAGATAAGTCCAAAGTCAAGACCAAAGTCAAGACTTTAGTCTAAGACTTTAGTCTTAGACTAAAGTCTTAGCGAAACTTGACCTCACCTAATAATACAAGTAATACCGTAAGATGTCCCTCATGGTGGTCGGGGAAATGCCGAAACAGATAGTCCGAGGCAATCAGCTGTAAAATGGTGTCACCAAGAAATTCCAACGTCTGATTGTGACCACTGTTCAACAACACAAACAAAATCAATGCCTAAATTAATAGATTTCTTAGGTTCAATAAATCACTATTTTTCGGTTGAAGTCTTGGATCTTTTATCATTTCAATTCTGCAGCATATTTGCTCAATAATCAATCCAATGCTGCATCTCATGCCCTTTTCTTTTTTTCTTGTCCCATCACAAAAACACGTTAAATTTCACAAACTAATTACTCAACCAACAAGTCACTTTATAAATTATCATCCCATGTATCATCCAAGCAAATTCTACAATCACACAAATAAAAAATGTTAAAGTGCAAATCTTAAAATTTCAGTGTTTAAAGTTACACAATTTTTATTTCTGTTTGGATGACGTTTCAATTTTAGCTTTGGCTTCATTATGCGCAATAGCAGAATGCATTGCACGCACGTTAGCAGAATGCACCGCGCGTCTTAGCCATCATCTAAGCGTCTGTCCATCCGTCTATCCGACGTTATTTTGCACTTGTTGGCTGTTCTACTGTGAAAACGGTTATAGATAGGTACATACATATGGCTTATCATAACAAGCACTGGTTACTGGCTTTTTAATTTTATTAACAACAATGACCTTGAACGACCTTGAACCCCCAAAATTAGGAATTTTCCTAAATTTTTTGTGATTTCAGGCTGCGACACACATTTTAAGAGTAAATTGTGCCGAAATTGCTAGAGATAGACCCGAACAACCTGCGTACCGTATAAAATTTTCAGCATTCAACGTAGATTTTAGCAGTCCAAGTCACGACTCCCTAAGTTCAGGAGGCCTGCGCATGCGGGCATCAAAGAGGGGTACCCCCTAAAAAGTGGTTATTTTACTGCTTCTGGCTCGTATAGTGTGAAAACGATTGCAGATAAATACATACATGCTGCTTATCATAACAAGCACTGGTGACAGGCTTTTTAGATTTATTAACATCGATGACCTTGAATGACCTTGAACTCCCAAGAGGAGTTTTTAGTGAATTCTTCACAATTTTTTTTGGCTGAAGAGCAGATTTTAAGAGTGAATTGCGCCAAAATGGCTAGGCTAGAGATAGACCAAGACAACATGGGAACAAAATTTTTGGCACTAAACTCAGATTTTAGCAATTTAAGTCTTGACCCTTTAGGTTTGAGGAGACCTGTGCAGGTAAGTATCAAAGAGGTGTACCCCTTAAAAGTGGTTATTTTACTGCTATTAGCTCGACTAGCGTAAAAAACAGTTGCAGATATGTGCAGACATGCTGCTTATCATAAGAAGCACTAGTGACGAGCTTTTGAATGGTGTCAACATCGATGACTTCTAATGACCTTGAATCTTAAACAATATGGAATTTCAGTGTTTTTTTGGAAATTTTCGGCTTCGGTGCCCATTTCAAGAGTGAATTGCACCAAAATAACTGGAGATAAACCTGGACAACTTGTGTAGCCTATGAAATTTTTTAGCATAGAACGTCCATTTTTAACAGCTTAAATATTGACATCTTAAATTCAAGATGTCTTGCATACGAAGGCCTCAAATTTGGGTACATTATCAAAATGCATTATTTTATAGCATGTTGTACATGATTGCCCAGGTGGCAAGACCGCTGCTATCGCGCGTCACGTGAGCTTTGCTCAAATTACTTGTTTTCACTACCGATGAATTATTTTTTCTTGCTCAAAACATCTTTGTTGTCATTCAGTTCACAAATAAACCTCCACATACAATGTCTCAACAACTAGTTAATTTTTTTCTCTTCGTTATCGACAACAAAGCTATCATTACTGATCAGTCTGAACTGACAGAATCATATATGTTACAGTGTTAAGTTGTTATATCCAATGTTCCTCATTGTGAAGGATCGTGCAAGCAGCCGAATGTAGTTGAATGTGATTCCAGTTGCCTCTTCAAACTTCACCAGATGCTATCAGTTAACATCACACAAGTTACATAAAATTACATCATTTCAATCAGCTAAATGCTTGCCAGAAATAATTTTAAAACAGATCTTTTTAAAGTCAAGTTTAAGTATCTGACACTGAGCTGAGCTACGTTTGGACACTGTTCTGCTGCAACAAATCTAACTGCCGTGAAAAACATATCCCTATTATGCAACAATAACAGCATATCTTGCATAAAAATTTGGTATGCCATTGCAACCCATGCCAATTAGTAGTATTCTATCCACATTTGGCTGAATATATTTTTATTCAGCTGAATAGTAAAATCTACTATATGGCACAAATAATAACAAATAATATCAGCAGTAAATATATTAAAGAAAAACCACAGACATCATAACCAACCTTACAATAAAACATTGCAAACAAAAAAACTACATGAGATTAACCTGCAATGGTCGGCTCTGACTAATCCAATGTCTGTCACCATTAGGTTCATCTTCCTACAGTTAAACAAGACGTACAATCTAATATTGTGAATAAAACTCGCAAAAAGCACACATTTTGCACATGACAAATACAATTCTATTTGCCTAAAATTAACCTTTTTTGCTCGCTAAATGACCTCATGAAATTTAAACCACAATCTGAACGTTATGAGTTGGATACTTTATTACTAGATCATTTATAGCTACATGTACTGTCACATATTATTGTGCCTGAAGCACTGAGAAAACAATGATCCAAAAAATAAACCAATCCCAGAAAACCCTAAAACTTTATCACAACAAATTCATCATACAAAAAGTAATGTCAATAGAGCTGTCGAAGCGTTAATTTATTTAACGCGATAACACACTGCATTAATTTTTTAATGCATGCGTTAACGCACTAATAACACATCATTAATATTGCTGATATTGTAGATGGACTACATTGAAAGGAGTGACTGGAATATAGCCCACGAAGTCGTGCCTGTGATATTATTCGATCATCAAATAAACGCAGTCAAATGGAATACGGGATCTCCTGTTTCACAGAATTAAGTAAATTTACGTACGTGCGTCAACTTTTTAATGCCCATTATTTTTTTAATGCACGTTAATTCTTTAGCACGTTAATGCGTTGAGTTAACACGTTAATTCAACAGCTCTAAATATCAAATATATACTCTGGTTAAAATAAATGAATAGTTCTTAGCAATAAATGTACGTTAACAGAGATGCCTAACTCATCGACTGATCTTCCTCGAATGTCCGAACCGATTGGCAAATGAATCTTTCAGACTAAGCTGATACGTATCGTCAACAGAGATGGAATTTATTGCAACCTGGAGTGGATGCTGTGGCAGATAGGTCCACACATGCAGCAGTTCCGGTGTGTCTTTAAACAGCACGTCACCAAACACGTGATCGGCCACACTGATTCCACCATCCAGAAACAATGAACCTTCCAACACACACATCTCGCATCACCATCAAAACCAGTCAACACTGTACCACAAATAGTCGTGCCGCAACAGAAAAAAGGTTCACGCTTTGAACTAACACACAAGAGGTTAAAAAGTTAAGTTTTTAAGTTTCTGCATAGCTCTTTATGAAAAACCCATCCCAAAGCTACAGAGCATCACCTGCCATATGGGATCGCAGTGTGTTACCTGCCACTCAACACAGGTGAACGTGCCCTGTCTAAACTCTAGTCAGACAGGCTGGTACCTGATTTGTCTATCCCAAAGGGATGGAAGGCAGAGTTGAGCTTAGTGTCGGTTATATATGGAGATGGTTTACCTGCCCATATCCAAGTACTAACAATTTGATAGTGACCCCATGATCTCTCGATCGTAATTCCAACACCCTACTGTTACACCACTGAGCCACCTTACAAAGCGTACAAACATTTCCACAGTAAAACAGAACCTAAACGTTTCTCTCTGTTACGGCTGAACTTCTAACATACAATCAGAGACAGTCATTTAGAGATAATCACGTTTCAATTATTGAGTTTTCCATTATTGTTTAGTTTTCTATTACTCACTGCACATACTCACTTTAGTTGCTAACATATTCAGTACAACAAATAAAGTAACAGATAACAAATATTCCACATAAAATGCCTAGCATAAACATAGTATTTAGACAGAAAAAATGACCAAGACTCCTCACCTAATGGCATGCAAATAAACACAAAAACATACCCATAACAGCTTCGAAACAATTGGCAAGTGCATGCTTGATGTTAAGATCATGACATAAATCAGGGCCATGAGCATACAATATGAAGTGCTGAAGACCAAGTTTCTGCAGAAAAACAAACAAATAATTCAACAATTACTAGCAAATTTTTATACTCAAAAAAACTATAAACTATAATTCAACTTTAGTCTTAAATATTGTAATTACGTCTATTCTTTTATTGTCACTGTCTTGTACCACTCTGGTAACAGCAATACAGCAGTGAAAAACTGTAATACACCACTTCTATTACCAAATGATAAGAACTTTACAGTGTTATCTTGAACTAAACAACATGTTTAAAAAAGTGCTTGTATATGAAAACTAAAAACCATTTGCAAATATGATGCTTAAACCAATTAATAATGTTGGACGGTTTCAGGAGATGGCATACAAGCAAATAAACCAACCCTGTGGCAACGGGTTTTAATTTTCTTTGCATGTCAAAATAATGCTGAAATCAATGGAAACACATGGAGTTGTTATGTTATGAAACAAAATCAGCATTGTACTAAATACAGCCTCACAGCAGAGAAAGAAAAGTCACACGTCTATAGATACCTCGGCTAATACAGTGAGATGCTGATTCTGTACTAAAGCTGCACGATACGTCGCAAGACCTCCTTCCTCCAAGCGAGGAAACATGAAGAACAAGTGAATGCTGGCAACAGATTAACAAACAAAGTATTTGAAACTAATTCACAAAAAAGCATCGGAATTTTTACACATATATGCTACATTTGATTCAGATAAAGGTCAGACCTGCTCAGCATGGGGTCATAAAATCATAATAAATGAAATGTTATAAATTTAGTTTTATCTTCAACAAAAATCTTATGCGAGCAGATGATACTGTTACGTGCGCTAGTTATCACACAGTAATGCACAAATAGCTGACAGTTCACAAATTTACATAAGTCTACAAATAAAAGCCAGGTCTAATGTAAAGCAACTCTGTACTAGTTTAAACAAACAAATAAAAAACATTTAAAAAAGTAAAAAACGCAATATACACTACAAAATATCATATCAAATAATGCTATCAACATTTAGATGAATAATGATAAAATCAATTAAAGACAAAAGTCTAAAGTTTTCCACACATCGAAGAAGTAAAAGTACAATTGTGTGTAATGCATAGAGACATTGTATGAGACAACACATGACATGACAATGATGTGCACCTCGACAGAAACTCAATCACAGCATCTCCTAAGAACTCAAGTCTCTCATAGTGATGAATCTCAGACACCGTCTCGTGGGAACTCGCCATCTTTGACATGATGTACATCAGCGTGTCGATTCCTGCAAATATCACGCACCTTTAATCTTTTAAAGTCAACTCAGCCTGAGGAATGGCCTATCTGGCAGGAGTTGTGTTGGGTGGCAGGTAACTCGGTGTGATCCTATATGGCAGATGACGCTCCGTAACTCAGAAATTGGTTTACCATGAACAGCTATACACGACCTTTAAATTTTAACCTTTAACATGCATGTCACACCTACACAGACTACAGTGTCTGACAAAGGTTTCACAGTTACAAATGAAAGTAAAAATTCTAGCACAGAAAACTATTTCTTCCAGACAGTCATTTGCATGCTAAATGAATTCTGCTGTTGGTGTTGATTGCAAGGTCAAAAGCCTTCATCAGTCAGCCATCCACTGTTCCACTGGGAACAGCAGAACCTAGCCCTAAATAACATTATACACCGTGTCCCAAAATTAGTGACACCCCTATGGATAAGTTATTGCAAAATTGTTAATACCTAACGCATTTTTACCAAATTTTAAACATTCATAAAAACAATCGTTCTGAATAAGTCATCAAATTTTGCGCTTAAAGTGTCTACGCTCAGCCTTGACACAAGCTCTTAGTCTTAAGCAGGTATGCCACTGCTTGATCGCCCTGTCAATAACAATGTATTGAACGTAACCCTAACGTACACAAATTCTAAAGTCATAATGACGTTACACTGAGCACACACGGTAAGATATGGACATCATAATAAGTGCGACAGTAAGTAATGCTGAGGTAGTGCAGTGCATGATATTTCGTTGAAATCCATCAACTACGAATTGAATTAGGTGTGTTTGAAGCAAGGGTTGTCGCTGATTTTGGGACACGATGTATAACAGAAACATTCAGTTCACCTCGCTTGCGTGTATGAATGAAGTGGATGCGCTTGTCACCGTACTCCAGCTGACGTTTGCCGCAGTTGGTCAGCGAGTTGCGAGCATGGTCGGCGTTGGTGCCATAGTTCATGCGGAACGACGGGTGAGTCAAAGCTTGCTGCACAATAACACAGACAGAAACAGTAACTGATAAGTTATATGACGTCATCAAAACGAGACCATTATTTCTCGAAAATGACTCAGGTACTACAGAAGTTAAGATTTTTTCACTGTTAAATATGTAAGTTACATACTGAAATAAAAAAAAAAATTCTACAATATGTAAAATTGTAAACTCATCATTTATTATGTGGCCACCAACCTTTGGACTAAGCTGATCACCTTGAGACACAGATCTGCCTAAATATGGCAGCTATGACACTACACCGTGTCCAGAAAAAAACATCTGAACATTATCGATTGTCACCAAAAGAAGGGATATCCAATTTTAATAAATCTTGGTTCGAATATTTATGGCACAACTGGCCATCAAATGACCATTCAATATTCCACATCTCCCAATGTCTGCTTCTGCACTAACTGGGGAAAACAAAACTAACGAATTATGAGTTAAAATGAACAGAAATACATCAAAAAGCATCCCCAACATTATCGATTTGTGACTTGAAAAAGGATTGACAGATTTTAATAATTTTTAGTGCAAACATTTTTGACACTACTTGCCATCAAATGACCGTTCTAGTTTCTACCTCATTAACTATCTGCTTCTGCACTACCTGGGAAAACATGAACAAGCAAAAAATGAAAAATGCAATATTTCGTTGGTTTTGTTTCCCCAGATAGTGCAGAAGCAAACAATAAGTGAGGTAGAAATTTGGACAGTCATTTGATTGCTAGTAATGTCAGAATTATTGGTGTCAAAATCATTAAAATCTGATAATCCTTTTTCAAGTTACAATCAAAAATGTCTGGGATGTTTTTTTCCGGATGTGGTGTACATACACCATCGCTACTGTAGACCACATATGGCTCATGTGGTACTGCTGTCACAAAGTAACTGACACAATGATGCTACAAGACATAATAACCAGTCCACAAGGCTGGCTGAGGCAGTTAATTGACTACTTGGTTGATTGACACTACCTGCAGCAGAAGCCGATCTTGAAACTTGTAGTCGATTGTTTCTTCAAGAATGTCGAGACATTTGTGAAAGCGAAGATGCTGTACTAAGACTGGCAGTAGCAGTGCATGCTGTTACATCACATACAATAACACGCTGCTGTAACTGAACTGCGACACGAATGCACATGTGTACTGTACATCGATTACACAGACAGCATGTACACATTAGTTTTATAGTTGCGTAACAATGCAGCAAGTTCAAGTTTCATAAAAAAGTCCAACACTATAGCGAACACTATCTCTCAGAACAAATAAAGTTAATCAGAAACATAAACTGACGACTGACTTATCATACTTGGTCTGAGTTCAGACATTTGCAAGCATCTACTAGATAATACAGAAATAAAATTGGTAATGGCAGTTAATGCCAAAGTTAATCAAAATATTGCCAATTAACACCAAACAATTGCAGTGCAAATGAAAAAAAGTTAGCAATTAGAAATTTCCCAATCAATCTTCAGTTCACTTTTTTGTAACAAAGTAAACAAATAAGACAGTGCAAGTGCCATTAAGAAAATTTCTAATCTGAGAATTAAGAAATGTCAGTCAAACTTAGTACTTACCAAGTGAGAAATTAAAAAAAATAGATTTTAAAAAATAAACTTTTTTGGCAAACTGGGATGGGCTTGAACTTAGGCAGGCCTAAAAGGGACTTGGCCTACAAAATTTTTTTGAATAAATGGCATGGTGCCAGGCCAGGCCAAGTCATGATTTTTGGGCCTCTGTAGGGGCCTAAAATCAATCATATGTATGTCCGATATGAAAGTTTTTGACATCCACTAAGCTTAATCTTTGACATTTGAAGTCAAAATTGGTACATTGATTATCCAATCCATGCCCCGGTGAAAAATCACACCAATTTTGGTGATTGTGAAATATTTCGTGCATCTTTTCATTTTCGAGTTAGAAGCCTATATGGGATAGGCAGAAAGACACACAGATGAATGGACAGAGACAATATGTGTCCCATATATTAGGACGGCTCAACTGCAGAGCCGTCTTTTGCCAGCCCCTAATACCACACTACATCACAAACTGTAGGACTGACCTAAGTCTACATAGGTAATGCAGGCCTATATCATCTGTGTTTTATAAGGTTAAAAAATTTCGCGAGCGAAAAAAAAAATTTAGGCCTTATATTTTGGCTTCTCTCAACATTAGACTTTTTAATTAAAGTTGTGACAATAATTCATCCCCTAAGGCGATGAAATTGTTTACATTGATCGATCGTCTGTTGGGGCAATCATTGCCATAGCACGGGGCCTCTTTGGGGCGCGGGGCCCTTGGCAAGTGCCAAAATGCCATACTCCTAACGACGAGCCTGCTCGGTTGCATAATAACAGTCAGTGAGTGAGTGAGTGAGTGAGATGAGCTACCTGACACACATCAGACTTAAGACCAGTCCGAATGAATCCTTCACTGCTAATCACAACAGTCATCTCTCGCTTCATTGACCTGTATACATACAACCCAAAAGCAAAGCTTAAGCATAAACACAGCTATCCTTACATACTGCATACTGGCTGATAGAGAAAGACTAGTAGCTTTTGAAACATGGGTCTTGAGAAAAATAGAGAAGATCCACTGAGTTGACAGCATAACAAATGATGAGGTCCTGTATAGAGTCCAAGGAAATACCTTGGACAGCAACGCAAACTGAGACAGATAGAACACATCTTGGACACAGTTACAGAACACAGTGTAAAGCATCAAATAAATAAGTCCTGGTACAAACAACAAAACAGTAAAGTCTTGAGATGGTGCCAAAAGACCAAGAATGACGATGTAGCTCATTCCACAGGTTGGAAACATAGAAGAGAAATGGCCTTTTGCTGACTTCAGCAACAGAGAAGACCTGTACTGACTGTCAGATGGTTGGTAAAGGCTGACCTAAACCTCTGTCGTATCATGCAAAAATAGCAAATTACAAAAAGTACTTAACAGCGCCTACCCCTTCAGTCGAATTTCCTGCAGCTGGTCCTCAAGACTGCGTAATATCTCTCGATCTTTCAGCAGCACTTTGGGTTTCTTTGCCACCAGGTGCTTCATGCGAATGTACTGCTTCCATAACTTCTGATATCTATAAACAGATAAAAAAACCCATAATTAATGCATTTTGAAAATTCACAGACTGCTGCCATGTTCAAATTCACGTAAGTACAAGAACAAGTCCAAGTTTCCCCATTTGGAGTTAGTTAGTTAGTCATACAGACGGTACAGTACAAGCTCCATTTGTATGAGCAGAGCATTCACTTGTACAAGCACACAACTGGTATTGTTCGACTGCAGCGCATACAGGCCTAGCTACATTCAGTGGATAGATGTAAAAAATTAAACACGCATAGCTCTTTATAGGAAAGTCACCATGAAGGCACAGAGTATCATTTGTCATATGAGTAAACAGGCAAACGCACTGCACCTTAACCATGGCAGCTAAGCAGGCTGTACTCGATTTACCTACACTGGGAAGAACAAAAAGCTAAGTTGTCTTGTCTGGTTAGTTATATACTGCAATGGTTTACCTATCACCCATCCTGGTAGTAACCACTCCATAGCAATGCAGCCTGAAGTTGAACCCACAAGTAGTGGGCTATGATGTCATGAGCAACTCATGTCTACTGACAATCGCCAGTAAAAAAAATGCTTTATGAAAATAATAATACATTTCACTACATTGTTAATGGTTTTACTCTGGGTACACTTTTAACAATCAGTAATGACATTCTAACGCTCAAAAATCAAAACAGTTGTGCACCGCAAACTTACGTGGCATCGCCTGCATAACTGAGCTGAGCCGGTCGAATGCCAAAGTGAATAATCTTGGGGTATGTAATGACATCAGCATCAGTCTGTTCCCGATCAAGCTGATCAATCCGCAGTGAAGATGGTCTCTATCAAAGACAGTTACCAGTAACCAAATAAATATGAAAGTATGTCCGCATTATATAAGACTCTATAATAGAATTGCAGAAATTAACGATTAATTGATTGACTAATGATTACAAAAAGTAATCGATTCAAAATTTTAAAAAATGTTCACTTGGTGCAGCACAACATTCTGTGGCCTATATAAGGCTTCCAAACTCAGGAAGCCATATATCAAATTGGGTAATAGCAGCAAAAGAGCATACAGTTGTAGTGCTAAATTCATGGAAAGTTTTTGTACGCTAATGTCAGAATATTTATGTGAGAGCCCAAACATTTGAGGAAACAAGGCCTAAAAAGGTTTAAATCCAGTCCTGAGTTGACAAACGTAACTTCTCACCATTCCCGGGTACGTGACGATCATCCCGCGGACTTCATCGACAAAGTTCTGCCACTCAGTCTCATCCAGCTTCAACAGATTCGATAACTCTGTCGCCTCACAAAGCATCTTGGAGCTCCGCAGCATGTAGTTCAGCACTTCGTTCATTGACAGAATCTCTTTGCCATTTTCTGCAACAACAACTAGCTCCTCAGAACAACATAAGGAAAGCGTACAGCTCTTTACAGGAAACTCATCATAAAGCTACAGAGCACCACCTGCCATGAGATCATATTATCATTTCCACCTGACACAGGTGAACATGCTCTGCCTTAACCCCAACCAGACTGGCCTGTATTTGATTTACCTACCCTAGAGGGATGAAAGGCTGAGTTGATCTTGATGCTAGTTACATACCGAGATGTTTTACCTGTCTGCAGACAGTCACCCAACCCTGGACATCATCATCCAACCTAAACAGTTATTCACTATTATCACTGAAGCAACTCTAATTGAATGACTGATCGAATCAACACACAGTAGTGAGCACTTCATGTAATGAGACCTTAAATGGAATTAATTTGCAAATATTACCAGACGAAGTATCAGAGTGCTTTTAGTTCTTTAAGTCACTGCTGTCAAACATTATCATTTCCAGCTCAACAGCATACAGCTATTAGGCAAAGACTGTATAAAAGTAACTAGACCACAATGACGTTTACTCAGTGATGAAAGTGTTGTAGTAACAAAGTGATAAAATAGAAGAAGAAAGTGGTGTAGAACACCACGTTTAACCATTGTAAAGCCACTAACAGCCACTTGAACACTGGTCTATTTTGAATCACGGATTTCAAGATATTGGTAGAAATGACACTGGGCAAAATGCCAATGAGAGGCAGTCTAGCACTGACCTGGCAAGTCGCGCGCAAACCGTGGCATGATGTGAAATCTTCGGCATTTGACTTCGCAATCATGGCCTGCCCAGTCAAGGTCGACCAATTCCAGCAATTCATGGTACAAATAGTCCGCAAACAGATCCAGACTTCGAACGTCAAAATTCTGCATGTCAGAACATGACAGCGCTAATTTTCAGACAAAAGTGGCATTACTGCTGATCAAAATGCCAAAAGTATGGACCAAAATGGAGGCAATAAAGATGGAACATCATTATCTCCAGTCGACTAAAAGACCTGGAGAGTGTTGGATGCACCCCCAACGAAATGGGGCAAAACCGCAGCTAAAAACAAGTTTTGGTACACAATGGCTTCAGAAAATTTTGGCTTTATGCACTGAAACAGCACATACTGTTACTACGAATTTACCCATTACACAATGTAATGCGGTAACCCATTCACCTATAAACCGTATTAAATAGTCATTTTCCAGACAAAGACAGATGGATGAGAATCAGACAGACAGAGAGCAACGCCAACAACACATCCTATTAGGATTAGTGATTGCAATCCCGGGATTAAATTCTCAATCCCGAGATCCGGGATTGAAAAATATGTAATCCAGGGATCCCACTTCAGGATTAGGCTCGTCAATTGTCGTTATTTTGGTATCCTTAATTGGCTTACTTTATGCATACAATATAGTATAAGCCCCCACAGAAAGTATATTCAAACTGTAGAGAGTGACGATGACTGTCAAAATACAAATTACAGTGCACAGCACGAAAAAGTACTCTAGCGCATATAAAATATTTAATTCATCACAAGGCTAAAATTCTTATTTCTATCATTTAACACGCGAAAAATTACAATTTTAACCAACTTTTGTAATCCCGAAATCCCGGGATTGAGATGCCACCAATCCCAAGATTCGGGATTGGTGAAAACAGCCGGGATCCCAGGATCCTGAGATTTAAAATCCCGGAATTGCAATCCCAAATTAGGATGGCTGGATATGGTATGCTTACTTGTCTCAAATTATGTTTAAGCTCAAAACTTTCCAACTGACTGTAGCTTAAGCTGACTAAATGACATGTTCTTAGAATTCTGACAAACAGATCATCATTTAGCAGTCTGCATTCACGCACCGAATATAACTGAATATAACTCGACAAAATCAATCAAAGGAAAAATGAAACAACCTGATTTCCACTTTATCACATGGCATTATTAACATATATGATTATTACTATAAATGTGGCAATATAAAAATTACCTCAATCATTTCTTCCTCGAAATAATGAATTGTGTACTCAATATTGAATCGGATCACTTTGCAAACTGGCACCTGGGGGAAATACATAAACAAGCACAACACTTAATTATATACAAAAACTGCATGTTTCTCTCAATATGACACCTACAAAAAATCTACATGTCTACAATCTAAGTGATATAACACATAACTCGAGTGTACACTAACAAGTGTACACTAAGTATGATGAATACTTTTTAATTAAGCAAAAAGCAAACACTGTAAAAAATATACAAACAAAAATCACCATTGTTACTATGCTGCTTTATAAAATCAAATGACAAAAAAATATAATAAAATATCACAAAAATACTTGTAATAAGCAGAGGCACCAACCTTATTAATCTTGTGATGAGAAAACAGTGAAAATCCTTCAAAAATATATTCGTGGCTGTCATATTCAATCAGTGTTGGACTTTTTGTCTACAGCACACGATGCTTTGTGGTCAACATATACAGTCTATCTTTAATGCTGCTATTAGCCATTTCATCATGTCTAAGCCATTGTGTACACTTTGGGTATAAATTCTGATAATTTGAAAGCAAGCTGTTACCCAAACTTATAATTCTGCTGGATAAATCACATATCAGTTCACTGTGTGAATGTATGGTTAATTAAGTTTTTAGAACTTCTACAGAGACAACAACTCAGCAATATGCAACAATTGAGAGCAACTGCATTTTACACGGTAGTGCATTGACCTAAATTACGTGAGGTGGACAATAAGTGCACCTTACAAAATTCTATCGTCTTGACCATCTGTGTGCCAAAAATTATCAAATTTGGTGGAGATCTGACAAAGTTCTAACAAAAACAAGTTGGATCATTTTTTGGCCCACCCTGTATTGTTTACTTAGTCACGTATCTGTTTTTCCACGCCTGAGATTCGTTTATAACAGACGAATAGGGCATTACCAGTTGTGTTAATTCACGGATTAATTGATCAGTTGACTGACTATGTCATAAGGATTGTTTCTAACGCAAACAATAGTAAAGAAATTTACTTCTTACCAGAAAATTGGTATGTGGAGACATAGTGATATGATAATGAAACAGCTTGTCTGGGTTATTTGTGGAAGGGTCACACTTCACTAGCGACTGCAAAACAAAACAAAACAAATCACATTAGAGTACAAAAACTATATATTTAGCACAAAATCGTACTCAAAGTACAGACAAACAAAAAGCACATGCAGTGCACAACTCAGAAAGCAGAGATACTGTAAAATCAAGCTAATCCCATCAGATACGGTGAAAAAACTGGAGTCGTTTTCATTACTTTTTACTACAACAAATTCAGTCTATTGTCGAGCAATTTTAACTAGAAAATTATGATGGCCCATCACTGGCATAACGAGCAGCCATCCACTTAAACTTTGATCACAAGAGCTGAAAATTGGCACACTGGGTACTACTGCTTGCTACACTATGGATAATGTTCACACAAATTTTGATTATTCTATGTCTTTTATTATTCAAGTTATGACCCCACATACTATGGACAGACGAATGATTAGATGGAGGAGCAAGAACTGTATTAGCATAGCCTCACAATAATGCACATTCTGAATGCAAAAAGTATGCTTCCAAGTTTCTCTCACAACTTCATCAAATACTGGCTGATTGTATAGAGCATCAGAACAGCTTGTTAGCCTGAGCACAGTATCAGCCACTGCAAGCACAAGATGTCTTTCTCCGTGTATAAACACTAAAAAATGTTCACAAAAAGTGCAAACAAGTGAACTAGTTTGACTACCTCTTCGCCAGGGTAGATATTATGTCGAATACCAAAGTGCATGTTTTCAGCACTGCAGTGACACAACGGTCCATCATTCATCTAATCACAAAAACACATGCACACTAGTGCATATCAATCAACTAACATCTTGCATTAGTAATTGCAAAAACAGAACATTATACAGCCGATAGATGGTAATGATCTCTGTTTCTTTATCTCTCAACCAGGCACCAGTTTACACTGCAAGACCATGGATGTGGGGATCAGCTTGTTACTTTGCTTGCTTGCAAAGGCAAATGCCCCGAAGATAGAAGAAACACGACATGTTCTAATGAGGTCCAGAATTGATTAGCTTCACTGCTTGAAACCAATGTCTTAACCACCTGCCACAATTGCCACAGTTGCTACAATTACTAGTCAGCATACAGATATTTTAATCATCTTTAGTCAATGGAAAAATGTCACAATGTAAGTATATAAAACATAAATTTATACAGAACATAACATTGAAATATCTAATGGACTAAAAATACAGTACTACATTTTTATGCCATTTCCTAAACAGCCAAGTGACTGGTGTACGGACAATTAGCAAAAATTCACCAGTTTAAGCTAGCTGATATTTGACTGTCTGCTGATTTATCCATAAAGCATAATTAGCTAAATGGCTAATCACTTGCTTAGTTAAACTGTTGGCTATGAACCACTAACTGGTCCTTCAGACAAACCTCATGGGGCAGGTTGAACCAAAGTTCTTCATGCAGACGTTCCGGGTGCATTCTTCTCCAGCTGAGCTCAGCCAGCCAGGTCTCCTGCTCCTGGTTGTTAGAATCACTGTCATCACCGTCATCATCACTGCACTCATCTCCATCATCAGACTTGTCTGCAAGTGCAAATACGCATACCAACTTGTTGTGTTGGTCGCACGCAGAGGCAAAAAAACCAAAAAGAAGTCCTCCAACAGATTTGAGTAATCTTTGGTCTCAAATCCTCTTTTCCTTACTACTCTCTTTCATCATATTTCACTTGTACTGTGCACAACATGTGTCTTTGCCCAATGTACATCAATAAGCACTGCCAATCAATTCAAACAATGACTGTCGCTAATGATTAAAAAGCACTGTAGGCTGTGTTTCAGTCTCAAAAAATCTTTAACATCATTGTTGACTATAATATAATAAAAAATTATCAGATTTTAAAAATTTTCGGTACAACTATTCCTGACAACTGGCCATCAAATAACTGTTCAACTTTCCAACTCTCCCAACGTCCGCTTCAATAATGATGGCGATCCTTTTTTGAAACACAGTATAGTTAAACATTTTACCATATTCACACTCTTCTACTGAGGTATAGCATGTTTAATGCTCATCTGACTGGAATGCAATACCAAAACAAGCCCCGAGTAAAGATTCATGGTAAGACATGAAACAACTTAAGCCTCGTCAGTCACTGACCAGCAGATGCAGATAAACGAGCCTGGCTGATCAACTGAGGGCGTGGAGGCAACTCAACGGGAGGTTTAGAAGCACGCACTCCGCTAGCACGATTCACCAGTTCAGCCTCAAACTTTTTCTCCAGATCCTGCATTCGCTTTGTGCTCACAAGAACGTTCACCTGACAGCAGGAGCAACAGCTTCACTACATCTCCGCTACCTCTCAAACAAAATCATAACATGTCTGAACAATTATCTAAAGCATTTTACACTGTGTCTGGTAAAAAAAGTAAGCCACTAGACACTGTACAATAAAGATGTCAGATCTAAACGAATCTAAATCAAATTAAGCATACTTAATCCCCAATAAATTATCATTCACCAGATGGTAGAACCAATGCCATCATGCATCAGATGAGCTTTGTTCATATATTGTTATGTTTGTGTTGTTAAATCTGACAAACGATAACTAGCAATCGATACCGAGTTTCGTTTGAAGTAGAGATCGGCTGGTGTACATCGTATCCAGTCAGCAATTTTCTCCTCATCGGGATCCTCGGCATCCATCAATTCATCATTCTGCTGCAGGCTTGAACTCATCTCGGCAAAATCTGTACCGCTCGTCACCAGCTTGTCACCCTCAGCTACCACGTTACAGCTGCTCACAGCTGCTGTTGACGACTGCTGCTGCTGCTCAGTCTTACGCCCATCTGCATCGCTTGCACTAATAACACAGCCACCAAATTAACACAGCAGTTACAAAAGCTATGAAAAAGCATGAAAGTGGACGTGCAATAAGAGAGTCTGGCCCGAGGGAGATGCACAACTGGGCAGGTTGTCAAAAGTTGGATGGAATAATTGACACTTTTCCATCCCATCCCAGTTGTCAAAGATAGGTGGAATGCACCATACCTGCCAAATCGATTCTGAGACCCTTGCACTAACAGTCTGAATTACTCTTCATGAAAACACAACTCAGAGCACACAAAATGTCGCCTGCCATATAGAATGACGCAGTGTTACTTGCTCACAAGCACACACACATATGTACACTGTATCCGGTAAAAAACAGACCCAATCGACATCGTGCAATGAAAATGTCAAATCTAAACGAATATGAATAATGTTTTGCACACTTAATCCCCAATAAATTCCTGAAGCGACTGTCAAATTTCGTTCAGAAATATTATTGTTTTACCAAAAATATCAAATGTTAAATATCGATAACAAAATATCTTCGTTACCAATATGGCGTTACATACTGCAGTTGCTCAAGTGAAAGTGACATTTGTTGACACAATCAAAATAACAAAAACAATAACAAAATGGTGTTTTCTGCAGATGATCATGTTTTAATTAAACTGTTGAGGCAAAGAAAGGGTATGGTGCTAAAAAGTTTGTTGCGGAATTTCCCGAGAAGCCGTGGACGTTGTCAGGATTAAACAAACGGCTGTCTAATACTGGACGCTTTACAATTTGAGGCGACCTCACAAAAGCTGCTGTAACTATTGTTTGCATAAATAGATTTAATTGAAACTTGGCACTTTGATTGCCAATAGATCGTGCATTGTTGATGTAAAATTTTGCCAGAATCAGATGTTGTTTGTTAAAGTTACACGAATGAACACTGGACCTGGCATGGTGCAACAACACTGAACAAAACCAGCAAATCAACCACCATGCCAAGCAACTACAGCAACTATATACCCGGTACTTAATAGTGAAATCAACAATAAAAAAATAACAAAATAAACTTGTCATTAATAACAGTTCTCTTCTCTCTCTTCAGCGTACTGCTCATTCGAACAGTCTAGTCTTACTGTTCATCAAATGCTCCTCTCTTCAGCTGCTTTCTTCAAAGTTTTCAGATTTATATAAGTTTTATTTTCTGTTAGGTCGTTTACCATTTGTACATCTGTCTTTCTTTCTAATCATTCCCAGTAATATATCATACACCACTGCCTTAACACAGAGCAGCCCAATTTTCTGTGATTACAATTCTATAATGTATATAAAATTTTGTTGATTGACATTATAATGTCAGCGTTACATCACGACTAGCAAAGGATATTTAATCAACTGCCATGTTTTGTTAGAACATTTTGAATTAGTATTTATTCAGCTACAAATGGTAAAAATTTCATGCAAATTGCTCATCATTTGAGTGAATTATGAAAAAAAACAAAAAGGGGTCCTTTTTTATGAAACACCGTGTAGTTAGTCTGTTGACTACTAATAACACTTACAAAGCTAAGCAATAAATGTTTCATACCACTAAGCCCCATTACTGGCAAAACAATACAAAATTACAAATGCTATAAAAATAACAAACTTACCGAGCATTTTCATTTCTACGACTTCGACGATAATCCTTAATGTCAGAACGATAACGTGCATATCGGTCCAAACTCGCTCTATCTCTATGCCTGAATGCAAAGCACATATACAAAGAATTAATCTGGTAACACTAGTGCAAATAAGTAAGCAAACAATTTCCGTAATATTAAACAACTTTCATAATTTTTAAAAGAAACACTAAGCAGAAAATTAAATTGTAAAATTTTAACGTTAGTGTACAAATACAGATATTATTATCATGGCATAGTAAAGCGTCTGAAGTGTGATCTGAGTGTTAAACAGACAATGACTACCGACACTTATTCCACTGTAGCCAACAACTGGTCATGTCAGCCTACAATGTCATTTGTTTGGTCATTCTTGAGTGCACCCATGAAGTTATCAGCTCATTATACCACCGTCGACAGTACAGCTGACATAGGCAGCATAAGTGCGAGTACTGAGCAGTTGAACAACTGACTGTAGTTTGCAATATTGCCATAAATTTTTTTATGGCCAAGCTGCAAAACTGTTTGAATGCCCCTCATGACTCACATAACTCAGATTACTTAAAGCAGAGTGATCATGGATGACTCCTACAGTCTCAAAGAACATGAATTAAAAGTTTTTAATGAATACGGTAAACGTAGTTTTGTACCTGTTTTCAAATCTGGAATAACGTTGCCTGCTAGAATCCCTGTGAGTGTCCCTTTGTGATGACCTGTCACTGCGTGAATCTCTGCTGTTCTGTGACTTCCAAGAATGTCTTGGCGGTGTCTCACTTGCTCTTCTCTGCCTCCATCGCCTCCGACTTGCATGTTCATCATATGTACTGGAAGACAAACTATTACCATTGTCAGAGCTCTTCTGTGGTGTGTTGTCAACGTTTCTGCTACAGATAGGAAGCACAGTTTGGCTCTGCGTTTCAACAGATTCAGAAAGAGCAGAGCTTCCTGTTGCTTGATTCAATGCAGCTGGCATGCTAAAAACTGATTCACTGGAAGACATCTCATAACTCAGAGAAGCTACCGGTACTACAGGTGCACTCAACTGACCAGGTACTGGCATACCTATCAAGCAGCTAAGTGGTTGAGGTGGAGGACAGCGAGGTGGCAAAAATGGCTGCCTGATTCTTGGTACCAGTGGTTGGCATTCCATCCGTGGATATACATGAGCACCTGTATCTTCTACACAAGATAGAAACCTTGGTTCATATGGAAGAACCGCAGGTGGCCTACATGGATATTGTAATGGTGCATCTAAACGCGAGGGGTCATGAAACTGCTGACACTGTTCAGGTGGAGGTTGTGGCCTGAAAACTGGTGTGTGCACTGCGGGTCTAAAACGTTGTTCAGCACATGGTGCATCTAAACGCGAGGGGTCGTGAAACTGCCGACACTGTTCAGGTGGAGGTTGTGGCCTGAAAACTGGTGTGTGCACTGCGGGTCTAAAACGTTGTTCAGCAAATTCATACAGCGGCCGAGGTGGTGGTCTATTGACAGGTATTTGTGGTGGACGGTGAACAGGAAAAGGTGGAGGAGGCAAGCTTCTTCTCATGGCAGGTGGGATAAGTGGAGGCAGACCAGCAATACCCATGTTAAATGCACGAGGTCTTACAGTCTGCAATGGCACTGTCGGTGGTGATGCCTGAAAGTAATTCACAAACAAAATAAACATAAACACTGATGCAAAAATACAACATGCAAGTCAATCTAACTCTTAATTGTACCAGCAGCCTCTCAGTTACATGTCAAATATAATACATTACATATCTAGACCTACACAGAAGAGCAATCAAGTCATTCAGAGTTATGATGCCACAGATTGAAAGACAATTTAAGTATCTAACAAGTGGCTGGCAACACATCTTTCCACAGTGATTCCCAAAAGGTGCTTTGGAAACCAAGTTCAATCTATCAACATGAAAATGCAAACTAGTAATGCACAAGAAACATCATCATCATCATGATGAGCTGGGACTGCTGTGATGACTCCCCATGATGTCCACGTTCCTCTGCATTCTACCACATCTGTTTCCAGATGGCCGCTGTTCTGTTGCCAATCTATTGTATCCAGGTCTTTTGAGGATGCATAGGAGGTCTTTGCCAGTTTATTACCGGACTCTGACTGCCTTTTGTTGCAATGACTTGATTCAGTGCTTGGTGTGATGGCATTCACTCTAAGGACATGAGGGCTGGAACCTCTTGCTGATAATATCCGCAATGTTCCACAGGCTGGTCAGTGGTCATATCGGCTATGTTGACGTTCTTCACATGGTCCTGCCACTTCACACCAAGTATCTGGCATTGGCATGACACATGGAAGGATTGTAATCTGTGTCTGTAATCTGCCAGTATGGTCCACTTGTCAACTCTATTCATAAGAATATCAAAACAAAAACACACAAAAAAATTACACCAAAAACTAGAAATTTGGTACAAAATTTCAGGGGGTGAAATTCCCCCGGTAGCAAAGTCACGTGACTTGAACTCAAATGCATTACCATATGCAGAACGCCCAATGTTGACTTAGGGTAGATCAACATGTGTGCCTGTAACTTTCTTGTTAGCAAACCAAAGTTCACCAATTTTTTTATTTAACCTGGGATGAATCGCCCTTGATAACGCCATTAACTGCTTGTCAATATCTCTATGTGTTCCAGAGATATTCGCGATCAAACTCGAACGTTTTCCTACATTGCATCAAATTTTGAACGCTTTTGTCCTTCAAAATTTTAAGGGGGGGAGGTGGAGCCCAGAAAAAGTTGTATGCGCTTTAACACCCAACCTAGAGTCACATCACGTGGCAAAGTACGATGAGGCTACTCCCATTCCCCCCAAAGTTATAGGCATGCACTTGCTGAAATTTAAGCCAATTATAGACCCCATTTGAAAAAAATTGTAAGAGGGACCCCATCCCTGGTGGGGTGCGCTAACAAGACTTGGTCATTCTCTAGCACGTGATAAAAATTTGGGGGTGCGGCACCCCCCAGGGGCCGAAATATGGTATCCCGAAAAAGTTAACTTGGGTCGGTACGATTTCACCGCTTAATCTCTGTGACTAGTGGACCAAAGTTCACCATTTTCACCCAACGCGGGAGAAATCGCGGTACAAAATGTACTTGTCCGATTTTGAATATCTACATCTATTTTGGAGATATTTGCCACCAAAGTTTGAAGTTCTCCGAAATCGGACCAAATTTTACATATTTTTGGCCCCTAAAATTTTTTGGAATAAGCCCCCCAAAATTTTGGACTGGCATTATAAAATTTGAGCTAGTAGCGATAACCGTAGCTGATAAGTAGCTGATGCATCTTGGAGATCTCGTGTTGAGAAAAAAACATCTGCAGTATAACATAAGCCCGCTCCGAAAGCTATCGCTTCCGGGTGGACTGATGAGACCATGGTAGGCATGGCACACTAGCAATCTTTACAAAAACTGTCATTCAGTGAATGCTGTTACTGCTGTATCAGAAAAGCTCTTTCTCTCCATTAGACAGCCACATTATTTACACTGTTCTGATCTTACTAAATACTGCAGTAAAATTTCAGTAAAATCAACCTAACAAAGTAGTAGATAAAGACTGTGATTATTCACACTACAGAGTGCGCGCATATCCACTGGTTGGCATATTTGCACTCTTGGCGATATTCGATATCCAATAGGTAATGCTAGCATTGCGGCACTAGTGTTATTGGACAGTGTAGCATTATTGCTTTCGATTCAGTATTAAAGTTCGGGTTAGGTTTAAAGTTTAGATTTATTACTTACTATCGCTTATTCAGTTTACATTTCTGGCGTGCAAATTTAAGTATACTTCAATTACTTCATGCAATTATTTCACAAGAGATGTACACCTGTACGAAGATTGCAGAACTAATTACATATGCGAACAGCATGCTGGGCTAGGCTTCATTGGCTGCGGGCTAGGCTTCATTGGCTGCGGGCTAGGCTTCATTGGCTGCGGGCTGTTGTAAGCCTTAAGGGCATCTGTCTGCGGCTGTTGCTGCCGCATACTGCTGCATACATACTATCTCTTATAGCAGTTTACGTGGAGCGATACGAGCGGTACGACTAATTACCATCTTGGACGAACGGCAAAGACAACAGAGAAAACAATGGACAAGATGATGCAAAAGATGCATGGTGACCGCAGCAACAAAAAAGAGAAGAGATGTCTCCTGTTTTTGCTGTTGCCTTCGTTGTCTGTTCGTTTTCCCATCATCTTCCCATCTCATTCGACTTTGCCACGCCGTCGACATTTCCGTCTGTTCGTTTTTGCCATACAATTGCCGATCTTGGCCTTTGACATCTCTGTCCGTTTGTCTGACAGGCTGTTTTCGCTGTCCCTTCGTGTTTGACATCGTCTTGTCTGTCGTTATGGTCCATTGTGGTAATTAGTTATATACTCCGCATGGAGTGCGAATAGGCGGAGGTTATTGTTGGCCTTATTCGCACTCTGGAGGGTGCGTTAATAACCTCTATTTGCACTCCAGAGTGCGAATAAAACCAGTCATAAATAAATATGACTCCTCACATCTTCAGTTTCATAAAGCTTCAGCTATGCTCTATCAAATTTCGTAACAGCACATGCCAAAATGCAATCCAATTGTGCAAGTTACACAGCGCAGACCCCCAAGCAGTTCACAGTATCTCCTGCCTGCTCTCTCTACATACCTCATATCGCGGTTATACTTACAACGTCCGACTGCGTAACACCACGCTGAAAACGTGCCGCCGGCATTCTACATCGTGTACCGTCAAACATCTTTACGAGATGTGTAAAATAATGTAAAAATAGGTAAAAACAACATAAACAATAAACACCACAGAATATTTAATATTGACATACCTACCCGGTAGAGATGAGTCAATAAATCGAAATATGTTTCGATATCAAATACCGGTAGTGCATAGTGCATACCGGTATCGATTATGATCGTGATTCGTGATTTCTGACTGACGTAATTTTTTTAATTTTTAATTGACATTGTTATTTAAATAAACTCCTAATTTTATATGTGTCCCCTACTTTTCAAAGTGTTGGATTTTGCAGTGACGATGCTGACGCAATTTTGAGTAATCGTTTGATAATTTTTGATTATTTTTACTAGCCAGTACCACAACCTAGCCTAGTTTTACTCTATGGCCGTGCCAGTCTATGGTCTGTATGTCAATAAACAATTACTAATAATATTTTTTCCTCTTTGATCACAGAACAACGATATAAATGTTGAATTATTGTTCTTGCAGTTTTCCGTGTTTTGAATTGTTTTAATGCTAGTCATTTTTCGTAACAAAACCACTGACAATGAAGGCAATGGCAAGATACAGACATGAACGTTCCGAAGTTAGTGTCGTCATCAAGTATCTGGTTTTTGGCTTCAACGTTCTCTTCTGGGTGAGCGTCATCATTTTGTCATCATACTATATGCAGTTCGTTCTGTTTTGTTACAGCAGTCAAAGATTTCAAAGACGTGTTTAGTTTTTTTTAGCACAGTACATTAATTAAAACGCAGTAGATTGGATTTGAGAAAGTATGCATTTAGCAACAGAGTAGTTGATTACTGGAATGCACTGTCTGATGCGTGTGTAACCAGTAATACAATAAATTAATTTAAAAATTGTTTGAAACGGGAATTGCAACCGGAAACACACAGTTAATCTAGTTATTAGGATAGTAAGCGTTATACGGCTTTTGCCTGTGCTTACTTAGGCCACCAGTAGTTCTGGTGGCTTCGGTGAATTTGAACATTTAAACATTAGACATGTACATTCACAAAGTTAAAGTCACTATGCTTATGAGTCCAATTTAAAACTGTAACTGTCAAGGTTGTCCTTTTTTTATTGTTTTGCCATTTAGTTCTTGCAAATTTATTTTTGTTGAAAAAGAAAAAAAACACAAAAATTGCATCCACGTTTCCACTGTTGGATGAAAATCAGGTGAAATATGGACACACTTAAAATGTGTCTTTGTATCATATTTTCAAGTTAGTAAATGGTTGCCTTTGCAGCATCCTGTATCAGGTGATTAAAATTGAGACTAAGTTATAGATTTAGCTAAAATTCTGAACTTAATAGGCAACGTTAGATAGAAGAAAAATGTCATTCTGGCCAAGTAATTTCTTTGATAAAGTTTTGTTAGTAGTTTGTGTATGTTGTGTATGTAAGCACCAATGGTGACATTGCTGATTGTTACAGATTATGTGCACACTGATGCATATTTCTTTGCCTGTACTCATTTTTTATTATGAATATTGCCTGTAACATGACACAAAGTATGCACTTTGTTCTGTACGATGTGTTTAGCTATTAGGTGGTTTGATGCTTGGCATTGGACTGTGGGCATGGACAGAGAAGGACATGTTCCAGAACCTTAGTAAATTGAGCCAGATTCCACTAGATCCCGCTTTGCTGCTCATCCTTGCTGGGACTTTAATATTCATCATTGGATTCACTGGCTGCATCGGAGCACTAAGAGAGAATACCTTCCTACTTCTTGTGGTTTGTATTTGTGCAGAACTCATGCTACTTACTATGTGTTGTTGCATTTTTTTCTGTCACATGATATAATTTATTTTTCATTGTCATCTGTTTCTATGATAGATTAATAGTTGTATATAGTGGCACTGCTGTGTTACAGTACAGATGATGAAGGACGAATAAACTTTAGCGTGGCGTTAAGTCCTAAGATTACAAGGACACGTAACAATAAACTTAAACAGTTTAGTCACGTAATAGTAGTCAGCGCAATGAGACGTTCTTAGATGAGGGGCACTGTAGTGAGTTTTGTGATACTCGATATGTTATGATGTGTCTATGTTGTTTTGAATTGCTGCTGCGCGATTAGCATTAATATTGGATGCTATTGCTACTCCATTTTTGTTTTAGTAACAAACATTAGGAGCATGTGCAAATTTTTGTATAAGTGTTATGACAAGCAGCATTTGGATGGAAAATGCTTTTGGCTAAGTCACTGTTATTGACTGTTAAGAGTCGGTGTTAAAGAGCTGCTAAAATACTTTTCAGACTCTTAACTTTTGTTTTATAATGTCGGCATTAACAGTTTGAATATATTGCAGATGTTTGTACATGTTGGATGTAGTTAAGCTCAGTGTGTAATGTGTGCATTCCAGTATTGTGTATGTGTTGGTCTAATATTCTTCTGTGAACTTGCAACTGGAATAGTAATATTCGTGTACAAAGACTGGGTCAGTGACTGTTTTTTTCTGGATTTATTTATTTCGTGATTTCTACTCATCATCTGTTGAATTAAATTGTTGTGAATTTGCATTTGATGTACTTGTGAGCAGTAATGTGATGCCTTTTGTGTGATATCACATGATGAGTAATGCTGTAGTGGTGCATTATTTTATTTAAAAATAGAATTGTTAAATAAAAATGAATGAAAAATGTTGTCATAACTGACAGAGATAACAGTACATGTTGTTACATATGAGGGTAATACGAATATATGCTATGTGACATGAAGAATAATTGTATTCACTGTAATTGCTCTAGACTCAAGTTATCATAAACATACTTGCTAACATCTGTAATGTATTTTAAAGTGGTATTACAGTTCTGATGTATGTCACTGTCTGTTAGGCTTGTGCATTCTGCTAGTCATTTGATGGAATGTGTCGAGACAGGCTTGTGGCCTTAAATAACATTGTACTAGACAATAGACATGTGGTCCATTTGGGAATGGAGCTAACAAGGAGTTGCAAATGACCAAAATTACATTTGTTAGACCGTAAAGTTACAAATGAAGAGTCACGGATAAAATCTTGCAGTAGGCCAGAAGGTCACTAGCATCATATTGTCCCATGCTGGTAATTTTTGTGGATTGACGTCATGCACAATGATCAGTGAGATGGTGTTGTTCTTTCAGGTGAAAGACCAGATCAAAACACAGCTGAAGACGATGATTGTTCAGTATCGTGATGATCCGGATCTGCAGAACCTCATTGACTGGGTGCAGGAGCAATGGGTAACTGTTTCAAACTGCACTTTGTCTATATAACGAACTGCTTTACTGTTGTTTTCTAAACAAATCAGGCCAAATCAGTCGCTTCTTCCCTGGTCTGCTCTCGCTTAGACTACGCTAATTCTCTTCTTTTCGGCACCACTCGGAAAAATATCAACCGTCTTCAGCGCGTCCAAAATACACTTGCCAGAGTTGCTGCCAGTCACACTCTCCCTCGTGGTACTCGCTCATTTGATATTCTCCAGGATCTGCATTGGCTCCCAATTGATCAACGCATTAAATTCAAACTTGCCACATTGACGTACAACATTCTCAACTCCTCTCAACCTGCTTATCTTTGTTCTCTGCTCAATTATCACACTCCCACACGTTCTCTGCGTTCTACCAACACCAATCTTTTGTCGGTTCCACGTGTCCGCACAACCTTTGCCTCCCGCGGTTTTAGCATTGCAGCCCCCGCAGTTTGGAACTCACTACCCTCTAGCATCTGTAGTTCTACCTCTGCAGACACTTTCCGTCGCCTCCTTAAAACTCACTGCTTCCAGCAGGCTTACTGCTCCCCCTAGCGGCTCAGCCAAGTGCCTCAGATTCGGCCACTGGGTGACATTGTGCACTTTAAATATGCACATTCTTACTTACTTACTTTTTGCACAATTATATAGGCTTAGACTTAGAAACTTATATCGGATTTGCTGCTGATAGGCTGCAGATGTAGGTCTAGGTCTGCTAAGTTATTGAGCACTTTTAGGCATGTTTAAAACCAAAGTCTTACTTTGGCCTGTTTTTCTGACACTACGCAGTTACACATCTCAAATTTAGTTGCTTACAATATTTGGTTTTATGTAAACGTGTTTTATTTAGTTGATTGATGTGGACATAAGTCACTATGTTGTTTGTCATTTCTGCTGCTAGTTGCGTTGCTGTGGAGTTGAGAGCTATAAAGACTGGGAGCTGAATATTTATTTCAACTGCTCGTCACCAAGTCGGGAACGTTGCGGAGTGCCATTCTCCTGCTGCAAGCCATCTGATGTTTGTATATTGTTGTAGCATTCTGCTCTGTCGGTATTTAGTAACATTTTCATGCATTTTTATTAATTAAAAGTACTCCAAAAATAAAATACATTTTTGATGTGAAATTGCTGTAGTATGTGCAGTTGTGCATATTGGCAAACTTAGCAATGTTGTACAGGAACTGGTGAATAAATAATTTGTGAATTTGTGATTATAGGAGGTTATCAGAAACTGGCAGTGTGGCTATGATACTAGAAAGGTTGGCAATCTCAGTGAAACAGTTGTTTTTGTTGAATTTATTTAATGTTTTGTTGTATAATATGTCTGCGAAGCTTTTCGCTTCAAGTGATCATAGTATTATAGTTGTTGACATGTGGGACACAAGGTATAGTTGAAAGCAGCAACAGCTGCAGACTGTATTAGAAAGAAGTATGGGAAGCTTGCCAAATGGTGGGATAGAAACTGCGTAAATTTTTGGGAAGGCCATGAATTTGATTCACTGCGGAGAGGGGAGTTTCACGGTCATAGTTGATGTGAAAAATTTGGCCTTTTCCATCAGGAGTAGGATGTGCACATGGGATAGGGGTCTGTGCAGATTGAGCATTGAGGATAATCTGCTAATTCAGGCTTGCTAAGAAGATGTGTGTTAAAATGGTTTGCCTGTGCATGTTTTGTTGCATGTTTATTCGCCTATGGACTCTGAAATAATTTGAACTAGAAATTTGGAGCAAAGCCCAACGTGAGTCTGCCTGGCGTTGTAAGTCCCATTGGGGATAAATTTAGGGGGTGAAATTTCCCTAATAGCAAAGTCATGTGGCACAAACTCAAATGCATTAGCATACGCAGAACGCGCACTGTCAACATAGGGTAAGTTGAGATGAGACAAAAGAACTTTTTTGTTAGTCGACCAAAGTTCACCAAATTTTTTTTCGCCCAGTAGGTGAAGTGTTGTTCTTGATCACTTGCTATTCTTACTTTTGATATCTCGATCAATTGCAGAGATATGGGCAGTCAAAGTCTAACATTGTCCGAAATCACACGCAGTTGTCACTTGCTATTCCAATTTTTGACAGCTCGCTGTATTTCAGAGACATTAGCGGTCAGAGTTGACAGTTGTCTGAAATTGCACCTAATTTTGAACGATTTTTGCCCTCCCAAATTTTAAGAAGCCAGTGCCCCCCAAAAGTTGTACTTGGGTTATCACCCCCACTTAGCGACGCGTCACCTGGCAAAGTTTCGGTAGGCTACTCCCCTGGCTCCTAAGATCTTGAGTCTTACATGCAAAATTTTTAGCCATGTGTCCCACATGAAAAAAAATTGTAAGGCGGACCCCATCTGGGGTGGGGTGTGCGCTAGTAAGACTTGGTTATTCTCTAGCGCATGTAAAAATTTGGGGGTGCAACACCTTAGTGACCGAAATATGGTTTTCTGTAAAAGTTGCTTTGGGTGGGTATGGTTTCACCTTTAGATCTCAGTAATTAGTGGAAACAAAAGTTTACCAGATTTTTTTTCGCCAAATGCAGGAGGAATTGCAGTAGATCAACTACTTGTCTCATTTTGAACATCTTTATCCGTTCTGGAGATATTCCCCACTGAACTTTGAAGTTGTCTGAAATCGCACCAAATTTTGCAAGTTTTTGGTTCCTACAATTTTGGGGGAAGGCCCCCAAAATTTTGGACTGGCATTATAAATTCGGCCTTGTACTGATCACTGTGCAAAATTTTATGCCGCTCGGCTAACACATCTTGAAGATCTCATGTTGAAATGAAAAAAAATAAACTTTTGCAGTAAAACATAAGTCTGCTCTGAAAGCTATCGCTTTTGGGCAGACTAATTAATGCATACCAGTAGGTACATTTATCTCCAGATATTTTCTATGTTATATGGGTATACACTATCTCTAGTTAACTGTGGTTTTTTGCGGGGTATTACAAGATTCATTTTTCATTATTTTCATATTATTGCTGCCCATAGAAATGAAGGCAATATCGTTTTCATCATCATCTCCAATCTTTGTGAACATAAATTGCTGAACTTAGCTTTATCAAATTTTGCATGAAAATCTATCTGGACAATTTCTAGAATGTTATCATATTTTTAGGTCATTCGTGTAACGTCAAGGTCATGTGGGTTTTGTTGCATGTTTTTTGCTGCATGATACCCATGGCCGTACTTAGTCAGCCTTGACTGAAGGTTTTATATGTTTTGGCCTAGTCATCGGTGTCATCCACTGTTATCCAGTTTTGTAGAATGTGCTGTAGAAAGTTTTGCTGTAACTTGTAGTTTGTTGTCTGTTTGTGCGGTGCTACAGAACAGTGATCCGAGTGACGTGATCTATACATCGGGCTGCATAGAGCAGGGAGAAGTCTGGGTCAATCAAAATCTCATTCCTGTGGCTGGCGTATTCGTTGGACTAGCACTTGTACAGGTACAAGCCTGCCTGCGTATCTGATACGATGGTGGCATTAGTCAGTAATATTAAACCAGAACTATTTGATGGCTGACTACTTGTCTTTCATAGGGTTTAAAGCCATCTTGTTCAATCTTTTTGAGTTGTGGCTGTATTAATTATAAAATGGTCTGGAAGTTGCCAGAGACTTCACCATATTGCTATTACAGTTAATGATGCGAAAAGCAGTCAGACATATATTCTGTTGTACATTTTATTTTTGTTAATGGTGTGTTACAACTTGAAATTGGAGGTATGTGCCGTGTAAAACAAGCTCAAAAAAGCACATAACTATTAAGTAAAGCAGTAAATAGGTAAATGAGTAATTTGCGGTGCATATAGTTTCATACATCACATTTTTGACGTTTTTCTTTTGTACATTAGCAGCCAGATAACAACCTTTCATGAGCCAGTTTCTCCTGTGGGCCAGGCACTGTGTATCACATAGGATCAGTGCCTGCTCAATAGCCATTGGATATAGCAGATCCATTGAAGATGTGATGCGTAGTTAGTTTTACGCGTGAAAGCAGCTAGACTGCTTTATCGCATCTTAGCCATCGCACTTCTGTCTCTCCATTCATCCGTCCGTTTGTCCATCACACGGGTGGATCAGTCAAAAACGGTGCAAGCTAGGATTACCAAATCTACAACGTTGGCTGCCAGGAAGACTCTAGTTTCAGGAGCCATGAAGCTTTTTCATAAATTCAGAGGAGGTCACCCTGAATGAGAGCACTAAATGAGACGGGGGTAGGAAAAATTTGCGACTTTTAGCCAATAAGTCGCTCTATCTTGATAACGGTGCGAGATAGGCGTAGGTTACGGTTAATCACTAATAGGAAGTCGTACACTGGCTCTCGATTGCCAACGAATTCAATGACCTTGGGTGACCTTGAATGCCAAAATAGGGGTTTTTATGGATTTATTTTGACGATGTCAGGTTGCGAGACACATTTCAAGAGCAAATTGCGCCGAAATTAGTTAAGATAGATACGCAGTAGATGCAAGTGAAATTTTCAGCATTGAACATAGATTTTGATGGTCTAAGCCTTGATTTTCTAGGTTCAAGGAAACCTGAGCATGAGGGCATGAAAGCGTGGTACCTCGTAAAAGTCATTATTTTACCATTGTTGCCCATTCTTTCATGAAAATGGTTGCAGATAGGCATGGTGTGCTGCCTATCACAACAAGCATTAGTGACGAGTTTTTCAGTTGTAGCAACATCGGTGACTTTGAAAGACTCTGAACTTTCCAAAATAACTGGTTTTATTGCTTTTTGTGATCTTTCGCTGCAGCGCACACTACAAGAATGAACTGCGATGAAATGGCTGGAGATAGACTGACAGTTTGCAAACAGGAACTGCCATAGTGCATCTCATGAGCATTAGCTCAAATTTCTTGTTTGTGTTTGTAATAAGACAAACAACTGGAGGGGTCTGATGATAATTTGACATTCTAATTTAGCCCTTATGCCATATAGATGCTCTCCTATTGTATTGCCCCATTGGTCCCAATTGATGCAGCGTATCTTGCTTACATTATACTGTAAAACTTCAAATACAAGCTGGCTCTCAAATAGAAGCCATGTCTGTAACAGTTGCTGGGGGATTTTGAGTCACTTGTTTCAATACATGCTGTATTTCCAATTTAACCTTGGGCTTCTAGGATGCTTGTTATGTCAGAAGCCGAGGACTTTTATTAAAATTTTTTGCATTATTGCGCAATTACTGTATTTTTGTAGCTGATGACTTTTGACTGTTCTCAACTGTGAGCATTGTTTATCACAACAGTTTGTTTATTAGCTGACTGCCAGTTGTTCTAGCTTTTGCCTATTTCAGCATTTTTGATGTAGTTCTGATCACCAAAATTTGCTGTTTGTGCAGATACTTGGAATCTGCTTTGCACAGAATCTGCGGAGTGACATTTTCGCGCAGAAAGCTCGCTGGCTGTCATCCCGTTAGACTGAATGATCGATTGCATACTTAATTGTATTTTATACATGTGTGTTATTCTGTATTATATTGTGCAGTGTTTGACTGTTGTTTGAATGCTGATATTAATGCATCCCGAGTATGGGAATGACTAATGAAAATGATGATTTAAGTAAGTTTGATGCTGCATGTTTTGTGCATGGTATATCCACTAAGTGGTGCACAATGTTTTAGGTCTCAGGCCACTGAAAATAGTTTGGAAGTCACTGTGAGGCAGACTGGTGCAAAATGCTATTGTCATTGATGACGAGCGACGTTTCACATATATGCAACTTTGATTTTACGAGATATCTGGTGTGTTCCAATTTGAAATTGGTGTATGCATCACTGGAAAACAAATCCCAAGAAGTAAGTTAATAAATAGAAAATTTCCGAGACATGTTTTTTTTGTATTTTTTGATGTTTTTCTCTAGAAAGCCATGGTGGCATTCAAGAGGAAAGCATGAAAAAATGCCAGATTTTGTACACAGAGATCTATAAGCAAACTAGTGACTTTGCCACCCTGATAGTTCCAAATGAGCTCAGCTGCTCAGTGTTCGAATTTCTTTCTTTATGAGCATGTGATTACTGTTTATTTGTGAATTGAGCATAATTAACCAGTAAAGTTGGGTGTGGCAAGTACATGTATACTTGTCTGTGTCTGTGAAGATGTTTGGCTATCTACTGTCTGCCGTCTACTGATTTCTTATCTGTTATGTCTATACAGTATTACGACAGCATGCAAGAATGCAAATGGCATGTAGTTTAGAACAAGTCTGTGTCATGCCGGGATTTTTTAAAACTCAACTTGAGACTGTATATGTTGGCTTAGAAATAGAATTTATTATTTTTCAAATTCAGCATTCCTATAAATGTTACTGATTGCTGTTTGGTAAATAAGCTTTTGCTCTGCCAGAGCGGTGCAGCGTGTAGTTATAGTACTGTTGTCATTTTTGGTGTTCTTGCCCTGGCAGTAATCATGTGCTTCATGTTAAAGTCAGTAGATTACAATTTGCAATATGCTCTCATCAGCTCTCCATTATTTCGCGTGATAGCAGCTAGACTGCTTTAGCGAATCTTAGCCATCGCAGTTCTGTCCATCCATCTGTCTGTTTGTCTGTCTGTCTCGTGGGTGGATCAGTCAAAAACAGTGCAAGCTAGGATTGTCAAATCTTCACCATGGGCTGCCTGAATGACTCCAGTTTCAGGAACCGTAAAGCTTTTCCATAAATTTGAAGGGGGTCGCCCTGAGCAGGGGCGCTAAATGAGAGGGGGGTAGGGAAAGCTTGCGATTTTCAGCCAATAAGTTGCCATATCTAAGAAACGGTGCGAGATAGGGCCTAGGTTACTGTTAATCACTAATAGGAGGTCGTAACTGGCTCTTGATTGGCACCAAAATCAAGGACCTTGGATGACCTTGAACGCCAAATAGGGTTTTTATGGACTTTTTGGCAATTTCGGGCTGCAACACAGATTTCAAGAGCGAATTGTACCGAAATCAATTGAGATAGACATGTATAAGCTGTGTATGAGATTTTCAGCATTGAACGTAGATTTTGATGTTCCAAGTTTAGATTTTCTGGGTTCAAGGAAACCTGCGCACGAGGGCATCAAAGACCGGTACCCTCGTAAAAGTTGTTATTTAACTGTTGTTGGCTAGTCTCATGTGAAAACGGTTGCAGATAGGCATGCACATGCTTCCTATCATAACAAGCACTAGTGACGAGCTTGTCAGTCTTCTCAAAATCAATGACTTTGAAAGACCTTGAACTTTCAAAATAAGGGGTTTTTGTTGATTTTTGCAGTCTTCGGCCGCAGCACACACTCTAAGCATGAACTGCGACGAAATGGCTGGAGATAAACTGACAGTTTGCGAACGGGAACTGCTGTAGTCTTTCGTGCATCTCGTGAGCATTAGCTTAAATTTTTTGTTTTACAATGCTGATATTAGATTACAGTGCTCAGTGACAGTAGCACGATCATGTGAAGAGAAACTGACTGTTGTCTTTTACAAGAAGCTCAGCTGCTGCTTAGATAACAGAACGTCATTTTTCATGCAGTTTATTTCATCATATTGCTTGTCTTAACATTGTGACATATCTTGTCAGTTTTCATCTGGCAATATTCGTACATTATGTTAATTACATATGCATGCATATAATGGAGTTCTTACAATTTTTGGTTAAGCTCATTTTTGTGTTTTGTGTTTCTGTAAAGGTTAAACTTTCTGTTTATTGTAAAGTTTAAACTTACTGTTCCATTATTATGTGTTTGTGTGCATTCTGCCTGGAAAGGCCGTCCCCGAAATGAGTCAGGTGGGATGTTGAGCCTTACTCACTCAATCAATTTTAATACACCATATTACAGGTCTTGCTGTCTGTGTGTTTCGTATGGATTCTTAACTCTCTGACAAAAAGGCATAGAAAAACCAATAGTGGTGTTATCGTTCCCAGAGCAGGAATAACCTGTGTGTTGATTTTCAGCTCAAACCATCAAAGGTGAGGGAGGATGGCTGCACAGTATGTTGGCACTGGGCCGACATGTTTCTAGTTGATATTTGTGAGTCAGTTTGTGTTCAGAGTTTTATTGTGTGGATGCTAGTCAGTGCTACTTTGTACAGCGGCAAAAAAACTTTGCCGTTGCTTTTTTTCAGTCAGCTTTGTCACTGAATCTTTACTCGTGTTAATTTTTTATTATTGGTGGCAGCCAAGACTGTTTGTCCATAATGTCTGTGTTTGAATACTGCTAGTCCTTATAGTGCATGTTTTCATTATTATGGTTCAATCTAGCAATAGTGCTAGTAATAGCCACAACAACATTTATGGTGCTGTCAACATGGCACTGGTATTGCAGGTGTTCACCAGGTTTATCTACTGAATGTAGAATAACGCCAGGCGGTTGCCGACTTTTGGATCAGATTGATAAGCTTGAGCCACAGATTTACCTGAGCTGGCAGCTGTAGTGCTATATTCACTAATATTTCACTAATTCTTTAATATTACTACTCAGCCCAAAAGTCAGCACCTATTTCACCGAAAAACATCCTGCAAAGGTTAGAAGGCTGAGTCAATCTGGTGGCAGGTTATGTACCGAGATGTCTGCAATCACCCATCCGTGTACTATCGAGATCCTGCACAGAGTAACTTCATTGACTGAACATGTTGTGTTACCACTACGCCAACCAGTGTGAGTGTTGAATTGTGACTACTGTATTAATGTCAATGCTGGTATAAACTGCTGCAGACTGATGATATCAGTTATGTTTCCTCTGTGCACTTTGTGCATCATGTATGCATATCGTATTCACAGTGAATCAAATCTGCCAAAGAAACATAGATTTTGTTACAGATTTTTAAAGCATTGTTACCTAAATAAGTTGCAAAATCCCATTGTTCGTTTATTTTTGCAAAAAAAATATGAAAGCTTTGAAATATATGCTCTCAGCGAATTCAGTTTTTAGTAGCAGCAGTGAGTTTTAGATTGCATGACATCATTTGCATGATCATCACAGTCAGTTTTTATCACAACTGCCAAATGTTAAATGTCAAAAATATGTCATTTTGTAGCCTGCTTTTGGAATGCCCCTCAAATAGTAATAATTGGCATTTACCACACCAGATTCATTCATATCTGTCAAAATTGTGAGCATGATTGTATTTATATGTGAAGGCTTGTTGCACAAAATATTATGTTATATAATGACAAAATACTATGGCATGGCACACCCCAAAGTCTGGATTACTTTAGGAATATGGCAAATTTTTTATTTTTGCTGTCAACCATTGATTCACTGTTATGTTTTGCTGTGTGTTTACGCTCCTGGAAGTTTCATCTTCTTATGCAACAGTTGTTGAGTATGCAGAAACTGTGAACATTTGTGATGTAGTCGTTTTTATGTGGAACATCGGCATTGTGGGTTTAAAAAGTAGGCGAAGCAGGAAGTTGCAGTTTTTCAACAGATGCTGCATATTTCCAACAGAAAGAATTATGAATGCTGAAAATTTTGATTTTACCCCGAAAATTTCCCCAAAATGGGAGTTCTTTAGTCCCAAATTTGGCATTTTTTGACAAAAATCTTTGAGAAGAAGGTCTTTTGACAATTCAAACTTTAGAGGGTCCCTACCTCCCCCTCGCCATGATGCCAGTGGTGTGGAAAGGTAAAGCATAGCTGTTTTTATAGCATGTGTGAGTTTTGTGAGATATGCGTTCATGTAAGTTGCTTGGCTACAGCAGAACTGCAGAGCCAGGATTGTAATATGTACTTACCTTAAAACTGCTAATACAAGCCGGGTCTCATATAGTAGCCGAGTCTAATACATGTGGGAGCCGGGTCTCCAATATAAGCCTGAAATCTAAGTCGTGGAAATAGTTGTTGTTGTAAGTGTACTAGCAGTTGTAGACTGTATTAGTGGTAGGTTTACTGCACTGTGTTTCATAAAAAACCGGACCCCTAAGGCAGGTCGGCATAAATTTATCAAAATAAGTTTGCCTAAAATGATTTTTCGCACAGTGCACTGCCATTCAGTTGCGGATTCATTGTACTTGAAAAGTTTGGTATGGGCCGAGTACCAGCTGCACGGTTTCCATGGCAACAAGAGCAGACTTGTTAAGGTCTGGGCTGACTTGGAACAGACGATTGTGGACGAGGCCATTGACCAGTGAAGGAAACGACTCAAAGCCTGCGTTGAGGCCGAAGGGCAAAATTTCGAACATTTACTATAACTTTAGTCGTGTGTGTAGATTGCTTGTTCCAACGTTTTTTCGATATAAATGCCATTTTCTTGAAGTTATAACAAGAAGTTTCAGGGTCCGGTTTTTTATGAAACACAGTGTAATTAGTTGTACACGCAGTAGTAGTATACACTCACTCGAAATTGTATTGTAATAATAGTATTTTGCACAATATCCATAGAAAAAGAGTATTACCCTGGTATGACAGTGTTGATAATGTTTTAATAGAAGCTGGGGCTTCCATTAGCAGTTTTACGGTAAGTCAATATGTGACTTCATTATTATTGTTTGCAATACTCAGTCTGGTGTGTAACAGAAGCACTGGTACGTCAGTAGTGTTAACGGACGTATATTGCATGCATTTAGCAGTGATGTAAGACTGGTATCTGCTGTTTTGCATGTTGAAATGATTAGGTTTTTGTATTTATCTCGTGACATATGACACGTTGTTAAATACACGGTGTTTCATAAAAAGGACCTTTTTTGTTTTTTTTTTCATAATTCACTCAAATGATGATCAGTTTACACAAAATTTGTAACAGTTGTAGCTGAGGAAATTCTAATTCAAAGTATTGCAACAAAATATGGCAGTTGATCGAATATTCTTTGCTAGTCTTGACGTAATGGTGACGTCATAATGTGTCATGCTTACAAACTGGATAGTCTCAACTGGTGCTGTCAGTTTTCGCATGTGATGTTCAGTCTGTCTGTTCATCTGTGGCGTTGACGATTTTCCTTTGCATATAATAAGCTTAGTTTCCTCATTTTGATCTAGCTTTACAATTACCATTACGGCCCCCTCTGGGACGTTAAACCCTACTCACTCACTCACTCACTTTACCATTACGGGAGCATACTAAAACTTTGGTTAAATAGTTGTGGGGTGAAACCGAAATAGTCTGTAAAATCGGGGAATATATCATTAAGTTTGCTATCGATCATTAACAGAAGTTGCATACGCGTTTTTGACTAGTACCAAAGTTGACCTTGGATGACATTGAATGATGACTGGCCATTGCATACTGTTTGACAATGGGTTTTTTAAAACCTATGATAAAATTTGGTTCTTGCTCTAATTCAGACCTGCTGGTTTACTTTAACTAGTGGAGTTGTTTAAGCACATTTTGTGCATTAGTTGCAGATAACAGCACCTGAGCCTAAAATAAGCAATAATTGTTAGTATAGCACAAGCAAACCGTTTGCATTCCGTTACTTATTTTTATAGTCGTTTCTTTATCTGTGGTGTTAATGTAAACAATAAACATAAACAATTGAAACTTATTTATATTAATTATTTTAAAATAGAGTTATGTTTGAGAGCGACAGCAGTTACAGAAACGTATTTTCATATGCGAATGTTGTGCACGCTTTTTCTGGATCAGTTGTACGTACTTTTGGCATTGCTCCTCTAAGAGACTCTGATGGTAAGCTCGTATATGCTGATGATCGGAAGGCTGCACTCCTTAATGAGTATTTCTCTAGTATTTATACTGTGGACAATGGTATCATC
>Ga0209367_1000307_pt1 | contig 44357 bp, 20 predicted proteins | sample WorMetLIZISLAND2_FD_187412 | JGI IMG/M metagenome (GOLD analysis project Ga0209367, IMG submission 187412) | Marine gutless worms symbiont microbial communities from Max Planck institute for Marine Microbiology, Germany - Olavius geniculatus... ... | reverse complement strand
ATAGGGCCTAGGTTGCTATTGATCACTAATAGTAAGTGGCATATCGGCTTTCAGATTACATGAAAATCATTGAACTTGGATGACTTTCTAATTCACTGACAACCAGTATGGTCTGCTTCTTGCCTGTGACTCAATACTTGTGCTAGTAGGTCATAATAGCTACAGGAACATAAATGAAATACTTTTGGACTTATAAGCGTTACATAAGAAAAAGTTACAGTTTCAGTAGCACATGAAGCTAAAATCTGATTTCCATTTATGGTTATTTTTTAATGAGTTTTCAATCGGTGGCCTAGAAAATTAGCATTATAGTTATAACAGAATGGTTTTGTTTTTGATCCAATGGATATTGATTATAGTTCAACATTCTGCCTTTTGCAGGATTAATTTTGCATCAGTTGTTTCAAGGACCAATACTCCAATAGCCATCCCACAGAGTTCATACAGGTCAGTGAAAACTGGAAAAGGTCATGAAATTTGTGTGATCAGGGAAAGGTCAGGAAAAAATATTGTTTTTGAAAAGTCAGGAAAAATGCTCTTGGATCATGCAAACTGCAGATGTCTGTGATTTTTATGTCTCCAAATATTGAAAAGCAGGCAAATTTACAGCTTCCATTAAACGTCCAGAAGCTAGACGTGTTTCAGCTTCAGTGGGGATTTGCCTCCCCCACCTCTTGACCAGGGCCTTTGTCATTTGCATATTGCTCCATTGATATGGTTTCACTACTTTTTGATACAGTGTACCATTTGTGACATTTGTGCAATAGGGTTATTGTTTCGATAAGGTCAATGAAATTGTCATTCAATAAATGGAAAAGTTGGGGAATTTTTGTAACCAAAGACCTGTAGGAACCCTGATCCCAGCTATGCTGTTTAGCCCTTTGTTTCTTTAGTACAAAGAAGAGTTTGGGTGTATCTGACTGTAGAACGTGTCGGGCAGCTCACACACAGCGCAGACGTACGCGCCGTTTGCGCTGCTGACAGGTCCACAATGTATCCCAGTGTGCTGTGCGGCCACCATGACCACCGCTGCCCACCTCCCAGTCACAGCGTGGACGTACCCCGCCGCATGCCCCGGTGCGGCGGGTGTACAGCTGATACCCTGCTGCGACGGTACGTCATGTGCCAACCATCACATGTCGGCTGCTGGTCCGAGACAGTTCTACGGGATAGGCCCTTATCACTGCCCGCCATATCGACACCATCATCACCACAGTAGACATCGGTATGGTCGTATTTCTTCTCCATTTGGGAGTAATGTTTTTCATTGTTGCCAGCGATGCTGTGTTGATATCGATGACGTCTGGGGTCGTATGCATAACAACGCTGTAACTTTGCTTCCAAACTAATATTGATTTACGTCAAAGCGCTAAGTCTGTATGCACAACGATGTCGTAGCACTAGTCCAGTGATTTTCAACCGGGTCCCGTGGAACTCGAGCATCTGCCAATCATTCCACAGCTGACCAGTAAAAATAACCTAGCGTGCAAAGTCATGCCAGACAGTGTCGCAGAAATATTCAACATTGGATTTTTTGTTCAAAGTTGCGTTTCTGCGCATCTATTTTTGCATAGACCTACTGTGTTGACCTCGGTTGAGGAAATCGGTATGTGTAGCCACGGCTTTAGAGTGGGTGATTATGTAACTTTTCTGTGTGTCATGTCTTGTGTGTCATAGGTGGAGATGTGGACCGCAATGCATATGCATAAATTCTATGATATAACGCATACATATAGATGTGACTCGTAAAACACAAACAGACTTAACAACTAATATATAGGGCCCACACAGCTGCAGGCTGAGCGAGTCAGAGCGCATGTATGCCAGGAAATTCCAGAGTCAAACTACCCAACATCAACTAAGTCTCTATGACAGAGTTTTGCATGCCATTGGACGTAAATTGCTTGTTTGGAAGTAGTTAGTTGCCTTACGTCCAATCTAATCTACGACATTGCTATGCATACCGCTGCTGGTCTGTTATTCGCACCTCCTACATTGTCAGTTTCTCCACAACTACAGATTTTTTTAGTTGATTGGCAAGGCGCAAATGATGCTCGAGTTATTATTCGTTTGTGATGGTTATTTTACAATCAGTACGCCTAGCTTTTTTTTTCACATGTCTAGTTTGCTTGGCATTTTTGGCTTCTGTTAAATTGCACATGTTGGTTTGTTTGTACCTTGAGTTTGATTTCATAATTAATAAGTTTCTTATATGTTTTTGTAGGCTGTCGACGCCATCGATTCCAGCTGTTCCACTTACTGCTGCGTCAGTGTATCAGCCCCACCATGTGCCGTCTACATCCATGGTGGCGCCAGCATCGATGTTTACATCACAGCAGCAGCCTGGGCCAAGCAGCCAGACGGTCTATCACAACCAGCAGTCCATCTCACACGCTGTCTACCAGTCGTCGGCCCTGCTCAACAGAGCACAGGTTAGACTCATGATTTATATTGTGTCGATAGAGCTTAGCAGTTAGTATAAGAATGGAGTTAAATGGATAACTAGAAGGCGCTCGTGAGAGTGCATGTATCCGCCAAGTGAAGTGATTTAAACATTACTAAGTGTGTAAAATGTAGAAGTTTTCACAGGAGGGCGCCACTGTTCCTGTCTATTGTGTATGACATGTGGAGAAGATGATGAGTTATCATGTACACACACAGATGGACAGAACGACCAGTCTCTCAATCTCCTCCAATGTTCACTACGTTCACCTTGGCGGAGATAATTAGATTGTCGGAGATAGGGTTGTTAAGACTGGCCATTCGCCTTTAACAATAGTTTACCTCTCTCGTTGCATCACCAGTGCTGTCAATGCGGCAAACACCACTTCACTGTCTGGCACTATTTATCTTCTATTATAGCGGTTAACCAGACCGACACATTCAGGATTGGTCCTGAAGTCAAGACTGGTCAAACGTTTAAGCGGTTAACCGTTAACAACCCTAGTTGGAGATTTATGTGTGCTGTTGATGTTGTAGGACTGGTGGTAGTTAAAAAATTTTAGCGGTCAATTTTACGGAAATTTATTAACGAAAACATAGCGATAGTAATTGTAAAAGACATACATGCATGTTTCTGGTGACTTTGTAACTTACTTCAGTCACTAACTGTTTGTTTACACGTGAGAGCTAGCACAGCTAGAGCGGGTATTAGCTATAGTAATTCTGTCTTGGCGTCTTTCCGTCTATCCTGTCCATCACAACCTGGTACCGATCGGAGCCCAGGTGAGATAGAGACTTCTGGTTTCTAAAATATGTTATTTTACTGGTATTGGCTCGTCTGGCGTGAAAATGGTTGCAGATAGGCACAGACATGCTGCTTATCATAACAAGCACTGGCGATAAGCTTCTTAGGAATGTCAACGTCGATGACCTTGAATGATCTTGAACCCCCAAAATAGGGTTTTAGTGATTATTCTCGCGACTTTAGCTGCAGAAGAGTGATTTGCAACTAAATGGATGGATGTAGACCAAGACTACCTGCGAACAGATTTCTTGTTTTACTTGGTTATGTTTAGACTGTGTTTCCATTCTGCGGAGAAAAGTATCATTTCTCAGACGCTCATCGTGTTGTCTCTCTAGCGGTCTGGCTGACACCATACTTCTCCAAAAAATTTCACCAAAGTTCGTTCTTAAGTTTTTGAATCATGCAAACTGAGAGATGCTGATTATTGACTTTTTTGGCGGAACTAATAAACTCACAGAACTGTTACTCGGAGCATTTTGTTTGTCAGTCGGACGATGCAGTGATGGCTGATGGTGGCATGACGAACGTTCCGTTTGCGTCGACGTCGTCAGCAGTGTATCATCAACAACGTGCGGCAGCGCACGCCACGGCGTTGCGTCATCATCACACCGCGCTCACTGCTCAGCCGTTACTGCTGCAGCCTCTCGCCAGCACTGACTTCATTGTATGCTGCTCTAGAATAAATTAATTGTTAGTAAAATGCAGAATTCAAGAATTATTTAAGGACATTGTTATTCGATTGGGTCTGTAGTATCTAAGATCGAAGCCAATATGAAGCTGAAGGGTTGAAAATCAAGTGGACAAGGAGCTTGGCAACCTGTTTGCTTGTGGCAAATTATTGAATGAATTGTGTTTCAAACTCTTATTTTTTATTGTTTATACTTTCTTTGAGATTGATTGTATTCACATGAAGAAGAGTACCATACAGTGTGGTCATCTTCTGTCTTTTTTATTTTATTTTATATTGTTTTGTTATTTCTCATTTCTCACCTGTACTTAAGTTAAGACATAATGTGTGATAATTTCAGTGTGTGCAGAAGAATGGAACGACAATGTCAGTGCTGTATCTTGTTTAGTTGTGCATCTTCAGATCTGATTTTTTAGCGCATCTTAGCCATCGCAGTTCTGTCTGTCTGTCCGTCCATCTGTCACACGGGTGGATCAGTCGAAACGGTGCAAGCTAGGATCACTAAAACTTGATCGTCGGCTGCCTGGATGACTCTAGTTTTAGGAACTGTGAAGCTTTGTCGTAAATTTGAAAGGTGTCACCCCGAGTGAGGGCGCTAAATGAAAGAGGGGTAGGAAAAATTTGCGATTTTCAGCCGAAACGGTGTAGGCTGAGCGAGGCAGGTCATGCGCTCTGGTGAGTACAAGTAAAACACTATAGATAATTAGCAGCCGGTCGTCTGGCGCCCTCTGGCGACTGTAAAAGAAACATCGTTGTTAAGATGGGTGAACTTAGATTTTGTTTTACTGGGCTTTCAAACATGCACCGCTGTTGCGCGTTCCCCATTGCGTTAGCTGGGCTTTTCTTGTTTGCGCACTTACTGCATGATGCGGCATGTATGATAATTGCTATGCGTGTATTTGATAAGAACGGGACAACGTTGTCCGCTCAGCAGTATCGGCCGTTGACATCAACAAGACAGCATGGTTGGCAAACATATCAGACTGTCGCAGCACCGTACCCTGCTTACCTCCTGCATTTCCTGTAAGTCTGTCGTTTGCTTTTGAGGAATTATTTTAGCTTATATTGTTGCAGCAAATGTTTAGTTTGTTCGCTTCGTTACCGCTCTAGTACTTCGTTAGTACAGCAAGGATGTGTGAGTAATGACTGTCTGGAGGATAACAGGAAGATTATTAGAACTACCTTTAACTGTTAATTACATACGCACGGATATAGTGGAGTTCTTACAATTTTAGGTTTAGCTCGTGTTTTGTGTTTCTGTGAAGGTTAAACTTTTGTTCAGTTATTATGTGTAAGTGCAATTTTTTGCCTGAAAAGGCCGTTACCGTAATGACCTTATACTGTGTCAGGCGGGACGTTAGACCCTACTCACTCACTGTGGAAAATATCGAAAAATGTTGCATTTATGAACACTGCTGAGTGTCCGACTAGGTTTTATTTCATTGCATTACATTACATCACAGATTTTTAACGTGGCCTAAAAAAACTGCTAGGACTACAGATAAAAGCATTAGTCACGACAAAAGCACAGAAGGGTAAGACTAACGATACAGTGTTATCACTAAATTTCTTATTGTGTACGTCAGTGTTTTTCAACTGGGGTTCCGCGGAACCCAAGGGTTCCGCGAGCGTATGCCAGGGGTTCCGCGGCTGGTCAGTAAAAAAATTTAAAAATAACCTAGTGTGCGAAATTACGTCAAACCAAGCCATTAAAGTGTAGCCCCCTACACACCGATCATGCCCAGTTTCAAATTAGCGCTTTAACCGTTTACTTTAGCATGCAGTGTTGAATATTTTTCTTGTTGTTAACAATGTTAGAATATTTGCATTGAACATCGAACACTAATTTATTAGTGTCAGTATTATGAAATCGTGTGTTTATTTATTGAAAGACTGTGATTTCTTGAAACACACTGCTTGAAAAATATACAAAGCTTCGCCCATCAGCATAACTGGCTGGGGGTTCACACCCCTGAGCTGTCCGTGGGCGTAAAAAAGTCAAAGATCCAATGATCCAGGTGCCGTTGGCGACCACCTTGTCAGGGTGATTTTGGTTATGGATAAAACAAAATTGCTAAATAATATTATCTAATACGGTCAAATTAAACGAGTTTTTTTGCCTGCTGCTTTATCGTCAGCGTTTGAGGGATATGTCCAAGAGTCCAGACTCTTACAGGTTCTCTGTTTCCTGACTCGCTGGGGACATCAGTCCCTAGACACCCTAAAAATTCTACTTTGCCTACACCGCTGAACTCGCTTATCATTGCATGGGGTTCCGTGAGTGACTGTTACACTTACGTAGGGTTCCACTGCAGCAAAAAGGTTGAAAAACACTGGTGTACGTAGTAAATGTTGGATTGAGGTGCACAATCTGATAAAAATCGAATAAAAATGGCATGCTGTATGAACACTGATAGGAAGGCCAGATCTACCAGAAATGCCGGGATACTTGATTTACTAAGGCTCGGGTTAAAATCCATTACCTCTGTCATTCTGTTATTTCGTTGTATTGTGCTAAACCCATACTGTTAGCATAATTATAGCAATGAAGCAATTGATTCAATCTGCACTTGTAGTTAGTCACACTATTACGCTGCGTTCAGTAGTGATCGTAAATACTGTAAGTACGAGTTTCCGAGTTGGAAATTCTGTTCGGTTGACTTTCCGACTCGTATTTCTTACTCGGAAACTCGTCACTTTCAATAGCGTGACGATAATTTCGACTTCGCAGCCTTGATCTTTGCAATGGTGGCTGCAACAGACGAATTGTTTCGTTTGACCATTATTTTGCGTCAGAAGATGGCTAAAACAACATTGCACACATTTGCTAGATGCGTTATCTTTAACGTGACTGCCAATTATATGTATGTTAGTGACGTTTAGCACATCGATACGTGCATTCCGGTGGTTTTGGGCCTACTTTCAGGCGGTATATAGGTCAACATTACTGAATGCATCTTGCTCGTACTTACCAGTTGCAAGTTGGTATATACCATAATTACGAGCACTGCCAAATGCAGCATTAGTTGTCCGATTGGATTTATGTTTAGTCCAGTTGTTGAAAGGGATTTAGTTAACAGAATACTACTGTGTTGTGCACATCTGCAGTACAATGCTTGGTCATCCGCCGGCTACAGCCGTGATGTCAACATCTCTCTCACATCATCAGCAGGCTGCGCTTCATCATCATGATGACATGGCTGCTGCTGCTGCTGCCGGAGATCTCGACAGCTACGAGGTTTCATCTTACTACTAGTGACAATGTTCCCGTGCCTCCTGGAAACTCCTGGAATTTTTTTTCGAAAATTCCAGGACCTGGAAAGTCCTGCAAAACATCCTCGGAAATCATGCATTTTTTCAACAAGCAGAAATAGTTTATCACCCAGTTGCGTTGACTGTTGCAGTGTTGCTTACTTAAATACTGCGTACAACAGTTCAAATTTTTTTCTGCTCGCGTTGCTTGCTTAAATACTTAACTTTTTTTCGTTATATTCAAACTAGCAGGGTGCATTCACATGATTTGGGTGGCAGGTAACACTGTGTGATCCCATATGGCAGGTAACACTTTGTATCTCTATGTTGGGTTTCCTTTGAAGAGCTGCACATTTTTTAGCCGTTCTGGCATTCTAGTGGTCTCTGTCGCCGGCCCGATGATATGGAACTCACTGCCGAAACATCTACATGATCTTATTCACACTATATCTTTCTTTGGATGATTACTTAAGACATTTTTCTTATCATAGTACTAACCTGACAGCGCATTGGAAACTTTTGGCGTTGATGCGCTATATACATTTACATTTTACTTGCTTACTTATTTCTGTCGTTGTATCAGGCGCTGCTGAATCTGGCTGAGCGTCTTGGTGACGTCAAATCTCGTGGTCTGTCACGTTCTGACATCGACCGGCTGCGCTGCTACCGGTACAGCGGCAACAGTGACAGCAGTGATGACAATGATGTTGACCAATCAGAGCTGGACGCCGCTGCAGGCTCCGCCCCCTGCTTGGTGCTAGACCAGCAGACATCGTGTGTGGTCTGTTTGTGTGAGTTTGAGCCGAGAGAACTTGTACGCGCACTGCCGTGTCAACATGAGTTCCACGCCAACTGTGTCGACCGATGGCTCAAGGTAAGGTCTTTCGCTACTTTATTACGTGGCCGTTCTATAGGCTGCATTAGCCATTTTGCTGTGTGTACATCTGTTTGTCCATCTGTCGGGGTTCCCACGCCTGCTGGAAAGTCCTGGATTTTTTTTCTTGAAAATTCCAGGACGTGTGACGTGGAAAGTCCTGGAAAATCACTATGGTCCTGGAAAGTAAAGCTTAAGGTTCTGGAAAAATATCCTTCAAAGTCATGCATTTTTTCATAGGCTCAAATGGAAAACAAGCAGCAATGGTATATCACCCAGTTTGTGTTGACTGTTGCTTACTTAAATACTGCATACAACAGTTTAAAAATTTTTCTGCTCGCTTTGCTCGCTTAAATACTTACTTTTGTTGTATATCGGGTGGTGCAAAAAAAACATACTGAACATTTTCATGCGTTATTCAGCCAAGTGGTCGAAATGAATCAACACAAAAACATTCATTTAATGACCAAAAGTCAATGAATATTTGTAGGAATTTTTGCCCAAAACACCGTGATACAAATAAAATAGCGTTACGTGCCATGAAGCAATTTTGCAAGTGGTTTGTCATTTGCAATGCCGCTCGTATGCCCAAAATGTCACAGTAGGCCGAATCATCATTAACTTATCAACAGAAAAAGTGCTGAATAGGTTCTTTATTCTCCTTTGCTAGACGCTAGTTGCTAGACGCTTTTTCCACTGCTATACGGCTTTTCTGATTCCTACTGTCTGAATCGGCATCATGCCATTTGTCTGAGATAACATGTGGAAGATCTTTGATTTGCAAACGGTTTTCCCACGGACAAGTTGTTGCAAGGTATCCCAGACTAAGTAGTGCAGTGGATTTAAATCTGTTGAATGCGATTTCCATTTCTGCCAGCTGACGAAATCAGGCGTGTGATGTGTCGAAGAAAATTTTGAGTTGCTTTGAGGCGATGTAATGGAATGCTACGTTTACATAATTGGATTTTTAACTCACTTTACGTCATTAAGTGGCATTCAGTGTTGTCTTAAGTGAGGTCCCTGAAATTTATAAGCAAGTGATAGTCATATTGATCTACAAATGTATGAAAGGAAATTTATCTTTGTAAAGTATACGTGCCATTATAGTTATGCAAAGTTTGGGACGTTTTTTAGCGCCACCCGGTATTTTAAACATTTACTGGCTGCGAAAAGGTCCTGGAAAATTTGTGATGGGGTCTTGGAAAGTCCGGAAAAGTCGTGGATTTTTTGTCGAACCCTGATCTGTCTTGATATACTCCTAGCTTAAAACAGTATGAAATCAGTATGCATCGCTAGCCGCATAATAATTGAAGATGATTGCCTCCGTTTCTGTAACAGTCCTGCTCTGACATTTTCTGTCTATCAGTGATGAGTTTTTGAAGACTCGCAGCCTAAATACTACAAACAACTAGTCAGGTTTAATTTTTGTCATAGCTGTCAAATATTGACATATTTTTACTGGCACTTTTTACAGCATTTTTGTCATTAATGATCCTACCACACCTTATGCATGTCTCTACACTACCTGATGAAACGTCAATGCATGCATGTGTTCAGATGAATCGTACTTGCCCGCTGTGTCGTGCTGATGTCACTGAACTGATGAAGATGGACGTCGATTGATATAGTACTACAACAACTGCACAGCAACTACCACCAGTGCACCACTACAACACGTCATCGACTACTACCACATTACTACAATGTTGCTATCATAACAAGCAGCACGTGTTTAGTTTAGTCTGCCCATCTCACCAGTCGTTTCTGTTCAACAGTAACTACTACAACTAGACCATTATTGTCTTGCTGTCACTGTCATACAGGGTTCCCGAGCCTCCTGGAAAGTCCTGGATTTTTTCTCTTGGAAATTCCGGGACCTGGAAAGTTTTGGAAAATCACTTTGGTCTTGGAAAGTCCTCGAAATTGAAGCTTAAGGTTCTGGAAAATCGTGAAAAAAATATCCTTGAAAATCACACATTTCTCATAGGCTCTAATGGAAATAATTTTTTTTCTGCTAGTTTCGCTTGCAGATTACTTGTAATAATAATAATAACACCAAAAATTTTTAGTTTGAAATTTGTGGTGCCAGTACGTTTTATTCAAACATTTGTGGGCTGCAAAAAGGTCTTGGAAAATTTTTCATGGGTTTCTGGAAAATTTCTGGATGTTTTGTCAGTAAAATAGTGGGAACCCTATGCTACACATTGTCCACTATTACTAGAGTACTGTATCCTGATTTTGTTATCCCAGCAAGCACTGTGTTTTTACTCTAACCGTTGCAGTGGTGTTGCCATGACGACAGCCTCCATAAACTACCGTTTACTACCAATAGCACATCTCAGTGGCCCTGTGTTTTTTTCCAATCTTTGTGACTTTGTTGTGTGTAAGGTACATTGCATGTCGTTCTATCCTGTGTTTTATACGTCTTGTTCTGTGGGTAAACCTGTGCCAGTGGTCGTTGTTTGTTGATGATGTGTGGTCGTATTTATATTTAGCTATAGAATGCTTTCTGTGTGTGTTTGTCTCGTGCTTGGTTTTTAATCACTTACTCTCTGGGTGTACCAATTAAATGACCCAACTTGTTTTTGTCGGAACTTCATCAAATTTCCGCAAAATGTGATAACTTTTGGCACACATATAGCCAAGACGATAAAATTTTGTGAGGTTTACTCATTGTCCATTTCACCAAATTTATGTCAATGCACTACCGTGTTAAATGCATATGCTCCAGATTGTTACATTATGCGGCAATTATCGGTATCAGATTGCTCACCTTTTCATTATCAGTTCGACAGAGGGCGCCACATCATTGAATAGTTTTGTGATATTAAATATGAGTATTTTACGCTGAAAATATCAGTCAATAAAATAGCTGACTTATGAGCTCAAAACTCATCTAATCCATGAATGAGTTCTGCTATCAGCCGCGGTGTCATGTCTAAGCCATTGCGTACACTTTGGGCATAAATTCTGATAATTTGGAAGCAAGTTGTTACACAAACTTATAATTCTTCTAAATAAATCGCATTTTAGTTTATCGTGTGATTAATTAAGTCGTTTTACGGTGACAACAACTAAGCATTATGCAACAATTTGAAACATCTGCTTTAACATGGTAGTATATTGACGTAAATTAGGTGAGGTGGACAATGAGTGCATTTTTTCTTTTAAAAGTGCAATCTCTCAAGTCAAATTGTGTTTATTGTGATTGCTATTAGTAGAGCTTGCAGTTTTAGGCAGTTCAGTTAGATTTTTTTCGTGATATAATCAGTCTCTTTAGTTACATTGTGAAGCCGACGATTGTGCTAAGAAGAGGCATTAGATTTAGACTGAGAATCACTAGCAAATCAACTGTTTTTTGTCTGTCCGGAGAATGATGATCAAACAGTATAAATGATAATAAGCGGTCATTGAATTTATGGATATTTTTGTGGCGGGTTTTTCTCCATCTTTCTGTTTTTCTTTCGCAGGATTGTTAATGCATTATCCTTATACATCTGGTGCAGTCACTTAGAGTGAGTTTTTATGCTTAACTAGATTTTAGCAGTGACAATGCGATGAATGCAAGTTTCAGCATTGCATTGTATAGGTACTAGTTAGTGGTATTGGCTGTTATCCCGGCAAGTTTTAGTCTGTGGTTTAGCTAACCCTAAACATTTTATTTTCAATAGTGGCACTGTTGCTGTCACCATTGTTGACTGTTTGTCATAAATGTATCAGTTAACGAGGACAGAATAATGCTACCATAGTGTTGAGCGCAGTTATGGTATATGGCTGACATTGGCTGTCCATACAGTTGCTACGCCCAGCATCGGTTTGGTTTAATATCGTAGCTAATTAGCAGCATTTCTCTACATCTAGCAGTGTTGTGTTAACACAGTGGTAGCGTGTTGTTTGGTGCCTGTTCAGTGCAAACTTTTTTCCATTTTTTTTCTCATTCGCCCGTCGCTGTGAGTTCATAATGTTTAGTGCGTCATCCAGTGTGGCTGTGTGCATGATGTGACAGTGCATACCGACCGTCAGAAATTAAACCGAGTCAGTTCGGTTCAGTTACGTCGCACTGTATGCATCTTCACAGTCTGTGGATGGTTTGTTTACTGCTGTTTTTTTCGTTTGTCGTAGGCAGACATTTGTTCGTGGTAAATCGATCTGTCTATCATACTATCTATGCATGCTTGTGGTGCAGAGTTGTTGTAATCGTCGTTGGTCTGTTCAGTTTCATGCGGTATATTGTGCATGTGTGTGCCAATTTGCATTCGTGGCTGAAGTTTTGACTTAGTGGCGAGTGCGCTCGATTATTGCAAATTCTTGCGTGCGCCTGCGGTCGTTCGCAGGGTTCCCATGCCTCCTGGAAAGTCCTGGACTTTTTCGTGAAAAATCTGGGACCTGGAAAGTCTGGGAAAAATATCCTTGAAAATCATGCTTTTTTCACGGGCTCAAATAGAAATCTTTTTTGTTCAGCTCGCTTCGCTCGCAGGTTAGTTGTAGTCTCCTGCTTTTAAGTTTGTGGTGTCAGTGCGTTACATTTAAACATTCGTAGGCTGCGAAAATGTCCTGGAGATTTCTTCATGGGGGTCACGGGTCCTGGAAAAGTTCTGGATTTTTTTGGTGAGTAAAAGAGAGGGAACCCTGCGTTCGGAAAATACTGCTTGTTGGGGTGCACCAGATCGAGAAAGTTTCGATCCGGCCAGATCTGGATCAGAAACGGATCCACGGGCTTTGAATTCGACTGGATTTGGATCTAAGCTGGATCTGCAAAAATCACCACCAGTTATCCGGCCATATTTACATCCGCATCTCGATTCGGTGGATTCGGTGCATCCTTACTGTTTGTAGTTTTCCGAGAGTCTTTTGTTCAGTTTCGTTTCCTTTTCGGTTTGACTCTTAGCGACTTTGCAAAATGGTAATGCTGTTGCTGTTGCTACTAATACTCTGTTTAACCTTTTAGTTTTTCAGTTTTTTTTCTGTTCAGCTGGTTACCTTCTCTCTAATTACTGCATTAAGGTTGAGCTACTAACATGTGAATTATTGAATGTTGTTAAAACTTAGCTGCCGTGATTCGACTGCTATTTTATAGTAAGGTAAAGGTGCCATACCCCAACTGGGGCGTAGGCGGGGTGCTCATCTCCCACTCGCGGCCGTTGATCCCGTAGGTGGATAAACCACTTGAGTCCGTGACGCGTGGCCAGTGTGACGCCAGACCTACTGTTACCTTCCCAGCCTTGGGGCATCACCGCCCTTTGACCGGTACCAAATTATACTGCTTGGTGACAGAGGCACATGTGTGTGAACAACTTGCCTAAGGTCGTTACCTGGCAGTGTCCCGGTGTGGAGTCGAACCTGCGCCTCTGAGTGACCTCAGGATTACAAGTCCGGCACGTTACCGTTAGACTATCGAGCCACAAGCTATTCTATGCAGCAATCTTTTCTGTGTTATAATCTGCTCCGTATTAAACTAATACATTCTTCAAGCTTTCAATGTTGAAGGTGGTTATAGCTAAAGCTACTAACTAGCTACGTTTTTCATATTAACTGTAGGTTAGACTAGGTGTCCTTTATATAAGGCAGTTATAACTGATAGTTGATATTGTAATGCGAATTTACTGTTACAGATTATTTTGCACCACTTTGCTGTTAATTCTCAATATTATGTGTTGTTCAACTAACATATTCAGTAGTTAATTAATGTTAAATATTGTACGTAATGTTTAGTCTAAGACATCAGTTCATATACATGTAACCGTTGGTAATTGTGTTGACGTCTTAATATATAGTTGTGATTGTGGTATTTTTGTAGTACGTGATAATATTGAGTATGCACAGTTACACTATTGAGTGTACACTACTGGCTGTTGTTTTTTTTCCTTCATGTGTACGGGGTTTACATCTGTTGTTGTAAGTTGTCAAAGTGGATAGTTCTGAGTATCTTTTCTCTTGGCTGTTGTGAGTTTGGTTGTCGGTATCTGTATACGTTTACAAAAAACGTGTTTAATATTGCGTAGATAGCATAACAGATTCCACTCTGAAATATGTTGAACATTACATCTGTAGGTGTAATAAGCGATAGGGGTAAAACCTTGAAAAGCAAGATTTTGCGGGATAAGTTTTAGAACATTTTGTAAATGCTGAAGAAAGACATGTGACTTTTTATTTCTTGTTGCATTGATCAAATCAGTTCAGCAACTTTTCTGCCTAAATACAACATTTGTCGTCATTTCATCAGTAGCAGTTTGATTTTTCAGCCGAAAACTGTACTAAAACTGGACATTCATTTAGTCAAATGGTTCTGTAGATAATGTAATTTGCATTTAATGATCTGCATTGATCAGAACAATGTGCTGAAATTTGCTGTTTTTATTCGACTGTAAACCGTGTCTGCTTATATTCTATAGTTTAACATGTAATTCTAATAATGACGTATTTGCTCTTATCAAGATAGCATTTTAGTCCTATGAATTTTTATGTTGTGTTAATGAATTTGTTCTTACTTAGCTGGGCATTGTGAATTTTTCAGTGGTGAGGCTATGGCAATTAATGTTGTGTGAACATTGATCCAGTTAGTATTCTTACACATTTTGCCAAACCGTCGTTAGCAATAGCTTTTAATAGCATTACGGCTTTCCGCATTTACCACTGCTACTGTGTTGTATTTTTGCGATGGAATTTTTGCGGGATTTCCGTCGGGAATTTTGCACATTTTCCCACCTGTTGTGTTTCATCGGCTTAGAGTGATTTATCATCGTTCATTCTGCTGGCTGGTCGTTTCTCATTATCTATGTTGTTTAGACATCTGCCGAATATCTATGGTGATTTGTCTTAGTTTAGCTGCACCTAATCTGCTTCTAGTACATATATAGTAAAATTGTGCAAAAGGTACAGAAAAAAAAGATATATAAAGTAGAAAGTAGAAAAATGATAACAGTTGTTGCGAGTGGAGTGCATCATGTTTGATTGTTATATCTTTTTTGAAGTTTTCTTCCTTGTTTAGTTAATTGATTGATATGTTTACTACCAGGCTACAGTGACCTTTTGCTTTTGCAAAATTGTGCTTTGTTTAAGATTCATCGAGTGTACTTTTGCAATTGCTCTGCTATGATGACGTGAACATCGTCCTTGGCATTGTGACTATTGACATTATCATTGTTAAAGCCCAGATTCCATTACGCCGACTTTGCGACAAAGTCCAATGACTTTCCTGGTTTGCATCCGTGACCTATAGCGCTATGGCGCTTTTTACATGAGACGGACTCATGGACAGAAGCGCTTTAAAGTCTCATAAGTGACAGCTGATTGGCATGAGCTAATGATACCCCAGCACACTATGCGGCCATCCATTGCCTACGTCAGCAAATAATTGGACCTGTGGTTTGCAGCTAGCAGACATACCACCACCCCAATCAGCCACACTAGATTTTCGCCCCATAGCCCGTAAGCTATTACTCATTTCCCATTCCACGGAGGGTAGGAGGCTGAGTTGATAGCCTGAACACATAGCAAGTTAGCAACTTGCTTAAGGTTGCTTGCAGATGACTGCCAGTGAGAACTGAACCATAACCTGAAAGTTACGAATCAACACTAACCACTAAACTATCCTGTGGACTTTACTGTGTCTTGTCGTGGACTAAATTCCACTAGGGTGACACAAACGGACTTGTCGCGGACTTTGTCGCAACCATCTCGACGTGGCGCGATGGTTCGAAAACTCGAAGCTCTCCCGCAACATCCCCATGTCATGGTTCGTGTCATGGTCTGTGTCCGAGACTTTTGCTGGTGAAAGTCGGCACGGTAGAATTTGGGCTTCAGTGTTGTTTTCATCATCGTTTTCATGTGGTGGTAATTACTGCTGGTGTATGTTGTCGAATGTCCAATTTGCTATTCTGATGTACTCTTGCATTAGCCGCTAGCCACACTGTCTGCGTGTCTGTCATTGTGTTAGCTCGGTTTCTTCACTACAACTGTCGGTGTCCTGTGTGTCCTATGCATGTGCTGAGCACTGGTGAGACATATCCGTCGTAGTTGTTGTTCTTTTGTTAACATTGGACGAGTGCATGAGCCATTGATTTAGACACTGGCTTGGTCAAAAATGTGCTGGATCGAAAAGTCAGACAGCCAGAATGGGCAGAATTTGAGGATACTGAGGATATCAGATACTGAGGATCGCCAAAAAATGCACGATAATTGAATAAATGGTCATTCGGTAACGTTTCCACATGATAGTAGTTGGTTCCGCAAGCCAATCGTGATCAGGTGTTTAATTTTTGTTATTTTTGAGGGGGCGAGGGATGTCAGTGAAAATCAAGTGGGTGCAAAGTCAGCAAAACGGACTGGGTTTGTTATTTTAGCGGGAAAGTAGACGATGCTGAAAAATTAGTCTTGTGCCTGTTGAAGTAATGAAATGCAGAATAATCGAGGCCAATGCACTCGTCCAGTTTGGTTTAAATCTGTTGTATGGTGGTTGATGCAAGATTGCAGCCATTAGTAGGTCCCACAGTTTTCCGTGGTAAATTTTTCCAAATTGTGCGGGCCAGTTCGCTAAATTCCGTGGGTCACCGCGGCAAAATTGTCCAAATTCTGCAGCTTACCGCTGCCTTCTGTTTGTGTGTAAACTAAGCTTTATTCTGTTTAAAATAAACTTTAGTTTTTGGATGCTGGCATGGCACTCGGTTATGTTAGCAACATGGAAAGGAAATTATCGATACTTTTCCTTTTCAAAAGTGCAATTTGTCAATTAGTCGCATTGTGCTAATTTACGATTGTGCCGTATACAGTGGTAATTATTAGTAGTGACCTAGTTTGGGGCAGTTCTGTTTGATTTTTCTCCATGATATAGTTAGTTTAAAGCCGACGATCGTACCAGTCATCGGTCATTTTTTAAGTTCAGTAAAATTCTGCGAAATTCCGCAGCAATATCAAAATTCCGCGGCTCAGCTCGAAATTTTGCGGCCTGCGGAAAACTGTGGGCCCTACCCATTAGTCTGATTGTAGTACCAGTCAGTTATTCAATCAGATGTTGTTGTAATGTTGCCGTTCATCGTGCCTTCAGTATGTCGTCGTATTGCGTGTATTATCAGTTTATTTCCTGAATTGTTTCTGCTGTACTCGCTTTTTGCCACCCCCCCCCACTGCCTGCCTGTCGTGAGACTTAATAATAATTATTATTATAATACACATATTTAATGGTTTGTCCAGTTTTTCTTTGCATACTGAATGTTTTCTTTGTCTCAGATAACTAGGTTTCATGTAAGCTAGCCAGGTTGTTATCTGGGATAACCTCATTATCGGAAAATTTCGCTTGTCTGAAAATGTGCTATAAAGTGCCGTACAAGTTGTGAGCTGCGCTGCATTGCTTGCTTACTTACATACTGCAACATTGCGATCTTGAGCTTTTTTCGTTACCGTCTTTATCACTGCTTGGCTGTGGTAAAGGTTATCGCAGTTATTCCAATCCGTGAGTATAATGCAGGGCAGAATTGAGCGGATTTTTAGTCGGAATGGATGTCTGCCACATTCATACTAATTTGAGGAGAATATACCATGTGTGATGACTGAACTGTTTATGACCTAGGAAATATGCGTCCCATACAGCGCTGTAGACAGAGGGGGTTTGGGGGTTAATTTCTACTCCACAAAAGATGATAAAGTTTTTTAGTATAAATATTACATGTGCAAGATTATGTTTGTCTTTTTGTTTCTTCCATTGGTGTCTATCATTATGTATGTTTTGAAATGTGTTTTTCTAACCTCAAAATGGACAAAAAAATTTTTGGCAGCTGGGATATCCCTTAGAGAAGTTTTAGCATCTCTATCCCCCTAACTTTGGTCAAGAAGGGAGGGAATGTAAAGTATGGGGTGAAAGTTTTGACCCCTATTGCGAATTTCTTTGTACACTATTGCCACCATAATCTTTGAAAGATTTAAACCTCTTAGATTACTTAGGCATTTCCTGTTTGTTCATTAATGTTCAATATTTTGCCGGTTTAACACACTTGGACTGAATGTGAGTATATTCCAAACCATTGTTTTATTAGATGTTTATCACAGCAGGTTTGTTGTTGCAGTAACCCTAGTCTAACGTTAGATCTTAATTTATCTTATCTAGTGATAGTGTAATCTGGTGTGACTTTTGCAGTGATCATGTGCTACTTTCGGGCTACTGGCCCTTGCATAGTGTGCATTGTTGTCCTTTTCATTGGTTACCATGGAATTTTGTCCGATTTCTTAGCTGTGTTAGCCTAAACACGTGTTCGTGTGTCCAGCCTGGATGTGATTTTATCGGAGAAAAATTTACGTGCAGAAATACCGGACTGATATGATCATGTTGTCATTATGATTTAGCTTCGGATTTTATGCTGATTATTTTAATTAACTAATTAATTTAACCGTCTTTATCAAACGATCCTTGCGTGTTGGTGTTGTTTTTAGCGTTTTATAACTATCATCTATGTACAGGGTGACCTCTTTAATAATTTCTATTACCTGGGAAAGACAACGAATCAGAAAAAAAAACACAAAAATGTAGAGGGAAATTTCCAAAAATCGTGAGACGTGGCGGAGAATTTTGCCATACTAAGAGGTCACCCTGTATATTAGTTGTTAAGTCTGTTTGTGTTTTGCGAGTCACATCTATATGTATGCGTTATATCATAGAATTTATGCATATGCATTGCGGCACGATAATTAACGTTATTATTATTAATGTGTATCGTCGTTTTGTTACGCTTCAGTTGTTACTAGCAATTTTAATGAATATTCTTTGTATTGATCATATTAGCCTTGTTTTACACACGTATGCCGTATTGTCGTCCGCTTATCGTGGAACATTGTGATGATTAGTTTTATTAGTAACATTATTAGCACTTTAATTCACGTTTACCTGGGTTGTTTTTATTCTCAGTGGATGGTTCGGTTGATTGTTGACGTTTTCTGGGTTATGCTTTCTGAAAACCAGAGCTGATCAGGTTATCCATGGTGTTCAGAAAAAATTAATGATTATTGTGAAACGATAAAATTTTGTATAATTAATTTCCTGTTTTGTGGTGTAGATGCTCAAAAGTATAAAACAATTTGCGGGAAGATTTTGGACAACTTGTAGCCAAGAGAATTCTGTTTTAATCAACCATATTCTTGAATGCTTTTTGCTTGCAACTGTTTCATGAGATCTTTTATTTAACAGATTTTTTGATCATCGTGTACAATGATGAAATGATGACCCACTTATTGTATTTATTGATAGTCCACTAATGTAGAGGTATAGTATTACATTATATACCGTAATATAATTGCTTATCATCAGATATACTTTTGCACCTTGGATGTGTGTAGGCCTATCTAAGAATCGTAATTAACGATTATTGGGTGTTGGCTCAAAATGTATACTGATTATCATATATTTGCATAATTTAGATTTTCTTGAAACATATAGCAAGTCCGAAATTTTGTTCGCTTGTCTGGTTTTTTGGTATATCGGAGGGTTTATGCGCTTTTCTGGGTCGAATTGCATTTGCTTGATGTTTTGGGGTAAATATTCGAGACTCATTTTGCTTATGTTCCCAGTTCCCACTCTTGACGTGCCACATATTTTGACCAGTTTGACCCTATATCTCCAAAGTCAGCTCTGGCTGTATTAGTAAAAGTTGTGGGCGTAGCTTATACATTTGAGAGGTTGTGATTGGTTGGCCTGTCTGGTGTTTGCCTAGTACTAGCAGACAAGTAGTTAGTGGTCGCGTTCTAAAATTCGATCTTCATCTTACCGATCTATGTCAGAGCACACGGATGACCGAGAGGTTGTGGTTACGTGTAAAGAGAAAGATTTTGCAAAACATGTGTGCAAATCTTGCACGACGTTTTTAGCATATGGAATACCGTTGAACATATGAGATATAAAACGTGTAAAATTAGAAAATTATGTCAGTCCAATATCGACTATTATGCGACGGTCCACCTGGCCTTTGCAATTTTCTGAGCTGATAATTGGCACATTAGTTTGGTTATGGTTAAACCCCCATTTTTGGGAAATTTAAGGGCAAAATTTATATTTTGAGCACCCATAATTTCCCCTCCTCCTGGAAAATTGCAGTGTCGGTTGGAAAATTCCAACTGCCTGCTTTGCTGTTTCTTTGCCTTTTCTTTTTTGAGTCAAGATCCGGTGTAGGACAAACAGACATACGGACAGACAGTCGCATTGTAAGGCCCATTAGGACCACCGCACAATAAACCATTTAGGAAATGTAACCACATCGTGTGATCCGGATGCCGTCAGCGTTTAGCATTTTTTTCAATGCAGCATTTTTTTCAAACAGTGTTGTCATTGCAATGCAATCGAGCGATTCTGCCTATTGGTACACATTTCTCTATGGCGTGGTCTGTCTGTCTGTCTGTTTGTCGTCTGTCACATTCATACACCCTGCTTAAATCGTTTAACGGATTTTGATGCCTTTGGCTGGTATTTTTGTGGTATCCAATGACAGTGTTAGACGGAAATCCCAGGGGAAGAGGAAATTTGGGTGTAGATCCCCAACCAAAACGTGAAGTTGCTTTTTAACTTAACGAAAAAAATGATTTATTATACACCAGGTGGCAGCATCGATCAGCAATTCCACCTTTACCAAATTACTTTCGTTTTCGTTTTACTTGTAACCAAAGCCTTTAACGACGTGGCCCGGATTGATCGGAGCAGAACGATCGGATGAAACAGAAGTGTCGGATCTAATTTTAGAACGCGTCCAGTATCGTGTAATCGTGTGAGTTAACCTTTATTAGCTATCTAGCCAGACAGCCTCGCGGCTTTTCAGTCATTGGTCGATATGGCGGACGGGTGTTGTTTGTAAAAGTTCCTCCTATTGCGTTGGATGTTGTCCGTCAGTCAGTCTTGCACCGCGGAATGTCCGTCTGGTGTGTGCTCTCTTCGATCATTTTCAACGCTTTCTCTGGCGACGTTTCATTACAGATATATTGCTTCGATTGGTTATTGAAATAAAACCCGTTATCATGCTCCGGTGTCTGGTTTTTTGGAGTCGATTAAATAAAGCCATAGGCTACACGCGCCAACATTTATCTTCTACTTTCATCGTTATTCTAGTTTTGTTTTCGTTTCTGTCCATACGAATGTCACTTACTGCTGTACTGTGTAGGGGTTATACACATGCAGATTTGGGTTTTCGTGGGTTTAGATATCATAACACGGTAGCAAATGACAAGTTGATAGTATCATATGAATAACATATTTGCCATTGAAGGTGTTAGGCATTTTTTGCGCGCGAAAGCAGCTACTGCTGGATCAGTCAATAAGGTGCAAGCTAGGATCACCAAATCTTCACCCTGGAAGACTCTAGTTTCAGGAACCGTAAAGCTCTTCCATAAATTCGAAGGGGGTCACCCCGAACGAGGGCGCTAAATGAAAGGGGGTGGGACTTTTAACCAATAAGTCGCTGTATCTCAGAAACGGTGCGAGATAGGGCCTAGGTTACTATGAATCACTAATAGGAAGTCGTACACTGGCTCTCAATTTCCACCGAATTCAATGACCTTGGATGACCTTGAATGCCAAAATAGGGGGTTTTATGGATTTTTGGCGATTTCGGGCTGCGACACAAGTCTATATCATTCAAAGTTGGCGCCACGTTCGGAACTATCGTTATGCGATCCAGATAGAGAATTTGGTATTTGTATATTAACTTAGCGTGAACACCTCAATTTTCAGCTAAACTACTGAACAGTAACTGCTATAGGCTTTCGCGCATCTCGTGAGCATTAGCTCAAATTTCTTGTAACATATGTAGCAATTTATTCTAACGATTTAACAAGAACAAAAACATGACATTAAAAAGCACAAAAAACATTTTAAAAATTTTTTTTAAAAACAACAAAAACTAAACAAAAACATTAAAATATATTTTTAAAACACTAAAAACATGTTTTTTATACTTTTATAAAAACATTTTAAAAATGTTTTCTACATCTATGAATTAAAAAGCATCAACGCGCAACAATAGCAACAACTGATCGTGATACTGTGACAGTTAGTTACGCAAATTTATGCAAAATAGCTGGGTCACCGTATAATGCATAACGCAGTAGATGGGGTTTTAATTGTTTGACCGTTAAATCGCATTAACTGTGACATTCGTTCACATAATAGCGTGTCGTAGTCGTGTGTAATCACTGTGGAATTATATAGCAGATATCTGCGGACAGTTGTTACTCCCAAAAAACATTGCATTTATGAATAAACGACAGATAGGCCCATTTCGCTGAGTGAATGAGTGAGTCAGTAGGGTTTAACGTCCCACCGCGGCCCGACACAGTAGCCCCCCTCTATGGGTCATTTTGGGGACGGCCTATACAGGCAATGCACACATGTAAACACAATGAAACACTAAATTTGACCTTTACAGAAAGAATCAGATAACACGAAACACCAAATATCAATCCTAACCTAGAATTGTAAGAACTGACCATTATGACTATGCATAATATAAAAGTAACGGTAGCTAGATCTTTCCTGTTGTCTTCCAGACAGTTATTAATTTAGCTGAAATGCGACCAACGGCGGTTGAAATACAACGGCCGCAGTCCAAGTTGACAAGAAGCGACAAGAGATTGCAAACCTCCGCCGAGAATGGCGCTGCATGGCACCTGGCGAATACAACGATGTTTCAGTTTAAATTCCGTCTTAATCTAAATTCGCCTACAGAGTCAGACTGCACGTGAAGAATCTTGGATTATTATCCAAAATTCTCAAAATAATCCGGATCGTCACCATAATCGAATCACTAATTTTGGGAAAAAATAATCCGAACCGATTCGTAGGTTTTTAATTTTTACGCATGAAAGCACGTACGCCTATTGCTTATCGAGTCTTAGTTATCGTAGAGGCGTCCGTCCGTCTATCTGTATGTCTGTCGCTCGTCACGCGAGCATTGCTCAAATTACTTGTTTTAGTTATTTTGAATACAGCGGGACTGACCAATCTTCTTTTTAGCATTGTAATTTTCAAACAAAAAGTTGCATGCGTCAGTGAAGAAAAAATACGATGCACAAATGTCATTCAAAATTTCAAATCATGCACGCGCCAAATGTGCATGAACTTATTTGACAAAGAAATTACGAAGCTGATTACATTTAAATTGATGGTCACGTCACGTCTCCCGTTCTCATAAATAATCCTGTAGCCCACCCGTTACGTTTACGTGCAAACAACGAAGACATGTGCATCATGTGAAGTCAGTGATAAAATATGAATGCAATAAATGTGTACGATCATTTGGCAACGAGCGATCAATGTTGATTGGATTATTATATAGGTTATCAAGCGTGTTTGATGATGTGTTTGCGTGGCGTGCACGCTGTCAGCAGCTGGTGAAATTATCGACCTTTATAATCTGAAGATTTTTAGCCAACCGTACTTAAGTAACGGTCAAGCTATTGGCATGAGTTGTCGTCTGTCTGATCGTCCGTCAGTCCGTCCCGGATGTATTGTGGCTAAACGGTGCGAGATAAAGCCTGTGTTGCTACGGATCACTAGGTCTAGTAGGAAGTCACATACTGGCTTATAAATTACATGTAAATCATCGACCTTGGATGACCTTGAAGGTCACTAACAACCAGTTTGGACGGCTATTCTAGCGACGCCTATCCTAGCGACAGCTGGGCTTTTTGTCCTTGTTTGTTCAAGCCTCTGAAGTAACTCTGATACATCGGGACACGATGCTATTAACATTGCACGAATGAAATGGTAATGAAACAAAAAGACTATGTCGGTCCTGTGGCGACATAACATTCGGCCGTCGGCCTAGCGAAACGTACTAGTAATTTGCAGCGTTGTTAGCAGTTTACTAATTTTGGCTTTTTTGTGCTTATTGTTTTCGAGTTAGCATCAGACGGACAAGCGGACGGACGAGCACGACCCGTATCTGTTATAACCCGTTTACACGATCAAGCAAATATCGAGCAGTCATCGAGCAAACATCCAGCAAATGCATTCAAAATACACGTGCTCGACGTGTGCTCTAATTGTTCGATGTTCGTTTGACGTTTGTTTGACGTTTGCTCGATGTTTGCTCAAGAAAAGTTCTTGGTCTATTTGTACGCGTACTTTTTAAAAGTGTGCTTCATTAATGGTTTGCGAAAAATTGCCAGCGCGTTGGGAACTCGGTCTCTGTCAAAAAGGGGTCTCAAAATTGGTCAAACCTGAATACCTGACACCGCAGTCGAGGGTCCAGGCATCTGAAAACAGACGAGATTTAGGATAGGATGTGGTTTGAATGCAGCTGCAAAAATGTGTAAAGTCTGCGGCCGTTCATTCAATATTTAATTTTCACGGGTGAACGTTGCGGCGGCATGCAGAGCAAACTGTACGAGCCAAGTAATTGTTTGTCGTACGTGCGTACGGGCATACGTATGGCGCGCCGGTACGATCGATCGGTGAATCGTTTGTCCAGGTGTGCCGTGCGTGCTACGTCACTCAGTTTACCTGTATCAGCTGTGTAGCGTGGCCGGGCGTGCGGTCTGTTGCGATTGCCATACCTATTGCCAAGTGCATCGGCCTTCTGCCAGCGGCGTACATACGCGCACACACGGGCCGTGTGTATTACCGGTATTCTGACGATTCCTACACTTTTTCACTTGTTTGCAGCGTTACGTTCTACGCTGGGTTGGTGGCGTGGCGTAGCGGTAACGCGTTTCATTCAGTCAACGAAGCTCTGCTCCGGGTTGAGTTAATACTTGGATGGTTGACTGCCCACGGGCAGGTAAACCATCTCGGTATGTAACCAGCCGCCTAGGTCAACTCAGCCTTCCATCCCTCCGTTGTAAATAAATCGAGTACCGGCTTATCTGGTTGGGGTTTAGGCGAGGTTCGTTCATCTGTGTCGGATGGCAGGTGTGATCCCATACGGCAGGTGACGCTCCGTAGCTTTGGAATGGGCATCCATTAAGAGCTATAACACCATCTTTGATTTTTAATTTTTACATGAGGTGGGGGTGCAAGGGTATTTTAATACAGTCCTTAGTGCTGCATTAGTCTCAATGCCTCACATAGGCTACGTCCTCGCTTTTTATTTAGCTTCGAATAAGGATTTCTTAATATTATAACTGTCAAAATGAGCAGTATTTTTCGCCAGGGCTAAATCTACTACAAACAAAAAGCTGACGTCCGAAGCCTAGCTTCCGAATTCTAGTCACGGAGAGAAAGCGATTTGTCAGAGGTGAGACAGTTCCATACACGCTATGTTAACGGTACGCTGTCTCGTAAGCTTCAATGAACGCTAGTACTGCAAACATCGCACGTGATCATTTCGCCAAACGATATAAATAGCTACAGAGTAAATAAACAAGCAAATTATCGGACGCAGGTTTCGTTGTTTCAAATATTTCTCACAGTAAAAACGCCTTGCTCGGGAAGACACGCTACAGACTATACAGTTCTTGTTGCAATACTGACTTTCAAGGTCATTCAAGGTGAATGATTTTCATGTCATTCATGCGACTTCCTATTAGTAATCAATAGCAACTTGGTCTTATCTCGCACCGTTTAGCCGCAATAGCACGTAACAGCTTTCAAGGTCATCCAAAGTCAATGATTTTCATCTAATCTGACAGGGCGTATGCCACTTCCCATTAGTGATTAATAGTAATCTAGGCCGTATCTCTCACCGTTTCCGACATGCGGCCGATTATAGCTTTAAACATTCCATTAAATATTGCAACCAAACCGCTGTAGATGGAAACATGGTTACTATTGACAGCCTATAAGAAGTCGTCACCGCCCTATCCCATGGTATTATCGCCGACCCTCTACGACTTACCGTTCACCCACAATACCGCATGATTGGCTTACAATAGTGCGTTATTACCCTTCAAGGTCATCCAAGGTCAATGATTTATATCTCATTTGAAAGCCAGTATGCGACTTTATATTAATAATCAATAGCAACCTAGGCTCTATGTTGCACCGTTTAGCCACAGTACATCCGTGACAGATGGATTTACGGACAGACGGACGGACGACAACCATACCAATAGCTCGACCTTTACTAAAGTACGGTCGGCTAAAATAATACTAAACCAACCTCGGTTTCCTTCTCCGCCTTTCCAGCTGCGGCTATCCAATATCCCGCCACGTACATAAATCGTCACCCGGAGCATTGAAAGCAGGGATTGAAAGCCTTTTAATGACGGACAAAAATCGTCACACAATCGTATGGCCGACCCATCGACCGTGCACGGGAGCCTTCGACTATCTGTCTGTCTGTTTGTCTGTCTGTCGGTGTGTGTCGGTAGCTTTGCAATACACTGTCACTGTCATCCGCACGACTGTCACTCAGGGCAGTTTGTCAGCTAGGCGTTGTCGGTCGTCATTTATTTACCAGCTGTTTTCATCTGTTTTCTAATCGTACGACTCTGTGTATACCTTTATCTGGCAACGTATACACTTGTCACCACTCCGCTGACCGTGAGTTTACCTGTTTTTTGTTCAGTCGTTGCTTTTTGCTGTGTTTTATTATTTTTCGTATAAAGTTTTATAGTTGAATGGTTTTTCAACGTGACGTGAGTCAGCATTGTATGACTTTAGAACGTTTGACATCAAACGAACTGAAGAGACGTCACGTAAGGGCCCAACTCTGACAGTCAGTTTGAACGGTTGATAACTGACATTCTTTACGGCGGCGTTATACTGTGAGAAAATGTAATCGTGGCTTTCAAGTTGTGTGACTTAACTATATCTTAAGACACTTCCTGGATGTGACAAACGCCATGAAACTATTGACAATACACAAAACGACCCAAATATTCACTCGTTTTTGATAACATTAAGACTCATAGAAATCTTTGCTACGCCAATGTATCGCATTGGAGTAGAAAATGTAGGCCTCAGTATCATCGTTTTTGTAAAGTAGCCTACTCCACTAGGCTATAGTTTGTGCAACCTATGGTTAAGTAGTTCTGAGAAACGTATCTCTATCACTCGACTCTGGCGGGCGGCTTTTGTTTAAACAACCTAATCCTCTGATGTTTTAATGTCATCGTTTAGGCCGAGTCCTCGAGAAGTCCTTGTAGCGAAACTGTCTGGGATCCGTTGAGTGAATTTCTATAGACCTAGTTCTGCCGCCACAACGCTAAGAACAGTTTGATTGTAGGGGCCTTTCCTCGAATTTTCTTATCCATGCAATCTTTATCCCCCCCTTTCTTGCAAATTCCATTTCTTGCAAATTCAGCGCCCCCGTCTATTGTTTCGCAATAATGTAGACATCTCATAACTAAGTATATATATAGGCCTACGCGACGCAATGATTGTTGACGGCAGGTTATTATGCTGCCGTATCTATTTCGTCTGTCTCTCCGTCTGTTTGTCTGTTCTGCTCTGCACCGGCTCCTAAGTGGAAAACGAAAAAAACGTCCGTATAAAAACCAAAATTTGTGTGAGTGATATTTTTTTACAATTTTGGTTTTTGCGTCTTTCGTTTACGAGTTTTAAGTCTGGACTGACGCGGTGATAGATGGACGAACAGGACACGTACTCGTAGTCGTAATCGGATGGCCGCGTAAAAATACTGAACAATTGTACTTTAAGTGGATCTGTGCAAATAAACGAGTAAGACGCAGTGCGATGTGTGTCCGTATTGGCAGTGTATCTGTAATTCTGTATGTTGGTATATAGGGCTTCTGGTGAAAATGATGATGAGCGGTAACGTTCAAGATGACCAATGCGACCAGTCGTCGAGGGCCACGGCACCCAGTAGTTGTTCCACCACGAAGCACCAACAGACATCACCCACGGCAGGCGAACCCGCCGTCTCCACGCCCCGGGTCAAATCACTGTCCAGCAGTCCGCGGTCCACCAAGAAGGCCTGGTGCCAGCGCCTCGAGATGGATGCGGCCGTCCTGGCCGGAACCGCGACGCCCCGGGTGGCTGTCACCCCGGGTACAGACGGCGAAGGCAAAGGTGTTTCGTCGCCCCAGGTGACTGTTCCAGCTACCCCTGGTACAGACGGTGGTGGTGTTTCGACGGCCCAGTTGCACCAGTCGCAGTTGTTCGTTTGTCGTCAGTGCGGCAAATACTTTATCACGCTCAAATACCTTGAGATGCACAGTGCCCTTCACGCAGGACAGCCGGGGATAACCACATCATCCGCCGTGCAAGCTCCGCCCACCAATGTCCCTCAGCTCTCGCTCAGATCCTCTATCGTGGACCGGTCAACCCTGTCCAGTCATGCAACATCTGCGCCGTCTGCCGAAGCATTCCTATCGGGCGCGGGGCTGCCTGTCCTTTTGCCACAGCAGGTAGCCATTACCACGACGACCTCCGCGGGGATTCCTTCCCTGCCACCCCCTCCACCCACGCGTCTTCGCGACTGGACGTGCGACATCTGTCGGAAGAAGTTCTCTCAGAACTCGTCGTACAAGAACCACCAGCGCACGCACTCGGACGAGCGTCCGTTCATCTGTACCGTGTGTTCGATCGGATTCAAGGAGCGATATCATCTCAAGAAACACACGCTCTTCAAGCACAGCAGCGAGACGCGCGAGCAGTGCAAGATCTGCGGAAAACGATTCAAAGGTTAGCAGCTGTTGTCAGTCGCACTACGTTATACAAACATATTGATAACGAAATTGTACGTCATAGGGTACTAGTTATAAGCACATACAAATACAGCAGTCGGAATTTAGCACATAATAATTTTTTACTATTGTATTTATTTTTCTTTATCGACTTAGCCAAATTTTTCACCCTCTGCTGTTATGCTGAATTGCTTGCCAGTTCGTCTGTGTCGTTTCTGTACCAATGTCCACTAGGTTGGGTTGGGTTACGTGAAATGTATTCACACGAATAGAGTCTTCGCGCTTTGGAATCGCGGCAAAAGCGACCTATATAGTTTGAAGAAGACATCGCGTCAGATTTTAGGACGAATGGAGGTGGGGTGTACAAGAGAGTAAAGACAAAGTTTTGAAACGTGGCAAGAGAAAAAAACCGGCTGCTCGATATCAGTTTTTCGATTCATTTATTTTTCGGCGACTTTTGAACTCGGCGATCTGGAAATGCGCATGGGTAATAGCTTCAATCGCTTTGCTGCTGCTGCTGATGATGATGATAATGATGACGACTTTGTGTTCTGTTGATGTTGTTCCATAGATTCGACGGCGGTGCGAGCTCACGAGCGCATCCATTCTGACGCTCGTCCGTACGCCTGTCGACGCTGTCACAAGGCGTTCAAGACCAGCGAGTGTCTCTGGCACCACGAGAATCGCAGCAAATCCTGCGGATCGGTCGGAGCCCAACAACAGCAAGAACAACTTCTGAACGCACCCCCACCCGTCGACCGGCACCCCTCAGTGCGCAGCCGCGGACGAAAGCGCGGCAGACATTATCCCGAACTACTTCCGGTCAAAAAACCGCGCGAACCGACCACAACAAACTGTCTACCATCACTTAGCACCTGCATTCCGGCTCCAAGTACCATCACCAATGCGGGAGGATTTCAGTTTCCGGTGGCAACGGTTCAGATTCCCGGGCTTTCTCTGATGTCGTCTGCCGCAGCCCGCGCGTCGACCGGTTTCTCTACGGTCGACTGCGTCACCGCCCCCCTGACCACCAGCTTACTAGCACCCCCGTCGTCTGCCAGACTCGACCCGCCCGGCGTGGATAGGAGACTGAATGCGCCTCTCGGAGGAAGTAGTATTCACCGCGAGGGCCTGGTACTGCTGGCCAACTGCGCCGTGAGTCGCCCGGATGATGACGTCACGCGGCGCTGTGATGACGTTACTGGGCAGGGTGATGACGTTACGCGGGGGCGAGGGGCAGTGACGCAGGTGAAAGTTGAACAGGAAGTGGTTCTGGCAGACTACGAGTTGACGGCGATGAACTCGCCGGAAGAAGAGTCTTTCTACGAGCGCAAGCGAATGGCCGCCGACGAGATATCCACTCCCACTTCCGCTTCCGCTTTGACCGACTTTCACGTGACCTCGCCGCAGCAGCTTGTAACTGGGTCAAGGTCGAAGTCAAGGTCGCCGGCGGGAGGCGGCGGAGAGGGCGGGGCTGCGCTGATGTCAGTCGACGGGCGCTTTGAATGTCGGAAATGCGGACGCCAGTTCGTGTCGCAGTTTGCCTACAACAAACACGTCCTCGTTCACAGGTTGAACAACGCATTCATTAACTTACGGTTTACTTCAGCCGAGGAAAAGATGTAAATGTCTTTGTCGGTTTCTGTCTGCTAGCAAAATAAGCAAATATTTTGGCTAAGTGTCGACATAACAATGCGGCCGTCCGCCTTGCTATAAGAACTTGTATAGGACAGCCGAACAGACAGATGAACACACGGGCAAACTCTTAATGCGACTTATTAAAAAACAGCGTAATAACTAAGGAGTTATTAATATATTTTGACAAATATTTTTGGACGTATAGAGCACTGCCAAAACTATCCATGCGTTGCTACTTCGTTGGCCAACCAACTGTGTTCTAGCACTGTTTTAATAAGGTTTTAATTTCGCTTACATTTTCGCCAAACTTTTTAACTACAGTTAACCGTTTATATCCTTCTACTTGGTTGCTTTCATCAATTCGTTTTCTTATTCTTAATTATGTATCTTTTTACGTTATTTTATGTCGTATATAGCTATCAATCGTATATTCTTTTCTAGCGCTGAAAGCATGATTAAAATGTGAATGTTCATAGTCGTATGTGCTAATTAATAACCTTGTATGATGTAGGCTAATGATAGGCCCTATGTTTGCTGAACTGCGGCAGCCTGCAGCGCTTCTGTGCTGTGCGTATGCTTTTAATAATCATGCCTTCAAATGCAGCGCACGCGCGTAATTTCAGTATCATTTTTCGTTTTATTCCGAAGTAAATGATCGCGTATTGAATTTAAGAACGGATTCGAATGCATCTGAGCTTGCAACAGCAGCAGCATGCAGCAGTAGTAGCTAAAAGCCATTATCAGGCGAGCGATATAATGGCCGGACGCGGAAAATAGCTACTTTGATGTGTGCGGGCGGATTTGTGAAATCTTACACGCTTGAATAACGCACTGGTCTTCGAGTCTTGTGTCTCAGTGACCATCCATTAAGCCTATGTCGCGCCATTTTTGACACCGTTGCAAGGAAACCTGCGTGCATGAAAAATCCGGCTGCTGCAGGCGTCAAAGCCCAAACTCAACGTGCTTTTATTTGGCGCAGTGAATTTGTTGTATGACAGACTGGCGTAGCTATGGAGTGAATGGGCATTAGGGAGCTGCCTCTTCCTATAAGTTTACTCAGTCAGTTAAAATAGTGCCAAAATGCAACAAAACGCTTCATTTTCACACAAAAATGGGGAAAATTTCTGGGGAAAGGCAGAGCCTCAAGTGGGGAGGGAGGGGTTACTCTCCCCACACCTTACCTTTACGTTCCTCCCCTAATTTCCATATCGTGGCTACGTCACTGGTACGGCGTCGCATTGTATAGGCCTAATTCTACAAGCAAGAATGCACATCGTCTTAAAGTTAACAAGAAATTTGGCGAATGCAGAATTGCTAATAAAAATCAAAAGTAAGCTTAGAACATGACATTTTAGATTTAAAATGCTTTGCGGCACCATAATCCATGTTTTAGAAAGACTTTCAGTTCTTTTCTATAGCCACACAGTGCCTTCACAGAAGTAAGTTTATTAGGTAAGTCGTATATTGAAAACTAATCAAATATATCACAGACTATGCAGTTTTTAATATACATGACGAAAATTGCACAGAAGCTGTGGCTTTCATAGTACCAGTGTGCGAGGCATATTAAACGTTAGGCATACGAGGCGATATATGCGGCGTTTTCGCTGTAAATATTATCGACAGAATGCCAAATTGCATTTCTACGGCTTAAGAGTCGGTTTTTGTTTTCACATTTTCTCAGACCCGAATCCGAGCAATGAGAGCAAGTCGGGATTCGGTTAATTCGAAGTTGTTCCATGCAAACGACACCATGCGCTATAAATCAGATCAGGTATCGCACTGCGGTAAACAGGTTATAGGCCTGCCCCGTTTACACGATCAAGCAAACATCGAGCAATCATCGAGCAAACATTTAGCAAATGCATTCAAAATACACGTGCACGACTTGTGCTCTAATTGCTCGATGTTTGCTCGACGTTTGCTTGATGATTGCATGATCGTGTAAACGGGGTATTAATCTTGTTTTGTTTTGCCGAGAGGCGACGGGAAGAAAGGGAGGTAGGGCCATATGCGAACGTATTAAATTTGAGCTTAGCCTATGTCCGTCGCTTGGTTTGTCGGACCGCAAGATTTATCGCAAAGTTACGCACGGTTTTTTGGTAATTTTTGGACCGAAAAGGCGTAGTACCAAGAAAGACGTGATTAGACTTTTGTTTGCAGTCCGGGTTTCTTTGTGCATTTGGGGTCACTCGTTTGGAATAAGATTCGTAAACTGAGACTTCGTTTTATTCCCAAGGCGGCAGCTCCAATTTCGACGGAGGTTTCAGGTCTCTGCATGATAGCTTCCAGTTTGGAGAGGAAAAACAGGAAGTTAAAATTTACGGACACGCAGCTCCAAATTTCCGACAGATGAGATTATCGGTGGTCAAAATCTTAATTAATTTTACTCGTAACTTTTCCTTCATCACACGGGAGATATTTCACCCCCATATTTTGTACTTTTGAAAGACAATTTTTCGACGCGCAAAAATTTTGAGATTTAGTATAGGAACTGCTTCCCTGCCGCATGAAATTAAGGGCTGCTGTTGCTGCTGCTGGTATGCATATTGTACTATAGGCTAATCATCGAATGAGAGTGAATGCTATTGATTGTAGCTTACTCTTGTACGCAAATTATACAGGTGAACGCGTCCAGGTGTGTGGTAGGCCTATACTGTAGATACCAAACTGCTGCTGTACCACGTGCCGCTTTTCCGCTTGATGTCACTGCTGAATATTGACGTCACTTCCTAGCTCCCCAGCAGCCAGCTGTTGCCAAGTGATTTCTCTCAATCCACTCATTTTCAACGCTTTCTTTGTCCGCCTTTCTTCCCCTCTCTTCTTTCTGCTTGCTTTTATCTAGTAACTTTTGTTTATTGCTGATTAATGTAGATTGTCATTAAATAGCGTTAGGCCTACTAAAGTTTTTTTTGTGGAGCTGAGGGATTCCGATGTAGCCTACGGTGGTAAACAATTTTGCAACAGTGAACTATAGGTCTGTCGACTCTTAAAGGTCAAAATAGTTACAAGATATTTATAGCTTTTTATGGAAACTCATCTCAGGGCTATTTATCTGCGTTGTGAGATCACGAAACTGCAACGTTACGGTTCATCTGTCACCGAACACAGGTAACAGTGGAAACCGCTCAGGCCCGTACTCGATTTACCTACCCCGGATGGATGAAAGGCTGAGTTAACCTTACTCACTTAACCTAACGACTATACCTGTGATTTTGTGCTGCTGTAGGGAGCAGCGTCCGTACCGTTGCGAGGAATGTGAGGTCGGGTTTAAGCTGCGTGTACACCTCAAGAAGCACAATCTCTACCGACACAGCGATTTGTACCAGTGCGAGTGTCGACACTGCGGCAAACGCTTCAAGGACTCGTCGGCAGTGCGTCTTCACGAGCGGATTCATTCTACTGACCGACCGTTCGCATGTCCGACCTGCTGTAAAACGTTCAAGACACGAGAGAATCTCTGGGGACATCGGCATCGTGGGCCCTGCGGTCTGCTCAATCAGGTCTGCTTGCTATAGGTGTGAACAAGAAGCCGAGCTGTCGCTAGGATAGCCAACCGTACTGGTTGTCATTGACCTCAAAAGTCATCTAAAGTCCATGATTTTCATTCTGTCTGAAATGGCGTATGCAACTCCCTATTAGTGATTAATAGTAACTTTAGCCCTATCTCTTACCGTTTCCGAGATATGGCCACTGGTAGCTTGAAACTTTCTATTGAAAATCGCGGCCAAACCGCTGCAGATGGAGACATCGTTACTATTGACAGCCTATAGAAAGTCGCCAGCGCCCTATCCGATGGTACCATCGTCGACCCTCTACGACGTACAGTTTAGCCACAATATCCCACGATTGGCATACTATAGTGCGTTATAATACTTTAAGGTCATTTAAGGTCAGTGATTTATATGTCATTTGAAAGCTAATTTGCCACTTCTTATTAGTAATCAATAGCAACCTAGGCCCTATCTCGCACCGTTTAGCCACAATACATCCGTGACAGATGGACGGACGGACAGACAACTCATACCAATAGCTCGACCGTTACTTGAGTACGGTCGGCTAAAAATAAACATGTGTTTCCGGTTGCCGTCTTTTACTAAAAGCCATACATCTCTAAAATTTTATTGCACTTAAAAATATTGGTGCAGTTTTCTGTTTTAATTGCTTTCGTAGTTGAACTGAAGTCTGAATAATGTTGATCTATTCTGTTATGTTGCAGTTGATTTACTTTCGTTCTCACTCGTGAGCAGGCTCCGTGGCACTTCGCTTTTTTGACATGTCATGAAATAGAAATTTAAAAATTTTAAAAATTTCTCCGCACTTTTTCCCATCCCTATTTAATTATTTCCCCAGACTGCATTCGGAAGCACGTGTAAACTTTTAGGCTTTGCTTATGGTTTCATTTTTTTCGGTCGGTATTTGTTATTGTCACAACAGTAGCATGATTCATTTCGTGGAGTTCATTCTGTAAGCTTATCGTAGAATATTCTACTGAATTCAGTACTGTTTACAGCATGGCTATTATTCTTGTCAAACAAATCTGCACGATTCGTCGTGCCAGTACGTGTCTTTCATTTGCAACGTCGCGTACAATAGCAGCTCATGCAAACGGTGATGGGCAGAAGAGAAAGGGGACAATTATTATCCGCTTCGTTACTGTCTACCTGTACATCATGACATCCAGCTATTTTTTACGTAATTGAGAATTACTGACGTCCAGCTTTTATTCAGTGTAATGACCAGTACTGCAGAGTTGTTGTAAGGCCTATAGGTTGCAGCAATATTGCAAATTAATGCTTTACAGCTTAACTGTAAGTAGTAGAGAAGCTTTCTTGATTCACGGCAGGTCCAGGAAGTTTAATTTTAGTTTTTTAACGATTGAAATATAGCGGAATTCTTGATTGGGTGTTTTGATAAGTTGTTTTTATTGTTTTCTGTCACGTTTGTGCCTAATTTAATTTTTTTAAATGTTTTGTTTATATCGTTAAAAATTGAGGTTGAAATTTGGTGGCTGCTTCGCTGGAGTTAAGATGGGGTGCATTCACCTGTGTCAGGTGGCAAGTAACACTGTATGAGTTCATATGGCAGGTGACGCTCCGTAGCTCTGAGATGGGTTTCCTTACACACAGCTTGAGCTTTTTAACGATATTTTTTTCGTGCTTTTCGTTGCTACGATGCCTTGCGAAATGCAGAAGTCGTAGCTTGGCCGTTTTCAACAAGAACTTCATACTTGGCAGCGCAAAAGTTGCACGCTTTTGAAGACAAGGTGTAGTTTACTGTTAATCTTGAGTTACGTGTAATACCCCGTTAACACGAGGAAGCAAACATGAAGCAAAGATAAAGCAAACATGAAGCAAACATCAAACAAACATCAAGCAAACATTAAGCAAAAACATAAAGCAAACATGAAGCAAACTTAGAGCACACGTCGTGCACATGTATTCTGAATATGTTTGCTTCATGTTTGCTTCATCGTGTAAACGGGGTATCATAAGCCTGTTAATATGACTGATTGCTGTTTTGAGTGATTGATTAACTGTTGTTCGTTTGTAGACGACGACGGAATCTCGTGGTTCGGGTGACCTGCAGACAACATCAGTGGATGTTCTGACATCGTGCGGTGAGGATAACGCTCACCACCAGTGTAGGCCTACTCTGAGCGTGGAAGAACATCTGGTCGTTGACAGCGAGGTCCTCGTCCATGGCGGAGACTTCATCACTCAACAAGCCTCGACCCTCTCGCAGTCCTCTGAAGACCACCACTCCAATTCCACGCTACTGCTGCCCCCTGGCGGCGGAGCTTCAACCGCGACCACGACTACCAGTCTAACAGCACTGCATCATCAGTACCAACAAAATATGGCAGTCGTCGACGCAGCCAAGGTGCTGATAAAGCCAACATTCCATTATACGCCTACTTTGCGACAAAATCTGCCGACTTTATTACGGACTCTAATCTTGAAAGTCCACGGACTTTGTCGGCGTCTTTCATGATTTGTGTCCGCAGACTTTTGGCGAACTTTGTTGCAATGGTTGGCATCCGCGACTTTCATGGTCCTTCTTTGCGACGCGGGGATTTTTTAGTGATAGGGTGTTTACACGATCGAGCAAACATCGAGCAGCTAGTTCGACGTTCTATGATAATTAGCATGCTAATTAGGAGGGCGGGCGGATTGTAATTGGAAGGCCTATATAACACGTGATCAGCTGTGGGCTAAGAGCCTACAATTGAGCCAGGGGCGGGGTTCCAATAGGCCTGCTTGAGCCAGCTCGATGTTTACTCGTCGTATGCTCGATGTTTGCTCGACTGTGTAAACACCTAATGAAAGTCGGCGTAATAGAATTTGCGCTTAACGAAGTTGTCTATAAACTACTGCTGCCGCTATTGACTATTTTAGCTATGCACTAGCTAGTCGTCGACTGCTATTGTTTCAACTTCTACTTTTTAAGATGAACAGCTTCTCTATGCGGCATAAGTAAAACGAAATGATGAAACCGAATACAATTTTATAACACGTCCACTCAGTGTTACAGTTTGCACTCGAAATATCCATGTAATCAGTTTATAGTCACGATAACTGTACACAGTAGCCCTGCTATTTTTATCAACTATTTCAACAGTAGATTGACCAGGATTGGGTTTAGGGTTAGGCCTTGGAATTGGCCTTGGCCTTGAACGCAAAGTCCTTGCTAACATATTGGTTGTACAGTATGTATTGTTTGTTGTAGGCAGTGCTGTGGGGCTACGGTCGCCCTGGTGCAACTTTCTATCTGAGTCCTGCCACGGCAGTGCTGTCCCATGTTCCTACAGCCGTAGTGGCACCCATCAAACGTAAGGTTGTTCCAGACGACAGTATACCTCAGCCTCAGGCCATTCCAGACACCACGGTCCTCCAACATTCCAGTACAACGCTGTCCAAGGCACATTTACCGCCGTTCGAGACGTTCCGCGCACACGCCGGGAGTACGTCAGCAATTGCGTCAGAGTCGGTGACGTCACAAACGCCCGGGGACGCAAACTCCTCGGCGGCAGCGGTAAACCTGTGTCTGGGTACCAGGGTCCCCGCCGCCGCCGAGATGAAACCGGAAGTGAGCACGGAACCAGCTGCTCTTCTGACGTCATTCTACCGTCACACGTCGCCGTCCGTCGCCATACCAGCAGCCTCAGCGGCAGCGTTTCCATTTCCGATTTGGCACCTCCCGGTACAACCGGAAGTGGTTGAAACGCAACAAGCGCGCGGCAGCGTCGACGGTCACGTGACTCAGCAAGTGTTTCCGGTGGTCCAGCAAGCTCCGCCCACTGCCAGTACAGTTGCTCAAACTCTGCCTTCTACTACTTCCTGTTGCGACATGTCGACCGCTGAGGGCAACATCTGCAATTAGAACCCGAAAACAACATGTTTACTTGACTGATCATAAAAACGCGTACATAGCGACATAACTGAACTGAACTGAACTGACGCGGTTAGGTTTTTGACGATCTGACCAATGGGCACGCAGGACGAGCCTCTTGGTCACTGGTAGACGCGTACGTGAGCGTAGGCACGTAAGCCACAGACACCGTTAGACGGTGCGTACTGTAATGCACTACTGCTTGCTCATTGGTCAGTTCGTCAAAAACCAAACCGTGTCAGTTTAGTTCAGTTCAGTTCCATTCAGTTTCGTCGCTGTGTACGTGCCATAAGTATACAGGGAGGGGTGTTTTAAAAATAAGACGAAAAAGCATGCAAACTTAACTGAGACCAGTGCGGGGGTGTTGACGAAAGCAAGAAGACAGCCAAGCTTTGCTTAAGGCTAAGTACTGTCCGCGGTTAGTCGAGTATCATGCCCACTGTAACTTGGACTTTGGGCCTAGATATTCAACAGACTTCTACAGTTCGTCAAGATGCATGTTTGTAGAAAGTTTTATCAAGCTAAGTGCAACGGCTCGTGATTAATCATGTAACAAAAAATGTACCAAGTGACATAGATGTGATAAACGTTTACAACGTTTACAAAAAAATCTTTGTAAACACGTTTATTATTTTGTCAACGTTTAGGCTATCTCGATAAAAATCACATGAGCGAAACGAAGCAAAATTATGACAGCAACGAAGATAATTAGTGGACAGGACAACCCAACTTAGTTTTCACTTAGCTATAAGATTAAAGTGAGTGAATTCTGGGCACTTTTGTAAAACGGTTGTCACAGAACTGGAGTAAGACATTCTTTGACAATGAAAAAACTTTTATTGGAATTTGGAATTATCCAAGTAATAGGCCTAATATTCAAACTTACGGTCTGTGTACGTTTACTTTTAGTTCACAAAAGTTTACAATCTTTTTTTTAATAAACGCATTTATTAACGTTTATTATAATTTTTTGACGTTTATCACATCTATGCCAAGTGACGATGTTGAAAATATTGTACTTTCGTCGCTTACGCAGGCAGTAGTATAGTTAGTTCGACTGGGACGGTGAGTATGAGCTCGTAGATAGTAAACGTTTACTTGTTTTTATTAATAGTTACGATGTGGGGTTATGAGTCTTCTGGCTTTGCCCGTATTTTAATAATGCTGCTGATCGTGCAGTGGTCCGTCGTGCATGCGCGTTAAAAATCCAGCTACAAAAACAGGCAGATTTGTGAATGCACTTCTAAACTTTTTGACGGCAGGCTTAGACTTAAAATTGTCGTGCTTTTGACGTAATATATAGGTTATGTGTGTACTAAGAACAAGAAAAGCCCAGCTAACGCAAAGGGAAACGCGCACAACAGCGGTGCACGTTTGAAAGCCCAGTAATAAGGTGTTTACACGATCCAGCAAACGTCCAGCAAACTTCCAGCAAATGTATTCGAAATACACGTGAATTGCTGGACGTTTGCTGAATCGTGTGAACACCCCATGAAACAAAATCACTCGCCAGAGGGTGCCAGACGACCGGCGGCTAATTATCTATAGTGTTTTACTTGTACTCACCAAAAGGCGTGACCTGTTTCGCTCTGCCAACACCGTATCGGCTGGAAATCGCAAATTTTCCCTACCGCCCTATCATTTAGCGCCCTCGTTCGGTGCAACCCCCTTCGAATTTTTGGAAAAGCTTTACGGTTCCTGAAACCAGAGACTTCCAGTCAGCCAACGGTAAAGATTTGGTGATTCTACCTTGGACCGTTTTTGACTGATTCACCCGTATGACGGACAGACAGAATTGCGATGGCTAAGACGCGCTACAACAGTATGCTGTTGCGCGAAAAAAACTAATGCCAAACTCTGTGCAACTTGTATATTGACAGGAACGTATTATGAGTTTGGTGGTCACCATTACGGACGTTAAGTCGTTTTACGATGTATAGGCCTATCTCGTGGTTTCGTTGTTTTTCACCGATTATTCAGCTGATATAGATCAGTTTATGTGCGCCTTATTCTGTAATGAAATTGCTTCATTTCGATGCGTATTTATTCTATGTTATATTGTTGCAACAGTTGAGCAAACTACGTGTATAAATATTATGTTGTCTATTTTTGTTGATATTTATGTCACATTCCAATCCGCATGTCGTTACGTTGGTTAACTGATATCACATTGTCTAATTATTAAGACAAATTAGACTCTAATTTGTCTTAATAATAATAATATATGATGTTCATAACTATTGTGATTGTTAAATGTTTTTTGTGTCCCGTGAAGAGGAATTATAATCGCATATTGTCGGCCAACATGTCATTGTGTGTGTTCATTTTTGATCAAAACAGTAGCCTATAGCCTATGCTACGAGTGGCGTTATTGTCATAAATACTTCAAACTTGATTTTCTTTTTTTTTACTGACAGCCTTATCACACTACGAGGGTCATCCCAAAAGTTTCCGGCCTCGACACGTTAGACAATAATAGGCCTATTTTCTGCAATCTGTACATCAGTGAAACGTAAATCCTTTACTGACTCGTGAATACAAGTCTGTTGCGGATGTGACGCCATTGTAATTTATGACGTCATAGAGCACTAAACCGAATCGATTTGGAGCGTCAACGCAAACGGTATAAAATAAGGATCGCTGTTGCTTGACAATTTTTCGGTCTGTAGCTGTATTTGCAAAAGCGGAGCTTTGTGAAATGTAATTTTATATATGCATCTTTATTCACCATGAAAGGTAGCAAACAAATACAAAATAAAAGAAAAACGTAACTAATTAATTTTATATATAGGCCCCCTAGGCTAAGCATAGCCACGATAATTATTATCAGGGCCGTAGCCAGGATGTGAAAAACGAGGAGGCAGTGCAGGGGCCTGGGGGACAGAGTCTCCCAGTGGGTTCCACGGGCGGAGCCCTTGTGGGGGTTTCGCCCCTCCCCCAGAAGCTGAAAGGCTTTGAAAATTTACTTAACTGAAACTCGTTTTTATATAGGGTCCTACATGTTTACAGTCAAATACTGAAGGCTTCCATGTTCATCTGTACCTGGCTACAGGCAATCGTAATTTTGTTTGCATTTGTAGGTAGCAATAATATAATGGAAAAAGTAAACTGTTGAATTTTAACCGCTTTATCTATTGAATCGTACGACTGTTTAAAAAACAAAATTTGCAGGTTGTGTGGCCCGAATCCTCCTCTGTAAATTTGGTGAAAAAACTGCTGAATTTCCGGAGACGTAAATTTTTTTCTAGGTGATTGTATTTTTATTGGCGCACCCCATAGGCCTCCGTCTACGCAGCGGCTGTACCCAAGCATAAAGTCGTAACGCAGGCGAAAGCTTGAGACCGCAGATAAGCGAGCACCTGCTACTGCTGGCGCCATCTGGCGAATGTAGGCGAACACAAGCTTGACTTTCGACACAATTATAATATTACCGATGTTTATGACGGTTTGTAAATTCATGTTAAAATATTGTTGTATGCTAACGCTACCAAAGTAACGTTTAGAATTGCAAATAACATAATCGTTATATTGATTAATGTCAGTTTCAGCAACCGATAGTAGAAGAGCACAAAGCCACCTTTATCATGTTTCCCATATGGTCTAGTGGTTAGGATTCCGGCCTTTCACGTCGGCGGCCCGGGTTCAATTCCCGGTGTGGGAACTTCATTTTGCCAATTTTTTTCAAATATTATTGTCATTGTAACGCGTTATTATGATCTTCTATATTTCTACATAACTTTGCAGTTTTTTGTAGATCTTAGTGAAAATTTGCAGATCCAAAAAAAATGTAAGCTCGTGTCAAAACTTTTCATTCAGCTGTTACCGTGATCGCTATAGGGTTAGACCTCTCGTATTCTTCCGTAGTTAACTGAAAGCAAGCTTTTCTTAACATTTTCTTAATGTCTCTAACCTGGAGTTCAAAAAAGACACGAGCGTGACCGACAGACAGACAGACAGACCACGCTGCGGAAAATGTGTAGGAATAGGCCGAATCGCTTCGCTTCACGAAAGCGCTGAAACGGAAACGAAAATACTTTAAAACTAAAACTAAATGCTGAATCAAGACAAAAAATGGCACTGATGTGTAGGCCCTAGGCCTGTGAAGGCGGTAGGTCGGTCTGAATGACTGTCGCATGCCATGGCTGAGTGGGTGCTGGCACAGAGCAGTACATAGCTAGAGCTAGGCCTACAAACCACAGCGATAGATCACATCCGCTTAGCAGCTAGACAACAGAATAGTGATGTGCTGTAAAATAACTGCGTTGCTGCTGTCTTTGGTTTCAAAAGTTTATAACAAGAAGCTCATGCAGCTGTCGCTAGAGAAGGCCGACCGTTCGCCGATGTCCGAGGGCCAGCAAATGGGAATGAGGGGCCAGTTCAGTACCCCTGTTTGGAGGGAAGAGGGCTCAGTGACAGTCATTAGATAGAACATTTGCCTGCAGCCTGTTAATGGCAACCATTGCGCTGATACAGCTTGGCCGTATTGCGCCATGCAAATTTTGGGTCGGGCTTCTATTATGGAGAACAAAATTTCCGTAGAAAGTCTGAAGCGGTTTGGCCACAATTCGCAGTCAATTTGGGGTGCAGTCAGTACCCCGTTCAGGCCCGTTGAGAGGCACAGCGTGACCAGGGGAAACATTCTTGCGGGGCCCTTCTGAGAAGATAATTTATGTTTTTTAATGGTGCATTCTGGTGTACTATATATGTTTGAGCAACGGCGAGCCCCCTAAGTGTCGCGGGGCCCGGAGTAACTTAATTTTACCCCCTATTCCCACCTCTCGACGGCCTGCCGCCGTTCGGGGGACATACGAGAGTTGTAGGGAGACCAGCTTCTACACCGTGTCTGTGCCAATTGGCATCGAAGCCTCAACATCTCTGCTTTTTACCATGTTTTCATTGGTAAATAAAAGTGCGCTTGACTTGAGTAACTCGAGTGAGTAAATCGAGTACCTGTCACATCTCTAGACGACAGCCTACAAGCGTATGTTTGTGTGCGTGTCTGCACGTCAGGTCACCGCGCAGCGACCGAGCGATTGAGTTTGACAGACTACAGGATAGTCAGACGGACACCGGTGTTACCGTAACGTAACGTGGCACTTTAGGACCTACAAAGAGTTTAGTTTAGATCAACCGCTGCCAGTGTCATAGGAACTGACTTTGAGGAGGACCTACGCGATCGGATAACGGTAAGTAGCCCAACACGGTAAAATCGGCAGTTTGTGGCTCGATTTAGTGGATTTCTCAATCAATTATTGCGCTACTCTAGCGGTAGGTCGGCGATCTCGTATTCTCGTTGACATTGCTATAGCATTGGTAGATTGCTTAAGATCTCCGAGCAGTTTCGACGACACCGTCCCGTAGGCCTAGTTAAAGCTGTAGATCCGGCATAATCTGTTCTTCATAATTATCGTGTGCTCATAATGCAGCGATCGATCGCCGATTTACAAATATATAGGTCTTAACGTTGATATTGAAATCGATCTGCATAGACCTCTATAAATTTCTGACAGCGGAGAATAGGCCTATATGTGGGTGCTCAAAATTTCAATTTTGCCTTTATTATTTTTCTTTTAAAATGGTGAGTTTTTGGCTCCAAATTTCGCACTTTTGGACGACAATTTTCCCACAAGAAAATTTTCGGACAATTTTTGACAGCCCAAAATTCAGGGAAGGGGCAATTCCCCCCCTCTACCCCCTCGATCATGACGCCAGTAAGCGCTTTATTTTTATTCTGCTGCAGATCCTTAATCACCTATTTTGACCGCTCCGTGTGGAGTTCTCAACAGTCGCAGTTAGTTGAGAGAAACTCATGTCACAAAGGTACACCAGCATGGAATCGGTGGACGCGAAGGAGCGAGATTTGGCCGGTGACGCTCAGTGGAAGCTGATCCAGAAGAACTGCTTCACGCGCTGGGCCAACGAACATCTCAAGACGGTCAACAAGCACATCGCCGACCTGTCTACGGATCTTTCTGACGGCCTGCGACTGATCGCGTTGGTGGAAGTGCTGAGCGGCAAGCGGTTCCGCAAGTACAACAAGAGACCGACGTTTCTCAACCAGAAACTGGAAAACGTCACCATCGCGCTGAAGTTCCTCGAGGTCGACGAGGGCATCAAGATCGTCAACATCGGTATAACTTGATTATTTTCTGCTTTTCTGTAGAATAATAGTCAAAATCGGGGGAGGGTGTTTGAGGCGGCGCATGTCCGCGGGGATGCGAGCCGCCCCCAGCCACGTTGTCCATGAACGGAACGCGCGTTCTTCGACTTTTTTTTACAAAAATTCATACAAACGCGACTCGCGTTTGCTGTGTAGCTGAGAAAATCACAAAGATGCATCAATTTTCAATGTATTATAATAATATTTTCATTGTAGCCTATTGTGCTTGGGTTGGTGGCGTGGCGTAGCGGTAACGCGTTTCATCCGATCAACGAAGTTACTCTACGCCGGGCCGGGTTAGTACTTGGATGGGTGACTGCCTGCTGGCAGATATACCATCTCGGTATGTAATCAGCCGCCTAAAGCCCAAATTCCATTACGCCGACTTTCACCGAAACTTCCCCGCGGGGAAGTTACGGTGAAGTTTCGGTGAAAGTCGGCGACACAAATCACGAAAGTCGCGGACACAAACGGTGAAAGTCGCGGACACAAATCATGAAGTTTCGGACTTTCAGCCATCTCGACATGTCGAGATGGTAGCGACAAA
>Ga0209367_1000306_pt1 | contig 44463 bp, 35 predicted proteins | sample WorMetLIZISLAND2_FD_187412 | JGI IMG/M metagenome (GOLD analysis project Ga0209367, IMG submission 187412) | Marine gutless worms symbiont microbial communities from Max Planck institute for Marine Microbiology, Germany - Olavius geniculatus... ... | reverse complement strand
CATAAGTAGTCGACGTAATCAATTACTGTTTGTACGTTTGTAAAAATATTTAAGAAAAAAACCAAAAATTTGGCGCACAAGGTGAGGCGGCGTCAGCAAATAAAATTCGATTTGGGCAACAGCCCGTCGATTTGTGACCCCCGATACCGAAGGTCGGTTTCTAAAACCGACCCTGGATTCTGAAAATATTTTCGGCAATTTCGAGGAACGTTACGGCAGATCCATCCCCCGGCCGCTGGTGCACCAGGCCCATGTCGGTGAATCCTTGAGCCTGATTTACTCACCCTTCTATGTTAAAAACAAGCTATACGATGCGATCCTCGACAAACCGGTATCGAACAGGTTATCCGAGGATTTCGATCTGAATGAATTTGCCGACATCGATCCCCGCGGCCACATCCGTTTCGTGTCAACCCTGTGCCCGAACTGCGGCTGGGACCTTGAAGGCGAACGGGATGCATTGGTACTAAGATGCAAAAACTGCAATTCAGCCTGGTATCCGGTCGGGAAAAAATTGAAAAAACTCAATTTCGCTCATATTGCCGACCAGACCGAAATGACGACTTACCTGCCATTCTGGCGAATCCGGGCGGATATATCCGGCATCGACCTCGATTCATATGCCGATATGATCAAAATCGCCAATTTACCGAAAGCTGCCCAAGATGGCTGGCAGGATATTGCTTTTAGATTCTGGATACCGGCCTTCAAGGTGCGTCCCCGCATCTTTTTAAGGCTGGCCAGTCAATTCACCCTGGTGCAAGCCCAGAATGAGTTGAACCGCGAGTTGCCCAAGCATAGAATTCGCCCCGCCAATCTGCCGGTCGAAGAAGCAATTGAAAGTCTGAAACTCACCTTGGCCAGCTTTATGAAACCCCGCAAAACGTTATGCCAAAAGCTGCCCGATATAAATGTGAACCCGCGCAGCTTCGCTTTGATTTATATGCCCTTCAACGAAGGACCCCATGAATTTATTCAACCCGAATACAAAATAGCCATCAATAAGAATGTGATGTCCCACGCTAAAAATCTTTAATCCCATCCCCACGAAACACCAAGTCCATACAGTGCTTGACAGTTCCAGCGGTTTTTTCTATCGTTTTAATTAGCACGCATATCTAAAGGATCCATTTGAAATCGGATCATAGTTATATCAACACGAAGAGCACGTTGAGAAGACAAATGCCTAAAGTGCACTAAATTGCCTAAAATGACTAAAATTGAGGAAACGCTGCGCTCTATCTTTTTTATAAAACCGCCAGAATACCAGAATTTTAGGTCATTTTAGCTCATTTTTTTGTTCGATGATCAATACTTGTTCTGCACCGTGCATACAGATTTTCAAAAGAGTTCCTGAGTCATGTCTTCACCAAAACCGCTTCCGATCGATAGATTAATCGATCAATATCTGAATTATCTGTTGATCGAAAAGGGGCTTTCCACAGCCACCCTGGAGTCCTACAGCCGGGATTTACTCCGGTATCAAAATTTTTTACGCCACAATAACATTTTGCGAATCGCCGAATCGGACACTCCCTTGATTCTCAAGCATTTGATCGCCCTGCGCAATGCCGGACTAGGAGCCCGGTCCAGGGCTCGGCATTTGATATCCATCAGAGGATTTTACCGATTTATGGTTCAGGAAAAAATTCTCAAGCATGATCCTGCCAGATTGGTTGATCTTCCCAAAACCAGTATGAAGCTGCCGGACGTACTCTCGGTGCAGGAGGTTGCACAATTGCTGGAGACACCGGACACCGCCAAGCCCCGTGGTGTGCGAGACCGAGCCATGCTTGAACTTCTATACGCGGCCGGGCTGAGAGTTTCCGAATTGGTAAATTTGAAGCTCCAGGACATTAATTTGGAAGCCGGGTTTGTTAGAGTGCTCGGCAAAGGCTCAAAGGAAAGACTGGTTCCCATTGGTACGCATGCCAAGGATAAGATAGAATCCTACGTTGAAAAATCCAGAAAATCCCTTTTAAAAAACCGCGCCAGCGCTTATCTTTTCGTTGCCCGGGCGGCAAAGCCCATCACCCGCCAAGGTTTCTGGAAACTTCTGCGTAAATATGCCGCTTTGGCCCAATTGCATCAGAAGGTCACTCCCCACAGCCTCAGGCATTCATTTGCGAGCCACCTGCTGGAAGGCGGTGCAGATCTGAGAGCCGTCCAGGTCATGCTGGGACACGTGGACATCGCAACCACCCAAATCTACACCCACGTCGCACGGCAGCAGCTCAAAATCCTGCATGAGAAATTTCATCCCCGGGGTTAGCTGGTTATAGGTCCTATAGGACTTATATGACCTATTTCTTATATGACCTATAGGACTTATATGACCTATTGCTTATAGGACCTATAAGACTTATAAGACCTATTGCTTATAAGCCCTATAAGACTTATAAGACTTATACCTCCAATTTAACAGCCTTGACACAGCTGATCTTTTCAACTAAAAAGAGCTTTCATCATTCCGAAATCACACAACAAAATCATTTAATATCAGTTTAAATCGGGAAACATTATAAAATCGTGCAAAGACTTGATCCCCATAACAGACCGTCGGGCTGGTGGCAGCCGTCGCGTGATTTGCCCAACACCAGCCGACAGGCGTTGGGCACCGCAATTCGTGCGGTGAATCACCCCCTATTTCTCGTTGATTTTAACGGTAAAATGGCATTTGCCCAGAATGGCACGCTTACCATCGGAGATAATCCGCCAAAGGGATCCGATGCCCTGCCGCTGATCGGGTATGTGCCGCCATTGCATCCACAGGAGCTGGGAGACCCGGGATTTAAAGCGGCCCATGGGCTTCGCTATGCATACGTGGCCGGCGCCATGGCCAACGGGATTACTTCCGTTGAAATGGTTCAAGAAGCCGGGCGCAACGGGATGATGGGCTTTTTTGGGGCAGCGGGCCTGCTGCCGGCTGAAATCGAATCCGCCGTAAACAGATTGAAGCAAACCATGCCGGACCGTCCCTACGGCTTCAACCTGATTCACAGTCCGACTGATCCCGCCCTCGAGCAGGCAACGGTCGATCTCTACCTGCGCCACGGCATTAAACGGGTCAGTGCCTCGGCTTACCTGGATCTCACCCTGCCGTTGGTTCTTTATCGGGTCAGCGCCGTCCACCGTGACGGACAAGGCCGGGTCGTATGCCCCAACAAGATTGTTGCCAAAGTCTCGCGGGTCGAAGTCGCACGCAAATTTTTTGCGCCGGCACCGGATAAATATTTAAGGCAGTTGGTGGATCAAGGCCTGATTTCGCCGGAACAGGCCGCGATGGCGGCTGAAATCCCAATGGCGGATGACCTGACGGCCGAGGCCGACTCGGGCGGACACACCGATAATCGGCCGGCGTTAGCACTATTGCCGACCATGCTGGCCCTGCGCGACGAGATGGGAGCTGCCTATAATTACCAAAATCCGATTCGTATCGGTTTGGCCGGCGGCATTGCCACACCCGAATCAACAGCTGCGGCCTTTGCATTGGGTGCGGCTTATGTGTTAACCGGATCCATCAATCAGGCTTGCCGGGAGGCCGGTACGTCGGATACAGTCCGGCAGATGCTGGCTGAGGCCGACCAGGCGGATGTAACCATGGCGCCGGCGGCCGATATGTTTGAAATGGGGGTTAAAGTCCAGGTTCTCAAAAGAGGGACCATGTTCCCCTGGCGCGCTGCCAAGCTCTACGAACTTTACAGCCAGTTCGACAGCTACGAGAAAATTCCTGCCAAGCAGCGTGAAATTTTGCAGCGCGATTTTTTCAAGATGAGTTTCTCGGAGGAATGGGAACAGACCAAGCGGTTTTTTGCTGAGCGCGATCCGCAACAAATTAAGCTGGCCGAGCAGAATCCGAGACACAAAATGGCACTCGTATTTCGTTCTTATTTAGGACGGTCTTCAAATTGGGCCAATAGCGGCGATCCGACCCGCAAAATCGATTATCAGATCTGGTGCGGTCCGGCCATGGGGGCATTTAACCAATGGGCTAAGGGAACATTTCTAGAAAAAACTGAAAACCGGCAAATCGTCACTGTGGCCATGAATTTACTGTTCGGAGCGGCCGTGGCAACCCGGGTGAACTGGCTGCAGCACCAGGGTATCGCGCTGAACCGGGAGTCCGTTAAATTCCGGGCCACGGAATTGCCGCACATATTGGAACTGCTGGGTGAGTCTGTTTGAATTGGGTCGTCGGCAGATGTTCCTCACCAAGACTTAAGGACGCTAAAATTCAGAATCGAAATACGCTAAAAATTGACGGCGCAAAACGCTGATGTTCAGTACCCGATAGCTTGCGGCATTCATTGCTGTAGGTTCATTATCAGGCGAACTAATGGCCGTTTGGACAAATCGCTCCAGTTGCAAGGGTGAACCCTGGTATCGGATAGATTCAGATGCCACTACCGCTTTTATCAAATATCTCAGCCCGAGATCCCGGCCGACAGAAGGATGGGCGCTGATGATCGCGATCCGATAGTTTTGAACCGAATGAGCCGGTTTTTTTGCGGGGTCGGCCGAGCCTGAAAAGTCAAAATAGAAATCGTGATCCACCAGCCACTGGTGCAGGTCGTGCAATATCATTCTGGCCTCCGGGATCGTAAATTTCAAATTTCCCACCAGCTGTCCGCCGAAATACACGGAAAAAGCTTCATCGAGATTGTATTGCCTTGCAAAGCCGGATTGCAGTCCGCCCAATGGATCGGGTGGCAAGAATTCACGCGACCAGCGTTTCCATTTCGCCAGGTTAATGTTGAATAATTGCGAAAGTTCCTTGTTGGTATAAAATTTTAACATTAATGATTCTTGGTTCGGTTTTGTCGGGTTACCGGAGCACTTAAAAATAGATCAAATTTTTCCGATTTGTTATGTAGTTGACATATCAATATAACAACTAAATATTTTAAATCAATCTCTTGATAATATATGTATTTAATACTATATTAGTCATTTGATAATTCTCCGTTTGGTTTATCCGAATAAAGATACCGGTCGAAACTGTTTCAACCAACAATCCTGGATAACTCCTTAAATTATATGCGGAATAAATAACCGTTGCAGATTATATATAAGGACTAGCTGAGTATGCCTGATAGTAATCCTGTGGCCATTATTGGAATGGGATGTCTGTTCCCGAATTCGATTGGCCTTAAAAATTACTGGCATTTGCTGTTTCACGGCAAAGATGCCATCACCGAAGTTCCGGAATCCCATTGGTCGCCACAGGAATATTATGACAGTGATCCGAAACGTCCGGATCATGTCTATTGCACCCGGGGCGGATTCCTGACCCCGGTGGATTTCGACCCCACCGAATTCGGCATTCCCCCTAACTCCCTGGAGGCCACCGATACATCCCAGCTGCTGGGATTACTGGCGGCCAAAATGGCCCTTGATGATTGCGGCTACAATGGCGACCGGGATTTCAACCGCGACCGCACCTCTGTGATATTGGGCGTTACGGGAACCCAGGAGTTGGTTATCCCCTTGAGTTCAAGACTTGGCCATCCCAAATGGCGCAAAGCCCTTGAAGAATCCGCCATCCCTGCCGAGAAGACCGAAGAAGTCATCCGGAAAATTTCAGATGCTTACGTTCCGTGGCAAGAAAATTCATTTCCCGGCTTGCTGGGCAACGTGGTCGCCGGCCGAATATGCAATCGATTGGATTTACGGGGCACCAATTGTGTTGTGGATGCCGCCTGCGCCAGTTCCATGAGCGCCGTGCACCTGGCTTTGCTTGAATTGGAGTCCGGACGCAGTGATATGGTCGTTACCGGTGGGGTAGACACGCTGAATGACATCTTTATGCACATGTGCTTTTCCAAAACCCACACGCTTTCCGCCACCGGAGATGCGAGGCCCTTTTCCAAAGATGCCGACGGCACCGTGCTGGGCGAAGGCATCGGCATGCTCGTGCTGAAACGTCTCCCGGAGGCCGAAAAGGACGGTGATCGAATCTATGCCGTCGTTAAAGGCCTGGGGTCTTCCAGCGATGGAAAATCCCAAAGCATTTATTCCCCCCGGAGCGAAGGACAGGCCCGGGCCCTGCGGGCCGCCTACCGGAATGCCGGCGTCAATCCGGCCACCGTGCAATTGATAGAAGCCCACGGAACCGGCACCCGGGTCGGCGATAAAGTAGAGTTTTCAGCCTTGAATCAGGTCTTTGAAGAACTCGGTGCCAACGGCAACAAATGTGCCCTGGGCTCCGTCAAATCAATGATCGGACACACCAAGGCTTCAGCCGGTGCGGCCGGGATGATAAAAGCCGCGTTGAGCCTGTATTACAAAGTGTTGCCGCCGACTTTAAAAGCTGAAACACCGGATCCGGACTTAGATATTAACAACAGCCATTTCTACCTGAACACGGCCACGCGTCCCTGGTTTTCCAACAATGGCGATCCTCGCCGGGCCGGCATCAGTGCCTTTGGTTTTGGCGGCAGCAATTTTCACGTCGTGCTTGAAGAGTACCAGCGCGGCAAATCAGAACCCTCATGGGACGGAAGTACGGAAATAATTGCCTTTTCAGCCACCCAGCCGGATAAACTGATCCGGGACCTCGTAAAATTCAAACAATCCTTCGATGATGGTGGGTCGGAAACCAAATTAAGCCTGGCAGCCGCTGACTCCCGCCGCAATTTTTCGCCAGACCATCCGTACCGCCTGCTATTGGTCTGTGACAACCCGGCCGCAATCGCCGAGCTTCTCGAAAAGACATTGAAGGCCCTGGAACCCGGATTCGATCCGGATGCGCTAAAGCTACCCAATATCTACCTTGGCGGACCCCAAGAACCCGGTAAATTGGCATTTTTATTCCCGGGCCAGGGAAGTCAGTACCTACATATGGGACGTGATATTGCCTGTACATTTCCCCGGGCCTTGCATATCCTGGAGGATGCCGATAAACAATTCAAAGGCAGCATCCGACTCAGTGAATTGATTTTTCCCCCTTATCAGCAAAGCCCCCAGGATCGCGCACGGCAGGAATCAAGGCTCAGAAATACGGAAAATGCCCAGCCGGCCATCGGAGCTGTCAGCCTGGCGATGTTCAAATTGTTGCAAGATTTCGGGATCGAACCGGCCGCAACCTGCGGCCACAGTTTCGGGGAACTATCGGCCTTGTGCGCAGCCGGCTGGATTGATGAGTCCGATTTGTTGGACTTGTCTGCCACCCGGGGCCGTCTGATGGCCGCCGCCGGCGGCCATCGGAATCCACCCCAGGGTTCAATGCTGGCTGTTCAAGCGCCCCTGGCCGATATCGAGGCGCTGGCAGCCGAATCGCGCGGAAATATCGTTCTGGCCAACCGCAACAGTCCGGTCCAAGGCGTACTATCCGGCCCTTGGGCTGACATTCTGCAAATCGAAGAAATCTGCAAAGCCCGAAATATCAAATCCATGCGCCTGCCGGTATCGGCTGCTTTTCACAGTGAACAGCTGCAAAGCGCGGTTCAGCCCTTCGCGGATGCGCTCAAACAGGTCACGATCCACCCAACGGCCGTTGAGGTTTTCTCAAATATCACCGCCCAAGCTTATCCGAGTGATCCTGTTCAGGTCCGCGCTTTGCTGGCCGAGCAATTAATTCATCCGGTGGATTTTGTCACTGAGGTTGAAAACCTGTACCAATCCGGCTTTCGAACATTTGTAGAAATCGGACCCAAATCGGTCCTCACCGGACTTATTTCGAAAACTCTTAAGAATCGGCCATTCGAGGCCGCCGCATTGGATGCTTCTGCGGGTGCAGCCTTTGGTGTAGCGGATTTGGCCCGACTGCTAAGCCGCCTCGCCGCGCAGGGCTATCCGGTGGCTCTAAACAAATGGGAGAATCCGATTGCATCGGCTCGCCAATCCCGCATGAAGATACTGCTGCAAGGCTCGAATTACAAGAGTCAGAAAACTGGTGACAGAGGACAGAAAACAGAGGACAGGCGTCAGAAGACAGAGGTCAGAGGACAGATATCGGAAGACAGAGGACAGACGTCAGAAGTCAGAGGACAGATGTCGGAATTTAGAGGACAGATGTCAGACGCCAGAGGACAGATGTCAGACGCCAGAGGACAGATGTCAGAGGGCAGAGAGCGGAACTCAGAGAGCAGAAGTCAGCGGACAGATGTCGCAAGACGGGATCCGAATGCACCACTACATTCAAATAATCAGACGAATTCAATTCCAGCAACAACGATTGCCAATCGACCCACCCACGACATGAAAAAAGAAACCAACACCCAGTCAGAATCTATCCGCGATGCCTATCGGGTGGTTGCAGAGGGTTTAAAATCCATGCAGCGCCTGCAATCCGAAACTGCCGCGGCCCATCAGAAATTTTTAGAAACGCAGACCGAAGCCAATCGGGCGCTGCAGGAGATGATGAAAAGCACCCAGCGCCTGGCGGAAGGTACCATTGGAATTCATACCGGATCCCATCCGGCGGTGGCTGCGCCCGAATACGGAGTGCCGGCTCCACCGGTGCTGCCGCCTGTCGAGCCTGTAATGGCACCCGCCCGGGTTGAGCCCGCCGCGGCCTATCCATCGCGGATAGAACGTGCCCGGGAAATCGATACCACCGCTCCTGCAGCATCGGATTTGAACATACCCAGTGCGGCTGCCAACGGATATGGTGAAGATAGAAATATTCGGGAATCCCGCGTTGAATCCGATCAGCCGAGTCCCGCAGTGCGGCCGGACATTAAGGCAACCATGCTGGACATTGTCAGCCGACTGACCGGGTATCCATTGGAAATGATCGGTCTGGACATGGACATCGAGGCCGACCTGGGTATTGATTCCATCAAGCGGGTCGAGATATTATCGAGCCTGGAAGAGACTATCCCGGATTTGCCGACGGTATCGCCCGAAATCATCGGCAGCTTGAAAACTCTGGGACAGATTGTCGAATATATGAACCAATCCACTGACGGCTTTTCAGACAATCAGCCGCCGCACGAAATGGTTCAAACCACCCCCCCGTCGACGCCGGCGGTAAGCGCTGAATCGACGGAGCCCCATGTAGATGGTATTGAAGCGGCCATGTTGGAAGTCGTCAGCCAGCTCACGGGCTATCCGGTGGAAATGCTGGGTATGGATATGGACATCGAAGCCGAACTGGGCATCGACTCCATCAAGCGCGTGGAAATATTATCGAATCTCGAAGAGAGAATGCCGGATTTGCCCACCGTGTCGCCGGACATGATGGGGTCTTTGAAAACCCTGGGCCAGATCGTCGAATTTATGGGCAGCGGAAAATCTAATAATTCAGATGCCATTCAATCGGAGACCCCTGGGATGGAAAGCCTTGCGCCACCGGCCGCAAAAACGGCCAACCTAGCCGCCAATCGCCAGGCAGCGGTCACCACCACGCTGCTGGAAGTCGTCAGCGGGCTGACGGGCTATCCGGTGGAGATGCTGGGCGTGGACATGGACATCGAAGCCGAATTGGGTATCGATTCTATCAAGCGGGTGGAAATTCTCTCAACCCTTGAAGAAAAAATGCCCGATCTGCCGGCAATCGCGCCGGACATAATCGGCAGTTTGAAATCTCTGGGACAAATTGCTGAATATCTCGCCTCTCCGATAGTCGTGGATGCGGCGCCGGATGCACCCCGGACCGACCAGGCGACGGCATTGTCGGTGGTTGCCGCCGGTCAACCCGTAACTGCGCCGGTTCCTGAACTGCCGAACGATGTTTCGGATACGTCCATGATTCCTCGTCATGCGCTAACCGTCGCAGCGGCGCCTCCCCTTGCCGAAAGTACCATCGCTGTTCCAAGTAACAAAAAAGTATTTGTGACCGAAGATCATACCGGTTTATCCGAACAAATTGCCGAAGAACTGGCCCAACGAAATATCAAGACGGTCAGAATCTCCCTCGACATCCTGAAATATAAAAATCGCCTGCCGGCGGCTGCCGGTTTGATTATTGTGCAGGATCCCGAATCCGGTCAAATGCATCAGGATATAAAGGATGCCTTTGCCTTATCAAAATTCCTGGCACCGGACCTCATCGCCTCGGCCGATGAAAGTGCGGGTGCGATATTCGCGACCGTTACCCGCCTCGACGGCGCCTTCGGCCTGAAGAGCAAATCACTGCCGCATCCTATACAGGGTGGACTGGCAGGATTGGCCAAAACCGCTGCCCTCGAATGGGGCAATGTTTGCTGCCACGCAATTGACGTTGCACCGGACTGGTCGGACAAACCGGCCGTCGCGGCGGCAATCGTCAAAGAAGTCCTATCACCGGGCCCGGTCGAAATCGGTCTTGATTCGGAAAACCGCAATGCGCTGGTGTTGAAACCTGCAGATCGGACGGACGGATCATTAAATCTCGATCAGAAAGACGTGGTGGTTGTCAGCGGCGGTGCCAGAGGCGTCACCGCCGCGGCTGCCCTGGCGTTGGCCAGGCGAACCGGCGCCCAACTGGTATTGTTGGGGCGATCACCGGAGCCCTTCAGCGAGCCGGCGTGGCTGGCTGCCATGGAGGGTGAATCGGACATCAAAAAGGCGCTGCTGGAGAATGAATTCAGCGACAAGTCCCCAACACCGGCGGCCGTCGACAAAGTTTACCATAATTACATGGCCAATCGTGAAATTGCGACCAATTTAAAGCAATTGAGATCGGTGGCATCCAGGGTCGAATATTTTTCGGCTGACGTTCGCAAGTATGATGAGGTGGCAGCCATCATGGATCGTATCCGTGAGGAGCTCGGGCCGATCACTGCTATCATCCATGGTGCCGGCGTATTGGAAGACCGCCTTATCACGGATAAAACCGCCGAGCAATTCGAGCAGGTCTATGACACCAAGGTCATGGGACTGAATAATCTGCTTCAGGCAACAAGCCGGGAACCTTTGAAATACCTGGTGTTATTTTCATCGATTGCCGCCCGGCTGGGGAACAAGGGCCAGGTGGACTATGCCATCGCCAACGAAGTACTCAATAAAGTGGCCCAAAACGAGTCTGGAAATCGTTCCAACTGTCGCGTTGTCTCCATCAACTGGGGACCCTGGGACGGTGGCATGGTGACAGCGCCTTTGAAGCGTGAATTCGAGCGCCGCGGGATCCACCTGATTCCCGTCGGCTACGGTGCCGATTGCATGTTGGATGAAATGACGGCCACCAATGACAGCCCGGTTGAAATCGTCATCGGGGCCGAACTCACCAAAACCGATCCTCCCAGCCGCCGTTTACCCAAACGGCCCGAACTGGTTAAGCCGTCACCGGCGGCGAAAAAACAACAACTGGCCCTGTCTTTCGAGAGGCAAATCGATCTCGAACACTATCCGATTTTGCAGTCTCATATCATTGACGGTAAACCGGTAGTGCCGCTGGCTTTGATGACTGAATGGCTTGCCCATGGTGCGCTGCATGAAAATCCCGGGCTGCTGTTGCACGGATTGGATGACTTACGAGTGATGAAAGGCATCCGGATGGAGCATGATCCAAAGCTCATTCGTCTGCTGACCGGCAAGCTTCAAAAACTTGCTGACCATTATGAAGTGACGGTTGAATTGCGGGATGGTAATCCATCGGGCAAGGATATGATTCATGCCACAGCCAGGGCCGTATTAAGCGACAGTCTGGCGGAAGCCCCTGATTACCATTTCCCCAAAACCATGGTTGCCAAAGCCTACAACAAAAAGATAAAAGAAGTGTACGATAAAATTCTTTTCCACGGCCTGCAATTGCATGGAATTCGTAAAATTGTCAGCTGCACCGCCAGGGGAATGGTGGCGCACATTGCAGCTGCCCCGGCGCCTGCTGAATGGGTGTCGAGTCCGTTGAGAAATCAATGGATCGCCGATCCGCTCGTTCTTGACTGTGCCTTTCAGATGGCCACAGTATGGTGTTTTGAAGAGAAAGGAGCGGTGTCGCTGCCAAGCTACGGTTCTTCATACCGCCAGTATTGTGAGCAGTTTCCGGCTGATGGCGTGACAGTGGTACTGGAAATAAAGGATGTGACCTCCCGCCGAATGCGGGGCGATCTTACGTTCCTCGATGCCGAGGGTGCCATCGTGGCACGTTTGATCGGTTATGAAGCGATCATGGATGCTTCGTTATTCAGAGCCTTCAAGCCGGAATACAGGGCTTCGGCCTAGCATATTGAAGATTTTAAAATGATTATTGAATATCTCAGATTCGCTTCGCGGATCATTAATATAAAATTGTCGGAGCGAAGCGACTTCCGCAAATCTTCAATAATCAATATTCAATCTTCAATGCTTTTTCATACCGCTTTTTGAATGCCCCGATGAATATCCGCTGAAATGGAGTAAAAATCGATGGTTTCCAGACTGGAAACCACGCTTTTGCATGGCGGACAAAATTTTTTAGGCTTTCCACGGCCGCTCCACAGCATTTTCATTCTATGTGTTGTGCCGCATTTCGGACAGACACACTCGACGGTGAGGCCACCGACATGGTGGGTGCTGACATCGTGAATGCCATCATAATCTTCCCTAAAACGCCTGCTCTTGCTCGTAACATGCATGTCTCTATCTTTCTTTCGGGTTAAAGGCGATGTTGAAACACGTTATCATGGTAATTCGTTTCGAGCACTTGAGTTAAGCAAAAAGCAATAGATCCTGGCCAGCGCCGCTACCCTTTCTGTTTCTTTTGTTCATATTTTTTTATGATATCTTCAATGGCCTCTTCCAGGAGAGTGCCAATCGATTTGTCCTCATCCACCGCCAGGTGTTTTAATGCTTTCAGACGGTCTGCATCAACTCTGGTGGAAAAAGTCTTTTTCGTGCCCATAACAATATCATTACAATATTTATTTCTTTATTGCAAGAATATTTTTTATTACTTAAAAAATATATAATAAAAATATTAAAATAATATTGATTAATTAATTTAATCGCTAAATATTTAAAAAAATTATTTATGGATATAAATAATGATTTATTGCAAGATTAAGATAGATGAATTGTGGCTGGGGCATTGGTATCTGGGAGGGAAACGTCGTTATCGGCGGATTTTAGTGGCGAGGGCGCTTCAAATTAAGGGCGATGCTGTCGATCGCCAAAAAGCGGATTAAATGAACATATTTTAGACAAGCCCGGCTTTTTTTTAATCCGCAAAAGCCCGGGGCTATTGTGCAGGTACATTAATGGCGACCGGCAGCCAGCCTTCAAAAAATAGGATTCGAGGTCGTCAAATAGCACGGGTCGATCCGGCCAAGTGAAGCGTTTCCTTTTGGCTTCCAGCAACTTCCATTCGCTCAGAAGTGCGGAATTTTGATCAAACACCAGCTTTTTTGAGCGCTCGCACAGAAACATCTGGCAGACAATGGGTTTCAGATGCCACAGACAGCCTCTTTCGGACAAATAGACGCATTTAAATCCGTCATTCGGTTTTTTTAGAACCCGCATCAAATTTTCGAATTCAGCGTGGTCCGCCACCAGCAGGTTGGCCACGATGTCGGCGAAAAAAGTGATGATCCCTTCACGGGAGCAGCAGGCACTGGTTCGACTCTGATAGCAGGTGTCAGTGCATATGTCATTGAAATAACGATCTAAAAACCTATCGACGTCTTGACGAAAGATGAGATAGTCCGTCAGCCAAGCGCTGAGTTCCTGTCTCTCGTTTTCCGGCAGTTTATTCAAAAGATGCCTAACCATGGTCAAGGCATCGATCTGTTCTTGGTGATAAGGATTCATGGCGCCGCTAATTTCTCATTGCCGGCCGAGTGGCCGTGCCGAGGAAACTAACATATTTTTTAATCGCGGGGCTGTCAAGTCCCCAGAGCGAACTTGACACCACCAAAATATTATTGTTAGTTACCTGGCACCATGATTACGCAGTCTGGCGGAGTCTGCCCAAAAAATAGCTACGACGTCGTCATAATCGGAGCAGGACCGGCTGGTTCGACAGCGGCCTATATCCTGGCCGCTAATGGATTCAAAGTACTTATAGTAGACAAATCTGCGTTTCCTCGCGACAAACTTTGCGGCGGCCTTCTCACGTTTAAAAGCATCCAGCTGCTGGAAGATATTTTTTCTATGCCGCTCGATTTGCTGCAATCCCGCCGGTTGATCACCTTTCAAAGTAGTTCCTATCAGGTCGGCAACAGCACCGGCGCCAGCGTGAAGGGACGTTTAAATTATCCCTTTCATTTTGTTCGTCGTAAAGATTACGATGGCAACTATCTTTCCCGACCCGGGTATAATCACGTGCTATTGCTGGGAGATGCTTGCGGGCTGGCGGATCCATTCTATTCTCGATGCCGGCCAAATGGAAGTATAAAATGTTGACTCGTTTGCTCAGATGCCTGCCCCGGATTTATGAAGAGACCGTTCAGGGTCAACGATCTTACCGGTGGTTTCGCCCGCTGCCACTTGAAAACAAAAAGCGGAGTGGAAACTCCAAGGTCCACTCCGCGTTATAAATTTCAGCAGCCCGTTGATGTTGGCTTCAGCTTTTCTACTGGAAGGTATTATATTCAGTTCGCGGGATTTTTTTAGTCAGTACCCGCACCCCGATAAAACCTCCGTTAAGGATCATGCGGGTCGCGATTTTTTGGCGCACAATCACCATTTCAATCTGAGCGAGATGTGCTTTTTTCTCTACCTCATTTACCAGCTGCTGGGCGCTGCTGATGGATACGCCGTCATATTCAAGGATTATATCACCTTCCTGCAGGCCCGCCGTTTCGGCCTGTGAGGCATCGACAATGCTTTGCACCTGCGCAATACTCGCCAACTCCTTCAAATTACTAGAAGCGTTCGACGGCGTGGGCAAAGAAGCGATGTTGTCGGCCGCTGTCGGGATCACGACCAGGCGCTTGAGTGTTGCATCGGCAAACTCAAAGGCGTAATTCTTAACTCCGATTTTTCGCAACAGGCCCTTTAACAAATCCTCCGAAGATCCGGCAATGTAGGAAAAAGAAATTTTTTCTTGCGCTCTATCCGCCAGACCCTTAATTTCTATACCGCAGTCTTCATAAAATTTAGTGACGATGCTTTCTATGGTTGACTCGCGGGCCTCAAGTTTGATTTTACCGTCGGATTCCTTGCTGATTTCGACGACCCCGCCGGCTGCATCAACTGCAGCCGAATGAAGCCAAAGCAGAAAAAATAGAATCAGTCGCTTGGTTTGCATGGTGGCTTTAACGCCGATCGAAATCCCGTCAACACTCGCTAGGCGACGGCACTAAAATACCGTCAACTGCGGGACAGCGTTAGGCAACGGCATAAACGCCTCTGCCGGATTTTTTAATTCTGCCCTCTTTGGCAGCCCTGAAAACGATATTGCGCACTTTCTTATCGTTAAAACCGGTCTTTTTTTTCAGGGTTGGTACATCAACGCCTTTTTTGGATCTCTTGATGATTTTAAGAATTTGATCCGTTGCGGTCACCTGGACGGCCTTTTTTTTCACCGGCGCCTTTTTGGCGGCTGCCTTTTTGACCGGGGCTTTCTTGACTGCTTTTTTGGCCACGGCCTTTTTGGCTGTTGTTTTTTTGGCGGCCGTCTTTTTTGCGGCTTTGGGTTTTGAAGCTTTTTTAGGCTTGGCACTTGTCTCAAAAGCCTTCAGTAATTTTTCCATCTTCTTCTCAAGCGCTTTAAAATCCTTGCTCAATGCAGTTAGATCTTTCTTTAAAATAGCCATTCTTCTGATCCTCCTCGAAAATTTTTGCAAATCTAGTTATCGTTTAATGCAACAAATACTACCAAAATAAAACTGATAATCCCTGGCCGTTTTCTTTAAAAAATGAATTAAAGAAAGTACTATATAGATAAATTACTTTATAGAAGTATTTTTGTCAAGCAATAAGGACAAAAGAATTAAATAATCTAGTTGGTTAGACCGTTTCCAGTGAAGATATGCGAGTAATTCCGACCTTGAAATGACTACAAGCTACCATTAGATATTCATGATTTTCCGATAATAGCGAGGAGTAATATTTGTCGTGAGGTACACTGCAAAGGCCGTTGATCAAAGGGCCTAAGCATTTTGCTTAAGCTCTTTCAGGTTCATGGTGAGCCGGTTTTGCTCTTTAATTTATTAAATCAAAATGCGAAATCCCCTTCATCGGGAGCAAGGTTCAATTCCGGTCTGAAAAATGATCGGATCTCGTTGACGCTCAAACTGCCGCCTGATTTTAAGTCTGAATATATCTGAAAACAAAAAAGCCGGGGTTTGGCGGTCGTCCCCGACTTTCATATGAGTAGATGGTGCGCCAGGCAGGATTTGAACCTGCGGCCTACGGATTCGTAGTCCGGCGCTCTATCCGGGCTGAGCTACTGGCGCATGAAAATTAGTTTGAAATTTAGCTGGAACATAAGCTAAAGTAACGGCATTGTCAATCGATTTGTTACTATTTTTCCGGATACCCAATAATGGATAATCACAGTTATTTCATGGAACTCGCAATAGCGGAAGCGAAAAAAGCTGGACAAATCGGCGAAGTTCCGATAGGTGCAGTACTCGTTGCCGATAATGGCGAGATTTTGGCGGCTGCTCACAACCAGACCATTGTCCGGGTTGACCCAACGGCCCATGCCGAAATTCTGACTCTGCGCGAAGCAGCAACTAAATCAAATAATTACAGGCTGTTACAAACATCTCTCGTGGTGACTATTGAACCATGTATGATGTGCATGGGAGCCCTGGTCCATGCCAGGGTAAAGCGGGTTATATTCGGTGCAGCGGACCCCAAATGGGGTGCTGCCGGCTCATTATACAACTTTGCTGAGGATTTTCGTTTAAATCACCGGGTGGAAATCATTAAGGGTGTGCGTGAGGAAGAATGCCGCGAGTTGATGCAGGCATTCTTCCGAGCGAAAAGATTATGACTCTTTTCAAAGGAGAAAATTGTGGCTAACGTAGTCATTGTCGGGACCCAATGGGGGGATGAAGGTAAAGGTAAAATAGTTGATTTGCTGGCCGAAACCGCTGATATGGTCGTGCGATTCCAGGGCGGCAACAATGCCGGACATACCATGGTGGTCGGCGGAGAGCAATTTATCTCGCATCTGATTCCTTCGGGGATCCTGCAGAAAAAAACCTGCATCATCGGAAACGGTGTTGTCGTGGATCCGGCTGTATTGCTGGAGGAAATCGATGCGTTGTCTAGTCGGGGAATTGATGTCGGTCCCGCAATGCTCGAAATATGCGAGAAAACCCATCTGATTATGCCGTACCACCAGGCGGTTGACCATGCGCGGGAAAAATTCAAAGGCGATCAAAAAATCGGGACCACCGGTCGCGGCATCGGGCCGGCATACGAAGACAAGGCCACCCGCCGGGGCATACGTTTTGCAGATCTGCTCGATCCGGAAGTATTTGCCGAAAAAGTGAACACGATTTTAGACGAAAAGAATTTCTATCTGCAAAACTATCTGTCGGCCGACACCCTGGACCCGCAGCAAATTATCGATCAGTATCTGGTTTATGCCGGACGGCTGGCGCCCCACGTTAGGAATATCTCCGTAACGATCAACGCAGCCATCAAAAATAAAAAGCAGATCATGTTTGAAGGCGCCCAGGGCACCCATTTGGACATCGATCACGGGACCTATCCTTTTGTGACCTCGTCCAACACCCTGGCGGGCAATGCCTGCTGCGGTTCAGGAGTCGGTCCGAAGCAGATTGACGATGTATTCGGAATCGTCAAGGCCTATACCACACGGGTTGGTCAGGGCCCTTTCCCGTCCGAATTGTTCGACGCAATCGGTGACAAAATCCAAAAAAAAGGGGCTGAATTCGGCGCCACTACCGGTAGACGGCGCCGCTGCGGCTGGCTGGATACCGTCATATTGAAAAATGCCGTCCGTCTCAACGGATTGACCGGTCTTGCCATCACTAAACTTGACGTGCTCGATGGGCTGGAATCAATCAATATTTGCACCGGATACGAGTATCAGGGAGAATTGGTGACGGAATTTCCGGCAAGCTTGAAAGTCCTGGGGGCCTGCCAACCGGTTTATGAATCGTTGCCGGGCTGGCAGGAAGATATCAGCGGCATTCGAAAATTCGAGGATCTGCCGTCCAACGTCAAAGGTTATTTGGAACGAATCGCAGCGCTGACCGAGACACCGGTTTCCATTATTTCCGTGGGGCCGGATCGGGAACAGACCATTGTTTTAAGGAATCCGTTTAAATAAGCGTCTCGTTCGAACCGGGTTTAGTCGGCGATACCATGGAAATTGGCACAACAAGTTATATTAGGGTAAGAGCCTTAAGACGCTTATGTCCGTTGTGAGTTGTATGTTGTCCGTTGAAAATCGAAAACGACTGCAAGTATCATTGAACCGATACCGCCGCTTTCAACGGACAACTGACGACGGACAACCGACACTTCAATTTTTCATTGACATTCTAGTCCAAAAAGAATACAGATGGCAGTTCAGTCGGGACGTGGCTCAGTCTGGTAGAGCACAGCGTTCGGGACGCTGGGGTCGCTGGTTCAAATCCAGCCGTCCCGACCATTTTCCCGCAATCCGAATCTAAATCATCTTTGCCAATCCGTCCAGCCCCAGCAGATATCCCTGGGATCCAAAACCGGCAATCCGGGCCGTGACGATATCTGCGATCATTGAATGATGCCGGAACGTTTCGCGCTTGTGAATATTGGACAGATGCACCTCGATTACCGGTATATCGAGCATGGCCAGCGCATCCCGGATCGCGACGCTGGTATGGGTGTAAGCCGCAGGATTGATGATGATCCCGTCGAAGACGTCCATGACCTGTTGAATCTTCTCAACTATATCCCCTTCGTGATTGGACTGAAAGGTTTCCACCTCGATCTCTAATTCTTCGCCCCGCGCCTGCAAATCACCATCAATCTCTTCCAGGCTCTGATGGCCGTAGATTTGAGGCTCACGTTTTCCAAGCATATTCAGGTTGGGACCGTGAATGACCAGGATTCTTTTCTGCTGAGAATCGTTTGACATAGCTGTCCTCCCACTGCCACATTCCGAAAGATCAAAATAACACCTAAATGCTGGAATAATGAGGATTTGGAATGATGGGGTTAGATGATTCTTTCCGATTCAATTCAATCAACTATACATCTAATCAACCAAATCATCCTTTTCCAGTCTTGAAATAATATCTCGCATGACTTCTACAAATTCGACACGCTTTTTACGGGCATATGAATTATAGTGATGCATGTCGGTGAATAATTGCCAGGTATCCCGCTCAACGACCTCCAAAATATGCAGCAGCCGTTTATACCCTTCCGTATCGATATCCAGCGGGGTGGCACCCGATTCGGATAAGGTTCGGCCGATTAAATGCGTCAGGGCCAGGCTGGTGGCGATCTGCTCATCATGCTCCCTGGCGGTTGCCTCGACCACGACCAGCCCTTTGGAATGCAGGTATTTCCTGATTTTGCGATATTGATTTTCGGCCAATTTAACCTTGCACAAACAGATTTTACAGCCCTCAAGCGAATCGGCGGCGCTGTCCGGCCCAAACATGGGGTGGGTTGCCAGGATCGAGACCGAGTCCGGCAGAATTTCCTTCATCCACCGAATGGGGTATTCTTTTACCGAACATACATCGACTATCAGCGCGTCCGATTTTACCAGGGGGGCGATGTCGCTTAAAAAATCCCTGAATATCGATATGGGTACACACGGTATAACTATATCCTGTCGGCAAACGACTTCCAGCGATGCCGGCCGCGCGCCGACCCGGCTGATTTCAGATGCTTTATCAGATCTTGTGTGAACGCAGACTTCAAAGTCTTGTGCCAGGTAGTGGGCTGCAAGTTTTCCGAATCGACCAAATCCGATAATTCCAATCATAATGCCTCTGCTATTTTATCCAACCCGTTTACCAGGTCTTGCTGAGAAACGGCATATGAAATTCGAATATGCCCCGGCTGGCCGAATTCTTCGCCGGGTACTACCGCCACACCGGTTTCTTCCAGCAGCCGCCGGGTCAGATCAACGCTTGTCAGTTCGTTATCCAGATGGCGAGATACGTCGGGGAAGAGATAAAATGCCCCCCCGGGTTTAATGCAGTCAAAGAAGTCTTTGACTTTGCGGTAGGCATAATCTCTCTTTTTCTCCAGGTCCTGCTGCCATGGGGCGGTCTCGTCGCTTTCCAGGGTCAGCGCCGCCAGGGCACCCTCCTGGGCAAAAGTGCAGACATTGCCGGTGAGGTGGCTTTGCAATTTGTTCAGGGCCGCAATAATACTTACCGGTCCCGCTGTATAGCCGACTCTGAAGCCGGTCATATTAAAGGTTTTGGAAAAGCTGCGGGTGATTATCAACTGCGGTCGAATTTCTTCAAAGTCAAACAAACTGGCGGGTTGGCGTCCGTCATAGATATAGGAATTATATGCTTCATCCGCAATAATGAACAGGTCGCGTTCGGCTGCCAGCTGGGCGATTTTTTCGAGATCCTGCCGGGGATAGACGGCACCGGTGGGATTATTGGGTGAGTTAATCAGTAAGGCGCGCGTCCTGGGCGACACCGCCTGCTCGATTCTCTCCAAATCAAGCTGGTGGCTGCGGGTATCCACAAATACCGGCCGCCCGCCGGCAAACCGCACCTGCTGCGGAAAGCTCACCCAATAGGGTCGCGGAATGATGACTTCATCCGCCGGATTAATGATGGCTTGAAAGGCCGAATACAAACCTTGTTTCGAGCCATTGGATATAATGATATTTCGCTCGTCATAGCCGTCAAATTGCCGCGCCAGCTGAAATTTCAACTCCTGCATTCCAGCGACGGGGCCATACTTCGTCCGTCCCCGATCCAGGGCTTGTTTGGTGGCCTCAACCACCTCCGGCGGCGAGTCAAAAGGCGGCTCCCCCACTGCCAAATCGATAACCGCCCTGCCCGCTTTCCGCATCTGCTGCAACAGCAGCGTAAACTGCACCGTGCCCGATTCCTCAATCTGATTTACGCGGTCTGCAAGTTTCATTTTAAAAATGGATAACATTCCTTCATTAGTCATTCGTCAATCGACATTCGTCATTCTCTTCTGCCGCAAAGCCAGGTCGGCAATCACCAGGGCCGCCATGCTTTCGACAATCGGCACGGCCCGGGGCACCACGCAGGGATCATGACGTCCTTTGGCTGCCAGGGTAGTTGGTTTGCCGTCAAAATCAACCGTATTCTGCGCCAGACCGATGGTGGCCGGCGGTTTAAATGCAACCCGGAATACAATGGGCTCGCCATTGCTAATCCCCCCCTGGACACCGCCGCTGTTGTTGGTCAGGGTGCCTAAACGGTCTTCTCTTTTGATGAAAGGATCATTGTGGGCCGATCCGGTCAGTCGGGTCCCTGAAAATCCGGCACCGATTTCAAACCCTTTGGTGGCCGGTATCGACAGCATGGCCTGGGCCAACTTGGCTTCCATTTTGTCAAACACGGGTTCCCCCAGTCCGGCCGGCACATTGCGGCAAATCCCGGTGACGATGCCACCCAGGGAATCTTTGGCTTCTTTGGCCTTTTTGATGGCGGACGCCATTTGTTCGGCCTCAGCCGGCGATGGGCAGCGAACGATATTTTTATCCACCGCACTGCGGGTGGTCCGGTTTTCATCGATCCTGCAAGCCGTAATGGTCCCGACCGCCTGCACCCAGGCCACAATTTCAATGCCGTATTGCTCAAAGAGAAATTTCTCAGCGATTGCGCCCGCCGTCACCCGCCCGATGGTTTCCCGGGCACTGGATCGGCCGCCGCCGCTGGAGGCCCGGATGCCGTATTTCATCTGGTAGGTGTAATCTGCATGTGAGGGACGCGGGATGGACTGCATCGCAGCGTAGTCCCCCGGTTTCTGATCTTTGTTCGGCACGCTCAACGCGATCGGGGTCCCCAGGGTTCGGCCATTTTCAACTCCGGACAGGATGGTAACCCGGTCGGTTTCAGCGCGGTCGGTTGTCAGGTGGCTCTGGCCGGGACGTCGCCGGTCAAGCTGCGGCTGAATATCCGCTTCGCTGAGCGCCAGGCCCGGCGGACAGCCGTCGACCACTGCGCCAACCCCTTTGCCGTGGGATTCGCCGAATGTCGTTACCCTGAATGCTGATCCAAATGTGCTTGACATTATTGTATCTCCGTATTTGGTCTCCGTAGTTTTTGTTTACGTGTTTTCTCGTTAAAATATCCGGCCTATGCTCAATCTAATCCTCCACCAATACGGAGAGACAAAATAATTTATCAGAATTTCTGCAGAATTATATCGCACACCTCGTCGACCCGCCAGTCATCGGTCTGCACGCAAAAATCCATAGCCCGACGGTAGAGCGGATTTCTCTCCGCCAACGTCTCCTCAATTTCGGTAAAAATGTCTCGAGATGTCAATAACGGGCGGAACGCTTCGGTATTCGGATCCTGTGTCATTCTTGATTTTATGCTTTCCGGCGCCGCTTGCAACCAGACAATGCAGCCGTTTTTTTTCATTAACTTTTCGTTGGCTGGGTTGAGCACCACGCCGCCGCCGGTTGCGACCACCTGTCGATTCTGAGCACAGACCTGTTTGACGGTATCGTGTTCCATTTTGCGAAAGGTTTCCCAGCCTTGTTTTTCTACGATCTCCCTGATGCTGACTCCGTTTTCAGACACCAGCAGCAGGTCGGTATCGATAAACGGCCACCCCAGCTTCGCAGCGAGAAGCCGGCCTACCGAGGACTTCCCCGTGCAGCGGTAGCCGATTAAAAATATGTTGTTGAGGTTATTGGGTTCAGGGTTCAAGGTTCAAGGTTACCTTTCTTAAGTATAAGGTTCACAGGTTCAACATTCTCGGTTCAAGGTTACCTTTTGGTAACTTTAACCGGAAAATGACTCAATTGCCCTAAAATACCTAGGTTTATGGCGTCGCTGCACCCAGTCAAATTTTAAAGGTAACGCGCGCTGAGATCCAAGCTTGTATTTGCTTCCATTACCCGATTTTTCTTCAACTCAGTCCTGAAGAGTGCCTTTGCTTGTCCGGAAAATTTTGGCTGTCTAATAAATCCTTCCGCCCTCTACCTTCCGCCCTCTACCTTCCGCCCTCTACCTTCCACCCTCTACCTTCTGCCCTCTACCTTCTGCCCTCAACCTTGAACTTTCAACTTCTGAACCCTTGAACCCTTCAACCTCTAAACCTCAGAACTCTTGAACCCGGAACCCTTGAACCTTTGAACCCTTCAACCTCTGAACCCCAGAACCCTTGAACCCGGAACCTCTGAACCCCAGAACCCTTCAACCTCTAGCGATACATCCCGTCTAAAACCTTCCAAAACCCCGGGAAAGATTTTTCGACGCAATTTTCGTCCCGAATATATACCCCGGGTGTCGTCAGCCCGGCCAGGGCAAAACTCATGGCGATGCGGTGGTCGCCGTAGGTTTCGATTTCAGCCCCGTAGGGCCGGCCGCCCGTTACGATCAGCTCATCGTCCGTGCAGCGCGCATCGATTCCCAACTTTATAAGTTCGTTGACTACCGCAGCCAGACGGTCGCTTTCTTTGGCTTTAAGATGCGAAACGTTTCTGATGACAGTCGTTCCTTCAGCAAAAGCGGCGACCACCGCCAATGTCGGTACTAAATCCGGTGTGTCACCCATATTCACATCGATTGCCGTCAGGGGACGGCCGGCGACCGTGATGCCGTCCGGTTCAACGGTAACTTTACAGCCCATGGCGGCCAATAGATTGGCAAATCCGACGTCACCCTGGCGCGAATCGGCCGTCACCTCGTTTACTTTAACCCGGGTGCCGCAGATGGCCGCCGCCGCCCAAAAATACCCGGCCTGGGATCCGTCGCACTCAACCGCATAATTTCCGGCCTGGTAGGTCTGGTCGCCGTTGACATTAAAGCGCTCATAGCCCTGCCGGACAACGGGGACACCGAACTCATCCATGACCTCAACCGTCATATCCACATAAGGCCGCGATACCGGCCCATTGGTTACCCGGATTTCCAGGCCCCGGGTTGTGTATGGAGCGATTAAGAGCAACGCGGAAAGATACTGGCTGCTGGCACGGCAATTGATGTTGACCGACCCCCCCTGTAGGACGCCCCCGAAAATCTCCAGCGGCGGACAGCCATTTTGATTGACGGAACGAATCCTGACGCCCAACTGCAAGAGCGCTTCGATGAGATCCTGGATCGGCCGTTCGGCCATCCGCTCGGTTCCGGTCAAGTCATGCTTTCCTAAGCCCAACGCTGCGACCGCCGTCAGCAATCGCATGGATGTTCCGGAATTGCCCAGATAAATTGGATCCGCACCTGCGATCAACCGGCCGCTTTGGCCGGAAACAACGATTTGATTCGGCGATTTATCATCAATCGGAATCCCCATCTGCCGTAAGGCCTGCATGGTGAGCAGGGTGTCCTCACTGAGCAGGGGATTTTGAATTCGGCAAACGCCGTCCGACAGCGCGGCGGCAATCAAAATCCGGTGGGTGTAGCTTTTGGAACCCGGCACGTTGATTTCACACCGGGGTTTGATTCTATGGGCTTTGATTTCGATCATTGCATCAATAAAAGGATATTCGTTATTTGTTATTAGTTATTCGTTATTGGGAAAAAATGATTATTATCTTGATTAGTAATTCACCTTTCGCTGAATTACTAAGATAGATTTTGTAGCCTTCAACTATTAACAAATAACGAATAACTAATAACGCATTTTTAGTGCCGTCAGCTCATCCAGCACCGCCCGGCGCATGATATCCACCGGCGCCTTCCGGCCGGTCCACAGCTCGAATTGAACGGCGCCCTGGTTCACGAACATGGCCAAACCGTCTATTGTAGTGCAGCCCTTATTTGCCGCTTGCGCCAGAAAGCGTGTCTTCAATGGGTTATAGACGCTGTCCATTACGACGGTCTCTCCTTCCAGAAGATGGGTATCCAGCGGGACCCGGTCATCATGGGGTGCCATTCCAAGCGAGGTTGCATTGATGATAACCCCATAAGGCAGCTCTTTTATTTCGGACAAGGGTTTGTAGACACAATCCAGGTCGGATGCCAGTTTTTCGCCTTTTTGAATGGTGCGGTTGATGATGGTGAGCCGTCCGCCGGCCTGCCGGATGCCGAACCCAATGGCCCGGGCCGCGCCACCGGCGCCGACAAGGGCCACATCCTGGCCGCTGATCACCGTTTGACCGGCCAGTGCTTTGACGGCTCCGGTGCAATCCGTGTTGTAGCCGTGCAACACACCCTGGTGATTTACCACCGTGTTGACGGCCCCGATGTCGGAGGCCAGTGCGTCCACCTGGTCCAAATACTTCATGACACTTATTTTATGCGGAATCGTAATGCTGGCACCCCGCAGTCCCAAGCCCCGGATGCCGTCGACGGCGGCAGCGATGTCTTTGACCCGGCAAGCGATGTAGCAACCGTCGAGTCCTGCCTGAGCCAGGGCACTGTTGTGCATGACTGGACTCAAACTGTGCCCGATGGGATCCCCGAAAACCGCGTAAATCGGCATTACATCGGTCTTGGACGTTTGCTTTTGAACGCTGCGCCCGGCACCGATAATACTTCGAAAAATTCGATAAAGCGAACCGGTCTTCAATGGCTCCTGATTCAATGCAAGCAGCCTTTGAAAGATTTCACCCTCGCGCTGATTATCAACCACTGTGATCCCACGCTGCTGCTTGATTCGGCCAATAGCCTGGGCGGCATCCAGACGTCGGCCGATCAGTTCGAGGATCTGCCCGTCGATATCGTCAATCCGCTTCCGAAGCGCTACCACATCTTCTTCTGAATTGACTATCTTGGTGTTATCCGGCTTTGTTTCGTTCATTTTAGCCATCTAGGACTCAATTACTCTATACAATTTCCGTTGACGAATGGTGGCTTCGCTTCAGGCTTCGCCTTCGGCTACGACCCGACACGTCGCTCAGTCGTTTTAAAATAGACACGACACATTATTCGATGCTCGATGTTGGACGTTCGATGTTCGACGTTCATTAGTTTCTTATCTTTGATCAGACCGGCTGCCTTTTAGCCGGTCTGCGACGAGCTCAGCCGAATCGAGGCCGCCGCTCTTAAGGCACAAGCTTTAGATCTGGCTCTCAGCCACAGCTTACTAGCAACAATTAACTGATTACAAATAACGCCTAAATGAGTGTGTTTTGCTCATTTAGGATAGCGACACCCGAAACCCGACACCTTCTGCTCATTGCCAATCAACTGATCAGCTTTTCCAACTCCCCGATCGCGATCTCCTCCACAAAGGCCCGTCCGAGTTCGCTGAGCAATACAAAGTGTATTCGCTCCCCTTCCCGCTTTTTGTCCATTCTGAGCGTATCGAGCACCTCGGTGCGGTCGAACTCCAGGCCAACGGGGAGCCCGTATCGATTCAATAGGTTGGCAAGCCGGTCTGCAGACGCGGCTGCCAATGACTTTTTCCTGACGGCCAGTTTTGAGGCCAGCACCATCCCGGCGCTGACCGCCTCACCATGTCTGACCCCGGTTGTCTTTTCAATGGCATGACCGAAAGTATGACCGAAATTGAGTTTGCGGCGTTCGCCTTGTTCTTTCTCATCCTGATTCACGATTTCGGATTTGATGATCACCGACTCGTACACCAGCTTTTCGATAACCGTTGAATCCAGCGTCAGGGCGCGGTCGCGGTTTTCTTCCAGATAGGCGAATAGCTTTCTATCGGCAATGGCGCCGTGTTTGATGATCTCGGCAAAGCCGCTCAGGATTTCTTCGGGAGGCACGGTTTTTAACAGATCCATATCGCAAATAACGAATTCAGGCTGGCTGAAAACCCCGACAATATTCTTATAGCCGCCGAGATTGAATCCATTCTTGCCGCCCACACTAGCGTCAACCTGGGACAGGAGCGTCGTGGACACAAATCCGAATCGTACACCGCGCATATAGGTCGAGGCCACAAAGCCGGCGATATCACACACGATGCCGCCGCCGACGCCGAGAATAAAGCTTGATCGATCCGCTTCTAACTGCAGCAGTTGCTCAAAGATGTAGCGGACGGTGTCCAGGGTTTTGCTCTTTTCGCCACTGCCGATGGAAATGACATCCCCTGGCGGAAAATGCCTTCCCCAATGGGACTGCACATTGGCGTCAGTGATAATTATCGGCTTCTCGACCGGAATATATTTATCGGCGTTGCCGAGTCGTTCCCCGATCATGATCACCGAATCACGGGGATGACCTTTAATATTGACGGCCTTCATAGCGCATTCACCCATCGATCCGCGCTGCTTCGATGGAAAGAATTAGTCAATTTTTCGGCAACCGACAGCAGCAGGTGTTCGGTTGTCTCCCAGGATATGCATTCATCTGTAATCGACACACCGTATTTCAGGGACTTGAGATCCCCGCTGAATTTCTGGTTGCCTTCGAAAAGATTACTTTCCAGCATGAGGCCGATCAAGGCATCATTGCCGGCAATATACTGGTCGATCACATTTTTCATGACGATGGCCTGCCCCTGGAATTTTTTCATCGAATTGCCGTGGGAACAATCCACCATGATGGTTTCCGGCAAACTTTTTTCGATCAGATTCAATCGGGCCTGTTCGATGCTGATGGGATCGTAATTGGGCCGGTTGCCCCCCCGTAAAACAATGTGCGCCAAGGGATTGCCGTTGGTTTGAACGACACAAGTGCGGCCGTCCTGATCGATTCCCAGGAAACTCTGTCCTGTTTTAGCCGCCACAATAGCGTTGATGGCCGAAGACAGATTACCATCGGTGCCATTTTTAAAGCCGACAGCCATGGACAAGCCGCTGGCCATTTCGCGGTGCGTTTGGGATTCCGTCGTTCGCGCCCCGATGCAGGCCCAGCTGACGAGGTCCGCTACATATTGGGGGGTAATGGTTTCGAGAAATTCAGTGGCGGCGGGCACGCCGATTTCATTGATGCGAAGCAATATGCTACGGGCCTTGCCCAAGCCTTCCATGATATCGCAGGTGCCGTCCAGCTGCGGATCGTTTATCAATCCCTTCCATCCCACACTGGTGCGTGGCTTTTCAAAATAAACCCGCATGACGACAAATAGGGCTTCGCTCACCTGCTCACGCAGCTTCTGCAATTTAGCGGCGTATTCGAAAGCGGCTTTCTCATCATGAATGGAACAGGGACCGGCAATGACCAGCAGTCTTTTATCTTCCCGGTGTAGTATTTTATCAATCGCGCTTCTGCCGCTCGTGACGGTATCGTGGGCCGCTGGGCTTACGGCGATTTCCTGTTTCAGCTTGCCGGGCTCCATCAGCTTGCGATAGCCTTTGACACGTAAATCATCTGTTGGTTTCATTTTTCTACCTCTGAATTTTTTGACCACACCTTTTGATGGATCGGGAGTTGGCACATCCGGTCTCCAACAACCGCCACCGAAATTAGCGAAAAAAAAACCGTGGGCCCTTGTTGTCTGCCCACGGTTTAGAATGCTTGAATTGGTAATTGTGTCGTCTCAGCGCACCCCAGACAGACCGGTGTTATAAAAATAATACCGATAATAATAAGTAAATCTGTCTGAAAAATTAGGCATCGCTTTGAAATCCTTTCAACTGCTTGAGCAGGACAGTATAGAAATGGACAAAGCATGTCAAGCATTTTCTTGGGGCCTTCGAATGGCCCTGAAAAAACTGTTGACAACGATCAGCAGAGAACTTATGTATTGACAATTATGTTGTCAATGGAAAGCAATGCATGAAAGTGATTATAGAAATACATAGCTTTTTTATTTTCGGGCGCTTCTTTTTTAGCTTTAGAAGCGTCCATCCGGACGGTTAGCACCACAATCTTGCTGAACCAAACCCCGGGTGGACTCAATCGTCACCCGGGTTTTTTATTTGTTAAAGGCCCCGGGAAGGATCTCGGGGCCTTTTTATTTGGTGCTGTTTGAGAATGGGCACGATAAAGGAAAACCCACAGACTCAGCGATAAAAATTTTTAAGCACGCATACACAGCGCTCGGCGGATGGATTCACAACGGTGGTTTGCCTGGCAGGGGCTCATGGGGCCATTGGCTCAAATTAGCAGGCCGCTGTGTATAAAGGACAGGAATCATGAAAAATCTTAAATTAGCAATGCGTGAATCAGAACAGCGCACCATTATCAAGATTTCGAATGCCGAAATTGGACGGGGCTTTTCGGTGATTGCCGGCCCCTGCAGTGTGGAGAGCGAGGAGCAGATGTTCGAATCGGCCCGTGCCGTCAAAGCCGCCGGGGCGGACATGCTGCGCGGCGGTGCTTTCAAACCCCGCACATCGCCTTACGCTTTTCAGGGCCTGGGATTACACGGACTGAAGTTATTATCCGAAGCCGGCAAAGAAACCGGCCTGCCGATCGTCACCGAGGTTATCGATCCGCGGGATGTCTCATGGGTGGCCGAATTTGCCGATGTTCTGCAAATCGGCACCCGCAATATGCAGAATTACTCACTGCTCAAAGAGGTCGGTCAAACCGGCCGGCCGGTGCTGCTCAAGCGCGGCATGTACTCAACCCTGGAAGAATGGTTAAACTGCGCCGAATATATCCTCAGCGAGGGCAACCCCAACGTCATTCTTTGTGAACGGGGCATACGAACCTTTGAAACATATACCCGCAATACCTTGGATCTCAGTGCGGTGCCGGCCATTAAGGAACTGACTCATTTGCCGATCATCATCGATCCGACCCACAGCACGGGACGGGTCAATCTGATCGGTCCCATGAGCCTGGCAGCCGTGGCGGCTGGCGCTGATGGGTTAATTGTCGAAGTGCACTATGATCCTGCCAGAGCCCTGTGCGACGCTGATCAAGCGCTGACGCCAACCCTATTTAAAGATATCATGCAACGCCTGCGACCATTGCAGTCATTCATGGGTGATCTGCCGGAAAATAGTTAATCGTTATTCGCTATTGGTTATTGGTCAATGGATATGAAGATCCTTATGTGTTAATGATCTGCCAACCATTTAAAATCTGAGTTAGTTGGCTTCATATAAATAGATTCATCCGCCCAACCAATCAACCAATCAACCATTTAACCAATCAACGACAAATATGGTTGAGGTACAAAAATGAAACTGAATGAAATAAGTAGAAAAATAGACAAAATCGATCGGGAATTGCTGGTGCTGCTCCAGGAACGCATGGGTTTGTCGCTGCGGTCGACAAAATTCCAGGAAACCACGGGCGATACAGCCCGCGAAGCCGACATGCTCGAGCGGATGGAACGCATGAATCTGGACCTGGTCAAGCGCTCATTTTCTCGTCAACTGCTCAAAACAATCATCGAGGAAAGCAAACGTCTGCAGGATGAAGACCGCCAATTGGTTGCATTCCAGGGCGAACATGGCGCCTATGGCGATGTGGCGTCCCGTCTGTTGGTGCCCGCCGGGGCCTATATCCCTTGTCTTGAATTCATCGATGTATTTCGCGGTGTTGAAGAGGGCTATTTGGACCTGGGTGTGGTGCCGGTGGAAAACTCCCTGGAAGGTGCGGTCACCCAGGTCAATGATCTGCTTACCACCACCAGCCTGAGCGTGGTGGGCGAGGTTAAAGTGGACGTCAAGCATTGCCTGCTTGCCACCGAGGCCACAGATTATCGTGAAATCCGCGTGGTTTACTCCCATCCCCAGGCCCTGGCCCAATGCCGTGATTTTCTGATGCGCAACCACCTCGAGCCCCGCCCGTACTACGACACGGCCGGCGCGGCCAAAATGCTGGCCCGGGAAAACCCCAAAGCTGCGGCTGCTATTGCCAGCTCATTGTGTGCCGAACTTTACAATCTGGATATCATCAAGGAAGGGATCGAAGACGGTCCATCCAACTCCACCCGGTTTTTACTCTTAGCCCGCGGGCCTTATGACGGCGAGGGAAGCAAAACATCCATTATCTTCGCCGTGGCCCACGAAGCCGGCCAGCTTTATGCGGTCCTCAAATTATTTGCGGATGCAGAAATCAACCTAACCCGGATTTCCTCAATGCCCCTGCGCTCTGATCCGAGCAACTATAGTTTTTTCCTGGATTTTGAAGGATCGGAAAAAGATGCCAATGTGGTGGAGGTCGTGGGTCAAGTGGAAAAAATGACCATTTCATTAAAAAACCTGGGCAGCTACCCGGCACACAACGGAGGATAATAGTAAGATATCTATTGGACTTAATAGCTGGGTCGTTTGGGATGTGTACTTTTTCAGTTTTTGCGAGGTAAAATTTCAAGCACCAAAAAACAAATCACAAACAAATTCCAAATTCGAAATTTCAAATAAACGAATTTTCGCCGTTCAAAATTATAGCGGGGGAATGTTTGGAATTTTGGCCATTGAATTTTGAGATTTATTTGAGATTTGGATTTTGTTATTTGGGATTTAAAAACTGACCAAATTTGATTTCGTTTGAATAGATCATTCTATAATCGCATGGCCCCACACACCGGTGCCGCCCAGTCCAGGGCAGCATCCCGGTCCAGGGTGACATCAAACTGCTGCGCGATATGGGCCGGCATCGGGGCGGCCCGCCGGATGTTCAAATCGGCGTGGGTAATCAAGGCTTCAAAGGTGGCCGCCAGCTGGCTGGTGGTTTCATTGATCATAAAATGCATAAAATGAAAGCGTTTCGTCGATCGACCGAGCAGGCGGGTATGGATGGCGACGGTCTGCCCGACTCGCACTTCGGCAAAATACTGAATATACTGCTTCAAAGTAAAAACGCCGAAATTCCCCTGACGGAAGTAATCTTCACCCAATCCGTGAGCGGTAAAGAATTTGCGGCCGGATTTGGCAAACATGTCAAAGTACCATCTTATATTCATGTGCCCCATTAGGTCCAGATATTCATCCGGTATGGTTTTTCGAAGGAAAACCGGCAGCGTTTCCAGCAACGCCAAAGGTATCAGGCAGCTGCCCTCCCGGTCCCAAATGCCGCATTCCATGTGGTTGGCATCTAATGTCATGACAATTTGATATCTCCTCTTTTTTACAAATTCATCAAACTTGCTTCGTAAGACTTGCTTTTACCGCCGTTGTCAACTCCCTTGGATCCCTCGGGGGAGCGGGGAAATCGGGTTTGGACACCATGGAAATCGCGTCCGAAGGACAACCCGTCGCACAAACCGCACATCCGAAGCAGCGGTCCAAATTCACTTCCGGAATATCTTTGTCTCCCAACACCAGTGCTTCCGGAGGGCATCGATCAATGCAGGTTTCACAAGCAACGCAAAGTTCCGAATCGAACCGCGGTTCGAAACCCGAATTAAAAAACAGCGCCGGTTTGGGCTGTGCCAATACTCCCCGCACGGCCTCGCAGTGCCAGCGGTCGCAGTTGCATATGTATTCGATGTCCTCGGTCGTATTGCGGCTCATGTGAATCAGGCCGGCTTCTTCGGACTTATCGAGCACCTCTTTGGCCGCCTCCGGTTCCATTTGCTTGGCTCCCAGCCTTTCAATGGCATAATCAGCCATTTTGCCGAAATACATGCACACATCCATCGGCATCCCGTGAACATCCTCGTCGCGCAGCTTGGCGGCATGCCGACAGTAGCAGGTTCCCACGGCGATCGAATCGTACTTTACAATATAGGTTGATACCTGGTCATAAGTATGGACCGTATTTCCGGCGTCGATGGTCCGGTCAACTATAATGACGCGGCTCAAAGGGAAGCTCATCTTAGTCTTGCCTTTGGCGGCCTGAAATGCGCGTTTGTAATTATGGATGAGTTCGGCTGTTTTTTTGTGCTTCGGCGTGCTGCTGCCGGCGAAGAACTGATACTCGAATATGCCCGGCATGAAAGGCTCTCCCTCGTAGTATCGGATACCGTCGCGCACGTATGTTTTGCAAAGCCCCTTGTCGGCCATCGTTTCCAGGGTGTTGCGGACTTCGTCTTCCGGTTTTGCCATTTGGCCGGCAATTTCACCGGCAGTTGCCGGTTGGCGGGTCATTGCATTGTTAACTTCGGCTTCCAAAGGGGTGAAGAGTTCTTCCACCAGGTTGTAGAACTCGGGGATGTCCATACCGGCATAGGCGCCCCGCCGGGCTTTCATAACCTCATACAGCGCTTTGTATACTGGTTGGGTCATTTGGTTGGTTCCTCCTAATTAACATTTTAAATAGTATCTTAACCCGTCTTATATCTTGCAGTCAAAAATTCGGATAAATCCGGTGGGGGAACGGGTTCGGCACGCAGCTCCAGCGCAACGGCTTCCGGATCGCAGGTTGGGGTGCACACCCCGCATCCGATACAGCGTTTTTCATCTACTACGGCGATATTTTCTTTGCCGACCGCTATCGCACCCATTGGGCACCTCTCTTCACAGGTGCCGCAGGCCATGCAGCGGTCGGGGTCAACCTGAGCCAAATAGCTTGAAGGAGATATCGTATGCAGCCCCATTTTGTTTTTGGTTTCCAGGAAAACGCAGCAGCATCCGCAGCAGTTGCAGATCGTGCCCAGATGACCCTCGATGTTTTCCACTGCATGAACCAGACCTTCTTCGTTGGCATCTTTTAATATTTGAAGGGTTTCGGCAGGAGATATTTTGCGTGCCAATCCCTGCTCGACCATGTAACGCCCCATGGAGCCGAAATGCAGGCAGTTTTCCAGGGAGTGGTCGCAGCCATCACCGATCTGAGCATGCATCTGACGGCAGGGGCAGTGTGCTACCGCGCAAAATGACTGGTCTTCTACCATGGATTCGATCGCATTGTAAGGCAGAACCTCACTGGATTCCTGCAATTGTTTGGATACCGGCAATACTCTCACCACGGGCATATCGCCACGCGATAGCTCCTCGCCGAAAGCTTCTTCACGGTATTTTAGCCACAGGGGTGCGAGTTTACGGGTCCGTTCGTTATCCTTGCCAGGCCAGAAAGGCGTTTCAGCCCAACCTACGACAGACGGCAGGAGACGATATTTACGCTCGGCTCCCGGTCGTTGGCTGGTGAAAACCGTTCCCTGCCCGGCCATACGGTTCAGAACTTCCTCCAGATTATCACCAAATTCCGGAAAGGATGCATTCAACTCGTTCAAGGTTTGGTTCTCCATCGTCAGCTTCAGTGCCACTTGGGCCTCCTCCAGCGGAAAGAGAACCATGAGTATTTCTAAAAGAGCGGGCGATTGCGGTGCGCCTACGATGCCCTGATCCAGGTGCTCGGCCAACCTTACATATAGTTTAGTGTTATCCATGCAATTGCCTCCATAATTTTTTGGCGGGATCAATAGTCATATACTTGGGCAAACTTCTCTTTGATGATTGCTTCCGCATCAGGCATAATCCGGGCTATAGGACCTATAGGGTATAGTCTATAGGTCCTATAGGACTTATAGGACCTATTAAACCTATAGGACCTATAGGTCTTATTGAGCTCTATAGTAGTATCTTCTCGGGCAGAACAAATCATTTTGCCTCATACAATGCCCGGATTTCCGGGTCCATGGCCGCCAGCCTTTTCTTGGCTTTTTCGGGCGAAACCGCCTCGCGGAGGCCATCCGGATTTTCCACGATAACGCCGCTTTCTACCAGCAGTTTATATTTTTTTTTGCGAATTTCTTTGTCCGGATGGCAGATGAGCTGGCAGTTGCCGCAGGTCAATTCCACCCGATCGCCCGGCATCAGCACATTATACACATTCAGTTCCGGTCTTTGCCGCTTGAGATAAGGACCCACCGCGTTTACCAGGGCCGGGTAAAATTCTTCATCGGTTTCCGGAATTGGAAACCTGGCGGGTGACCAGGTTGACCATTTACCGGATTTGTGCAGACCGGCAAATCCGCCGCAGACATAATCACAGCGGCTGTGATGCCGTTTTTTGGAATACGTAAATTCCATACCGCCCATGGTCACTGAGACCATCTTTTCCCCATGAATATAGCCGGAGGCGCAGACAGCCGTGCACAACCGGCAGAGGTCACAATAATTTTGTTCAGCCGGAATCGGCTCCGTCGGAATCAGGCGAGCCTCGGTTACCACGGAGCCCAGAATAATCGCAGCGCCGTCACTGGCGGTCAGTACATTGCCGGAAAGTCCAAAAAACCCAACGCCGGACCGCACGGCCAGATATCGATGGGAAACAGGTGGTATTTCGTCATAAATGCCGTTTTCGGAATCCGTTCGGTAGGCCGTGTTGGCCGTCAGTGGAACTGACGGATAGCCTTTTTGATTCAGATAATTGGCAAGCTCCAGCGATATGCCGCTGGCGATGACGTTGGTTTGGACATTGTTTTGCAAATGATCGGTATAACTCTTTTTATTGAACCAGGAGTCGACAAAATCCTGGTTTATTGGCACCGCAAAACTGATTGCTGATTGGGCATTCGGCAGCACATAAGAAAGATCGGCAGACGGCGGCCCCCCCGCCAGCATTTCGCATGTTACAACCCCGACTGCGCTGGCGCCGTACGACAACACTAGATCCTTGGCTCTGCTGGTAATTTTATCCATATATCTCCATTTCTCCTAAAATATAAAATGATAGAATGCCACCATTATTCATTATTCAATAGTCATTAGTCATTTATACCATCGATCCGGCACGGCACATACCGGTGCAAGGGGGTACCGAGTGGATCGCGGTTCGTATTTTTGGTCAGCCGATTGACATTGATGCCGTATGATTGGCCTTCATAGATCAGGCCGAAGCCATGGGGTATCAACACCATACCTTGACGGATTTGGCTACTGACCTGCAACTCACCCACCTCACTGCCGGCTTCGGTGGTCACCCGTACCGGTTGTCCATCCCGCAAGCCCATTAAATCGGCATCAATCGGGTTTACCGCAACCGTACAGGCCCGTTTATCCTTGTTCCAGGCCGGGTTTCGCATCAGGGTATTGGCATTGTATTTCATATGGCGTCCGGCGCTGAGAATGAAGGGAAACTCGGCCGGCAGTTTTAAATCTTCGGCTTCGGAACTGGGATTCAGGTCTTGGGCCTGGTCGGCAAGCTCCGGAATATAGATCTCGATTTTACCCGAAGGGGTCCGGACGGCTTCCAGGGGATTGTCGACATCGGCCCGACCGACCCACAATCCCTCGGGCGCATCCAACAATGCCTGGAAGATGCGCTCGCCCTGATCGATACCGGGTTCAAATCCGGCCCGGGCCGCATTTTTGCGGAAGACTTTGGGTGCCGTCATCAACAGACCCCATAAAGCGGCTTTGGCGGCGCTGTCCCAGACCTTTCCGAGAGTTTTGGCCAGCACATACGGCATGGCCGGCATTGCACGGGGTTCAGCGGCGGCCCACTCCATCAGCTTGGCGCCGTAAGTCAACCGGTCACCTTCGGCAGCTTGCTGAACTTCCTGCGGGATCTGGGGGACGAGTCCCAGTTTATCGGCCAGCAGGGTATGAATTTGGGCTGCCTCCAGGCACTGTTCGGGTGCTTCGACCACCGGCTTTCGTAACTGAAAATAGATATCCGGATAGGTCCAGGGGAAAAAGGTCGCATCCCAGGCCTCATAGAACGTGCGACAGGGCAGGACATAATGGGCCAGGCGGGCGGATTCGCTCATCACGATGTCATTGACCACCAGCAGGTCCAATTCGGCAAAGGCTTTCTCATGGGCGGTTGTATCCGGATAGGCCCGCAGGGGATTGCAGGCGCTGACGACAACGCCGCGCAGGCGCTGGGGATGGTCGCTGAGAATTTCCTCGGGCATGGCGGCCGCCGGAAATGAGCCGGCTGCCGCCGGTGGCAGATCGGTGGCAACCGTGCGCCAGGTCTTGGGATCACGTTCATCGGCGTGAAATCCCATGGGCATCACCATCCCCGGAATGACGTTGCCGCCACGGACTCCGAATATACCGCAGATCGCCCCCAAAATATGCACGAAATAGGAATTGAGGGTGCTGAGGCGTCCCATGTATATGCCCAGATCGGTATGAATGGACCAGCGCCGGTTGGTCATCAAACGGCACAGCTCGCGAACCTGGTCATAATCGACCTGGCAGACCGCGGCCGCGCCCCTGGCATCGAAGCCCTCGAACCAGGGCCTGATTTCTTCCCACCCGGCAACATTTTCTTCGATATATTCGGCTGCCTCCCAGCCTTCTTCCAGGATGATGGCAATCATGGCTTTCAGCAGCAGTGCATCGGCACCGGGCCGCACGGCCAGGTGGATATCGGCAATGGCAGCCGTTTCGCTCCGGCGGGGATCGACGGCCACGAGCAGTCGCTCGGGATCTTTGGAAAACCCGGAAAGCACTATCGGAGCCCGCGGCATCTGGTGACTTTGCATCCCGTTCCAGCCCCAGGCCACCAGCATTTCCGATTCATGTTCGTCCGGACCGGCGATATTGTACTGCTTGCCGAATACGCGGCCGGCCACCCACCAGGCGCCGCAAAATTCCTGACCGGCGGATGAATAGTAATACTGGGAGCCCAGCGCCCTGAGCATGCCCAGCCCGAAGGCCGCTTCCATGTGGCCACCCTGGGAGCTGCCGCCCATGTATGCCAGACAACGCGGTCCGTGCCGGTCGACCAGTTCACGAATTTTGGTGGCAATTTCCTCGGTGGCCTGGTCCCAGGAAATCGGTTCGAATCCGTCACCCACCCGTTTCAAGGGTTCGGTCAGGCGATCCTCGGGGTATTGATGATAAATCACATTGAGTCCCTTGCGGCAGGCATAGCCCGGCTGCGCGGATTGGATTTATCCGGCTTGACCTTGGTCATGCGGTTGTTTTCAACCAGTATTTCCAACCCGCAATTCTGCGCACAAAGGACGCATCCCGTTTTATGCCATTCACCCATATTTATTCTCCCTCTGTTGGTCGTCTCACCATTTATTCAGAAAACACAGATTAAGTTTTCAATTTATCTTTCTACCAAATAAAGTCGAATAAATCTCAAAAAACAAAACTCAAAATTCAAACAAACTCCAATGATTCAAATCCCAAACGTTTGGGTCATTGAAATTTCGAATTTGGATATTATTTGTAATTTGTTTATTGGAGCTTGTATTTTTTATCAATTTTCGGAAGTTCTGAATTCACAAGTGGACACTAAGTATTCTTTGCTCTTAGCAGCCTAATCCCAGCTTTCCGATCCTCCATGAACCTTCTACCATACTCCCGGATGTCCTTGGGCGGATCGACAATTTCTGCCTTGCGTCCAAGAGTCAGCGAATCCGTCGGGCATTTGTGAACGCATACTCCGCAGCCGATACAACGATCCGCATCGAGCACCGGTGCTTTGTTGAATTTATTCTGCGCTACGGCCGAGTGCGCCAATTGGACCGCATCCATGGGGCAGCGTTTGACACAAAGTCCACAGGCCTTGCAGGACTCCGGTTTGATTTTTAGGCGGTAATTGGATGCATCCAGGCTCTTGTGGTGGTCCAGTTTGTGATAGGCCTCCATCCACAGGCAGCAGCAGCTGCAACAATTGCAAATGGTGTCCGGCTTATCCCGCCAGTTGGAAATACCGTGAACCAGCCCGGCATCAGCGGATTCTTTTAATATCTGCTCGGTTTCCTGGCGGGAAATTTCCCGCCCCAGACCGTTTTCGACACAATAGCGGCCAAGGGCATCAAAATGCAGACAGTTGCCGATTGGTTTTTCGCAGGAATGCGCCTCGTCATCCAGATTTTTGCGATGACGGCAGGGGCAGGCCGACACCGTAAAATATTCGAAATCGTCGAGCACTTTGACCACGTCTTCATAAGGCATGATCTGGCGGGTGTCTTCAATAGTTTGATCGATCGGCAGCGCCCTGAGTCCCTTGGCATGGGCCGTGGCATACTGATCGTAGACTCCGTCCATATAGTATTTGTTCACATGGGGTGCTATGGCGCGGCTGGATTCATCATCGAACCCCGGCCAAAAAGCGCTGCGAAAAAAGACAAAATACGAATCGTTTAGGCTGTATCGAACCGTCGTGTCGGATTCGCGTCGAAATAATAGGCCCTTTCGCGCCAGACCGTCCAGATATGGCTTCAATTCAGCCGGGTCGCGTCCCTTGAGCTTGGCCAGATCTTCAAGGCTGTTCCCTGAAAATGGTACACCAGTCAGAAAGGCTGCCTCCTCGGCGGAATAACGCGCCTTGATCAGCGGCATTAACTGTTCCGAGTCCGGTAATCCCCACCAGGTTTTGCCCAGCCAGGCGATGAAATCCTGATAAATTTCCTGTTCCGACATAGCACTCCTTTCACATAATATTATTCGTATACTAAATATTTAGAAACAATTGAACCTACAATTCCCCAATTCCTGAATTCCGGAATCCCTCAAATTCCTCAATCCCTAAATTCCTCAATCCCTCAATTCCTCAATCCCCAAATCCCTCAATCCCCAAATCCCTAAATTCCCAAATCCTCTATAGCTGAATATCCTTCAGCAGCCGCTTCAGTAAAACTTTCTCTTCCAGGCTGAAGCCGGCCAACAGGTCTTCGTTGGTTCGGTTCCGGATGGCCGATAGTTTTGGTTTTAGCCCCTTGCTTTTGGCAGTCAGAGAAATACGCAGCATTCGTTTGTCTTCCCGATCGGGTTTTTTCGATATCCAGCCACCGGCGGCTAAACGATCCAATACTCCGGACAAGGTCGCCCCATCGAAAATCAGCCGTTTCCCGATTTCGCCGGCCGTCAGCCCGTCTTCATTCCAAAGCGCTTCCAGCACGAGATGCTGGATTGGTGTCAGGCCGTAAGCGTGCAGCCGCCGTTTAAAATCGCCATGGGCTTTTTGATAGGCCTTGGCCAGGAGAAACAATATGCAGTCATCAAATGATTTCATGATCTTTTTTTGTTTGTATACAAACTAATTTAAAGAACCCTGACTTGTCAAGCAAATTGTATTCAGGGGTCACTTATTATCGATAATTAAGGAATTCGGTGATCAGGTGATGATAAACAATTCATTGATTTTCGAAATATGGCTTGGCCGGGTTCCGCAGCATCCGCCAACCACATTGGCACCGTCCTGCAGCCAGCGGCTGATATGAGCGGCGTATTGGTCGGGATCGAGATCCGACCGGAGATCCAAGAATCCGTCGCTCTCTTTATCCCCATCCAGCTTCCAGTCCTCGGGTATGGGTTCAAAGGTGTTGGCGTACCCACCAACATAGTCGGCACCGGTTGCGGCCAATTGCGGTAAAGCGTTGGTAATGCTTTCCGGTGCACAACAGTTAGCCAGAAATCCGGTCACCGGTAAATCGGAGAGGAATTCAGCGGCCAGACTGATCGATTCACCGCTTCTGAGATTGCCCGATCGATCCTCGTGCAGCGTCCAGGCGACCCATACCGGTTTGCCGGTTTGACAGGCGGCCAAGGCTGCGGCTCTTCCCTCGGCGGCACTGGACATGGTCTCACACAATATCAGATCGACATGGGGAGCCAGCAGTTCAGCCTGTTCCAAGTACAGGGGCAGCAGATCTTCCATCTCACCCACCAGATCCGGGCGATAACTGCCGGCCAGCGGGGGCAAAGATCCGGCAATCAGCACGGCGGTTTCGGATTTCTGGCGAGCTTGCCTGGCCAGGGTGCAGGCCAGCACATTGAGATCCTCGAATTGTTCTTCGAGGCCTTCCAGGGCCAGATTGCTGCGGATGATGCCATAGGTGTTGGTGGTGATAATATCGGCTCCGGCGGCAATGTAATCCTGATGAATCTGTCTCACGGTGTCCGGAGCCTTTATTAAGCCATTGGCAGCCCAGATCGCAGTCATGATATCGACACCACGGAATTTTAATTCGCGGCCCATGCCGCCGTCCAACAACAGTGGTCTATCTTGTGGAATTAGATTTTGAATGGTTTTAGTCACGTGATTTTACGTCCGATATTAGGTGTTTAGATTCGGTTTGCCACGATTTGACACGAATGAATACGAATTTCATACACGTGTCAGGATTACGCATCTTGGTTCCTGACACCCGAGACCTGACACCTGAAAACTCAACTATCGTCAATCATCGCCATCCCTGCCATCATAGCGGCCGAGTTCGTCGACGAATTCATAAAACCAGTCAACTTTCTCCAACGGGGCGATGGCCGGTACTTCGCAGCCGGATGACAATATATAGCCACTGTCCGCCGGTGCGTTGTCGATGCAGTGTTTAACAGCGGCCTTCATCTCTTCCCGACTGCCGCTGTAGAAAAGATTGGTATCCAGGTTGCCGATCAGAACCGCCTTGCCCCGGGTGGCGGCAACGGCTTTGGCAATATCCGTCGGGGCATCGATGCTGATATTGGTCACACCGGTATTGACCATGTCTTCCAATATCGGTTCTGCATAACCGCAAATATGAAGCCCCAGGCCGACTTTCTGAGCCTTGAAGTGATCCACGATCTGCTTGTGATAAGGAAAGACGAATGATCGATACATTTTGGGTGAAATCAGACTATTGGAGGCCGGGGCTTCGGAATACCCCAGCCCCACCCCCAGAGGAATGATTGCTTCGGCAAAACTTATGGACTGCCGGGTGCAAAATTGCATCAACTCATGAACGTAATCCGGATCTTTTAAGGCATCCCGGATCAGTTCCGTTGCTCCCCGCAGGGCGATGGCGATGGTCCAGGGTCCCGCGATCACCGCCGATACGATCCCATCAGTGATGGCCTTTTTGGTTTCAACAACGGCCTCCAGGTAACCGGGCAGACGCCCCTCTTTGGTCGGATCCGGAATTTGAAGGCTGCTCAGTTTCCCCTTGTCGGCCAGGGCCGTTTTGGTGGAAATGCACAGGCTGTCCTCGGGGAATTTGAGTTCATTGCCGATGGCCTCGGCATCGGTCAACAGATCCCACATCATCAAGATGATATCCGGCCGGTAGCGTTCGTACGACGCGATCTGGGCCTTGGCAAAAATTTTGGGATCCAGCAGCCATTCTCTGATCGACGCATCGATCAGTTGTGTATTGTACTGGCCGGTGATGAGATATGACGGAATCCGGTCAATTTGAGGCTTCGCATCGGAAAATGTTTGTTTAAAGGCCGCAGAAATACGCTGCCCTCCGGCTAAGGCATTCATCTATATTTCTCCTTCTTCCTGCCAGATTTTCATTTGTTCCTGGTAGGCAGGCGGAAACGTGGGTTCAAAAGTTAAAAAGCTGGTAATGGGATACCGCACGCCGGTTTTGTGGGTGCTGGCCAATCCCTCGATAACCGTGTCCATTTTCGAGGCCGGGGCCATGAACGCCATCTCCCAGTCCTGGGTCATACCGAACACCCGGTCGCCGTTGCCGGGTACGACATAGCGGCATTCATCCTTGGTCATCACCGTAATGATCGAGGCACAGCCCAACCTGCCCATGGCTGACGATGTAATGGCGCCCCCTTCGCTGTATAGGGCGCCCTGAATGAGACGCATGACCTGGGCCGGATTTCCGTACATCATGTACAGATCCGGTTCGAACGCCGCGCGGTTCAGCGGCGCCACCAGGATATGGCTGTAAAGCCCGTAGTCAAAGCGATCGATAAGATCCTCTTCCTTTTTCCCGATCTCTTTCGAAGCGGTAAACATCCCCCCGGCGATATTGCCTTCCGCCCAGAAATCAATATTCTTAAAAAAACCGAAGGGTGCCGCCCCCAGAGAACATTGCATATCCTCTTTGCCCATGGCGATCGCCCAACCTAATTTGCGGGCCATGCCGATGCCCTGGCAAATGGCGACTTTCTTTTTTAGTTGTTGGAAAGGACGCCGGGTTTTTTCCGGTATCTCATCTTCCGATTTCAGCATCTTGATGGCCAACGGAAATGTGAGCGGCCGAATGTAGGTGTTTAATGCCTGTTCGATGTCTTTTACATTTGCCATTTTTACCTCCTCAAAGAGTTTGAATCTTAGTTATAAAGTTTTGCATATTGGAAAAAAATAATTCTCGCAAAGCCGCAGAGCTCGGAAAGGATAAGCATACATATTAGAATTCAACAGGTAACCAGCTTTTCCTGGTATTCCTTTATTTTCTTAATAAACTCCGGAACAAACTCTCGGCAGTCATCGACAACTCCGAAATCCACCTGTTCGAAGACCGGGGATTTTTCATCATTGTTGATGGCAATCATGATCCGGGCCCCAACGATGCCGACCATGTGCTGTTGTTCACCGGACAGCCCCACACCGATATAGACTTCCGGACTGACCATTTTCCCGCTCTGCCCGATCATGGTTTCCAGTTCGGTCCAGCCTTCATCGACTGCCGGCCGGGTCGATCCCAAAGCGGCCCTGAGTGTGGCGGCCAGTTCGGATATTTCGTTCCAACCCTCCCGGTCACCGGCCCCGGCACCGCCGGCCACGATGGTCGAAGCGGTTTCAAGGGGCACGCCCTCCGGTTCCTCGCGCACGATTTCAAGGGTCTTGATGCGGCCGGGAAGCCCGCCCGGCAAATCAATCATCACCGTCTCGCCGCTGCGGGAATCATCCGGCTCGGGGGTGGGAAATACCCCTTTGGTTACCGTGGCCATCTGAGGTCGTTTTTCGGGGCACACAATCGAAAGCAGCCCGCCGTAGGCCGGGATCCGTTGTTCCAAAATCATGTTCTGATCCAGCACCAGATCGATACAATGGGCCGTCAACCCCGTCTTCAGCCGCGCGGCCACGAGCGGTGCCAATTCCCGGCCCATATCGCTGGACCCAATGAGGATGATCTCCGGCTGGTGCTCGGCGGCAAGGTTCACGACGATCTCGGTGTACAGCTCCGGCTGATATATTTCCAGTTCCGGCGCATTGCCCAGATACACTTTGTCGGCCCCGGCCGTGATTAACTGGCGGGCCTGTCGCTCGATATTATCGCCCAGCAGGATTGCTTCCACGCAACTGCCGAGTTGATCCGCCAATTTGCGGGCCTGACCGATTAATTGCAATGATACGGCTTGAAGGTTGCAGTCAATCTGCTCCGCGATAACCCAGACGGCTCTGTGATCGTTTCCCATGATTTTGAATCCTTTCTGTATTACGGTGATTCTTGCAAGCCGGATAAGTGAGCTAAAATGAACTAAAATCTTAAATTGTCTAAAATTGTGGAGTCGCTGCGCTCCATCTTACGATTTTATACAGCCTCAAAAAAACTTGGCGAGCAGCAAACTTAATTATCCTAGAACCATGAATAGGAACCTGCTAACACTCTTTTATCTAAATCGATAGGATACCTTAACTTTAGTCATTTTTAATTTTATTCACTTCTTTAAACGTCACAACACTCCCGCATCCACCAGTTTTTGCACCAGTAAATCGGCTTTTTCATCACGGCTGCCGCTGATAATCTCAGCCTGTCGTTTATTTTCTTCCTGGGGGCTGAGTTCGGAGACAATGGTCGGTGAGCCTTTAACACCTAAAAGTTCGGCCGGCACCCCGAGCTGATCGCTGCCCATCTGGTCGATTTCTTTTTTGCGGGCTTTGATGATTCCGGAAAAACTGAGCGTGCGGGGAGCATTCAACTCCCGGGTCACCGTAAAAACGGCCGGCAGCTGAACCTGCATCAACCGGTAGCCGTATTCGACACTGGCCTTGACCTGCCAAATCGGCCCGTCGCTATCGACAATTTCCTGAACCATGGTCACCACCGGCAAATCCAGAAACATGGCCATTTCGGGTCCGACCCATTCGGTGGCACCGTCACTGCTGGCCATGCCGCAAAATATCACATCGAAAGCGCCGATTTTTTCGATACCCTTGGCCAGGGTAAAAGCCGTGGCGTAGGCATCCC
>Ga0209367_1000305_pt1 | contig 44484 bp, 22 predicted proteins | sample WorMetLIZISLAND2_FD_187412 | JGI IMG/M metagenome (GOLD analysis project Ga0209367, IMG submission 187412) | Marine gutless worms symbiont microbial communities from Max Planck institute for Marine Microbiology, Germany - Olavius geniculatus... ... | reverse complement strand
GAGGAGGAAAGGAAAGGAGGGAGGGGGAAGAAGGGGGGAGAGAGTGGACCCCCAAGGATTTACTGAAATGACGCCACTGCGCGCAGTGGCACAAACGACGCGGTCTCACGTAAGGGTGTGCCTTTTAGAAGTAGAAAATTCAAAGTTAATATCTAATTTCTGAAAAATTTCCCCCAAAGTTGAAATCTAAGCCCAAAAACGGACTTTGAAATTTTCTGCCAAAAAAGCTCCTGTAAGAAATTTTTACCTATAAGTGGCCCTTAATCGTCATCGTAGACCCATAAAAGTTGTATAGTGAATAGGCAATATGGCAACGAAAATTCCAAATACAGGTTATTACATGCCAACAGGTCACCTGACACGGCGCATGCGCAGTGAACGTTTTCGTTTTCAAAAATACGCCCCTGTAGAAAATTTTTATCAACAAACCGCCCTTAATCGTCATCGTAGCCCCATAGAAGTTGTATAGTGAATAAACAATATGTAATCATTTTTGACTCCCTGCTTACAGGTCACGTGACACCGGGCATGCGCAGCAAACTTTTAGCCCTTAAGGTAGGCTAAGCTTTGAAGCTTTATATATCCATCATCATCATCATCATCATCAGGTCGAGTCTCCTCAGGTCCTCAGATCTTCAGGTCGAGTATCCATAACGGTCATCGTTGACCACCAATAGGAAAGTGACCACGACGAGTGAAATGGTCACGTGACCGATGACGTCACGTAACACTGAAATGTCAAGGTCATGACCCCAAAATTTTTGAAACCCTGTATCTCCGTAACGAAGCCAAATAGATGGGGTCACCTGACGTCATCGGTCACGTGACTATTCGACTCTCGACGGTCGATTTCCTATCGGTGGTCCATCATGATTATGCGTCTATTTTTGACGCCGTTATGGAGATGGCCGTTTGAAGTTCTTCTTCCAGGAAAGCTCTATTTGGAACAGAGGTCGGTCGTCGATCGGTCCTTAATATTACACTGATCTCATATACTGTACTCGTCTTCGCTACGTTAGGAACGTAGAGCGCGAGGAGTAAAAAAATTGCCAATTAGCTCCATCTCCATGTCCCAGCGAGTAATCTTTCGCCACCTGTTGCCAACTTGCTTCGCAGTTAACGTGCTCCTCAGTAAAAATCGTTGATCTCTCTTTTCCATTTGCGTCGCCGGTCTTTAGAATCTGCGTCCCCGTTCAATTATTCATGCCCAGTTCGTTAGCCTCGTCCTAATCAGTTTTTGTCAGATTTATTTCTTTATGCACATGTCAGCTTGTCGCTTTCATCACCGACACTTTCACTGCGGGCTCAAAACGTAAGCTGCCTGCACCGACAAAAATGCATCCTCAGCCGCGTTCGAGCACTCGCTATATTTGTCGCATCTTATCGCGTCGAATCGTTCACTGACCCAGCGGCTGATGAAACTAATCAAGCAGAGTTGTGTCGTGGACCGAAACACGTGCAGACACAAGGGACAGAGAAAATTAGAGTCCGATGTCCGCGATCAATAACTAGTAGACGTCGACATTTGTCAAGCTTGCAGCCAGCCACTTAATTACTGCCGTATTACAAGCCTGTCGACTGACTAATTGAACTAATTAATAGTGGTCACGTAGCCGCAGCGATTAAACTAACCACTGCTGTTGATCCATGATGCTGTCTGTCTGTCTGTCCGTCTGTGCATGATTGAGTTGATCAATAAGCCAGCGTCTGTTCGAATTCAAAATTGGGCAGGGATAGTTCAAACGACCGATAAGCTATTACGATTTTTATTGTATTATTCTAGCATAAATGTAGGTCGCCTTTTTGGTTTAATCGAGTGTGCATATCACAAATCGTTGCTTTAGTCGTGCTTATAGCACGATTTTGCAGCTGACTCTTTTCGCCGCAGAGCTCTTTTTGTATCACGAGATGGACAGATGCTAGGCGTATCTCATTTCTTGTCACGTTCTATATAGACACCATTACGCTCTGTGTATTATTACATTTACCGTCACGTCAGTCCGATATTTTCGATAGCATTTTGCCATAGGCAGTGCGTGGCAATCTTGTTTGGCGGCTAGTCAGGGGGGAGGGGTTCACCGGCGGAAAGCTAAAATATAATACAAAATTTTAGATTGTAAAATTTGTTTAATAAAACGATTTCGTCATGCATGTAAGCGTGAAAATAATAGATTGACACGATTTTTTGTTAGATACTACTGAGTGCTTTTTAAGACTCACCTTGTTCGAAGTAAAATTCGCCCAAGTTGCGTATTGTTTTCTATTTTTAAATTTTTTTACACGGAATTTAGGCTGAATTTTGTCAAGTATTTGTTTTTGGATGCCATCCCAATTAAACACGAGCTAACTGTCTAGCAGATTTAGTTAAAACAAGTTTATATTCAAACGTTTAGTTTACAAAACGTCACCGTTAGTCTACAATGCTGTTAAAGTTTTTAAAAATATATATTAAAGCTTACAGCTAGCGCGAATTATTTGTTTAGAAAATCAGAGTGCAATTAAATGATGAATTTTTGCAACAGTCATAAGTTTGATTTTAAGTTTGTCATAAGTTTGTCTTAGCTCTTTACGAGCCCCCGACACCTCCGCCTATGCTCAGCAGCGTTGAATAACACGCTATATCGATGCATTTAATGACGAATGGCGTGCTCGACTCAAAGCATGCTCTTCTGCAACAGTCTGACATCATCAACGGTTCATGACGCCGTCACATTGTCAACGACTGAAGACTCAACGTCATACTGTTTGTGGCTGCTTTTAGACCATTAATATGCTTCGTTTCTAACGCGTAAGATGACACCGCGGCGTTATATATAGTCCAGCAATGAGCAACGACGACATTCGAAACGCACCTTTTTATTACATTACATGCTTCCGAGGTGACATTTGGACATTATGCCGTAATGCTGCAAATTAACCTGCATAAGGATATGATTTGAGGACATACGACGTAATATTTCCATAGACGTTAAATGTAGAGCTGCGGATTTTAACGATTAATTTAATCGTTAACTAACAAAAAAAATTAACGATTAATTTTATTTTTAACGATTAACGGTTCTGCCGGATACATCGTCAACAAGAGACGTTCGTCGCTGGATCCATCAACCGTGAACATGCTTGTTTGTCTCCGGGACTGGTGTCATTAACATTAAAAACCTAAAAGGTTCTTAATTCATTAACACTTTCAGTGCATGCAACTCTACAGTGACTTTTTTTTATTGATATTATGGTTTAAACAACGCATTTTCAATGACTGAATTTTAACTAAAATTAACGATTAATTAATTGTTAAATTTCAAAAAGTTAACTATTAAAAAAAATCTAATCGTTACCAGCCCTAGTTAAATGTAATTAAATAATTTTGTATTGGACTTACTTTTGAATATAGTGTCAAGATTTAAATTTGGCAACAACAATTCGGCGAAAGCGCGAATTACAACATTTTCCGGCAGTTTTTCGCAGAAATAGTGAAAGAATATTATTAAGATCGGTCTACCTTTGCGAAGGCATTAGCCTACACATGATTGTGTGGGTATTTTTACTTACAGTGTACACATTACATTAATCCGGTTTCTTACCGGTCATTGCCGTTTGCTGTCAAACATAGTAATTTGTTATCGTCGACAGTCTGCGCTTTCTTTTGACGCTTTCGTTTCACTCAATCTGTAGGAATAGCACGACACGTTGTCGGTTATGTTACATTACGATCAATTTATTACATATTAGTCGTGTGCCGTTTACGATTTTGAACATTTTAATGTTTGTTTGATTTTTTGTTCGTCGTTCATTTTGTTTGCGTTTGTTTATGTTAAACGTAAATGCAGTAACGTTTTCGGCGCTATAAAGACGAACGTTGAGTTGCTAAACTCTTCAACGCACACTCATAGAAAAGCTTGTGGATTCGTAATATTTTTGTCATAGAATTACGCAAACTAAACTCTCCATTAGCTTCGTCGCCTCAGCTTTTACGTTTTTTTTTCACCGTGTTTTCCTGTGTATAGGGAGCGACATTAGTATGCAGGCTTCAGTGGTTCTATCGCTAGAACGTTGTTTCGTTCACGCAAGCCGTGCGCTCGTAGAGCCAGTTTCCTCGTGTAAACGGGGTGTAATGCTTCAAATTTTGGGTCAGTGAGTTATGGGGTTACGTGCCGACGAATTTGGCCATTCTCTGTTAACAAAGGCTGTGTCCGTTAAGGCCCAAACTTCATAGCTTATACGTGTTGTGAATTTGTGCAACAAATGCACAACCGATACAGAAGCAAGTAAAGCTTGTACAATACATCCGCGCGTCCGTATTAGATCACTCAAAATGGAACAGTAAAAAGTTTATAATTTGGTTGATATTTGAGAAAGTTTTGACCGAATCATAATGGTCACTCGCATTGTATGACTTTATTCCAAAGGATTACTATTTTTTGTGAAAACTAATAATAGTGTGACAATGATTGTTACAGGAAAATGCAATTTGGCGACATCAGCAGTCGGACATGAACTAAGTCAGCGATCGTCAGTCGTGCATCGGTGTGACGTTTGCTCGCCAACGGCTGCAACGATTCTGCAATACCGTATACTGCTTGTCTTACGCCGAACGCTGTATACCACGTTGATTTTATTCGCTGTTGTACAAGCAACTACACTGGCTGGCTACTGAAAGCAGAATATTCTGCGAACTGCGTTGACTTGATGTACTGAGTCGTTTCAGGACCGTGCAGCTGCCGGTTAGTTTGGCTGACAAAAATATTGATCCCAAAGTGTCTTGACTTCTGTACGTAGCCTACTTATGGCACTTCCGGTGCTGCCACGCCTACTGAAATCGGGTTTGTATGGCTTCTGTAAAGAGCGTTCGGCGGAAACAACAAAGCTGATTGACTTAAGACCACGCGTTTAATAATTAGACTATTTTTTCTATAAGACATATCATAAATTGCCGGCCTGAATATTTTTCTTTAATTTGCGGCCGAATCGACCAGCGGTCAAAACGTTCTGCGGCCGAACTGGAATAACTGACGAGTGACGAGTTTACCTGTCGACGTGCTCCGGCAATCTGTGTCACGAAATGACTTTGTGTCGACACCTCATCGATTCCCAAAGCTTCTCCCACATTTCGTTTCATTTTTTTGCACCGTCGACATAAAATTACATACGAAAAACCTCTAGCTGTATTGGCGCTATGTTTCACGAGCCTTGAGACAAAACTCCTCATGCTCGTCGAACTCTCCGTGCAACAGAGAACGCTTATTACGCACGTCTGCGCTGAATAAAATGTGTCTTGATTGATTAATCGATTGATAATTTACTCCAGTTCTTTCACCCAAATTTTTCGTTCCCTTTTTCGAACCTTTGTTACACGACGTAACTTACTTGGCATAAAAACTGTGCTCTTGGTTTATTTGATAAAAAAAGTCTTCGTAATTAAGTACTGATGACATAATTTAAATAGTAGGCCTACGGGAGTTGGCGATCATCGGGCTGGGCATGCCATCTAGTATTCTAGTATCTTTTCCTGTTACTGATAGGTTTTGATCGACATTTTGTGGTCTCTCGCTTTAGCAGAAAAACTATATTTATTTGCCAAACTGCTTTACATGTCACAGTATAATAATACATATTAAACATTGGAAGAACGTCTCAAATCACCGACGATGCTGCCTGAAAAGCAAACGCGATCTTAGTCTACCGTACTTAAGTAACGGTCGAGCTCGTCCGTCTGTCGTCTGTCACGGATATAATTGTAGCTAAACGTTAGGTCGTAGGGTAAAACGTTTATAGGCCTATGAATAATTAGTCATGTGTCATGAATTTAAACATGCAAAATTTCAGCGATCTAGTGCAAGGGAAACATTTTCAAATTTGAGGTTGGATGAAGGGGATAGAAAATTCAACAGAAAACTGGCCATATCTCGGGAACGGTGAGAGAACCAGGGTTACTATTAATCACTAATAGAAAGTGGCATGCGCTCTTTCAGACAAAATGAAAAGCATTGACCTTGGGTGATCTTGAAGGTCACTGACGACCAGTTTGGTCGGCTATTTTAGCGTCAGCTGGGCTTCTTGTTTTCTTGTTTCGGTGAGTCATTTCCGAGGTCTCTCTGTCGATAACCACGAAACTTTGCCACATGATTGCAAGTGGGTGCTATTTTAAAAACTAAATCTGAAAATTTGAGGTTTTTACCCTAAAATTGGGAGGAAAGGTAAACCGTATATAAAAGTCGGAACAGAACAATTAGAAAATGTCGTTGCAAACCACAGACACATACGGTATACGCGCTGGCAGTGCATGGGTAACGTAGTTGCAGAATATTACACCCTAGTGGTCAACACGTAGGGCAGCCATTACAATGTGAGCCCCTGCACCGTGAATAGACCGGCCAAGTGGTCTCCGCCAGCCAAGTCACCCCCGGCATAGTTCGACTATTATAGGCTATAGGTCGTCGTCGTGTATTGTATAGGCTCGTACTGTGCAATTGCCTGCGCAGCCTAGAGGCCTATAGTCGCTGAGTGTTGGCTATAGATCACATAATATTAGGCTAATTTTGTGAGCTATGGAAGTTTCGTCCGAGCAGTCAAACGACCAACCGGCAGATCAGAATTCATTCTTCGTCAATTCAGAGGGGTTAAAGATACACTGCAAGTACTGGTATCCACAGCTGACCGACCAGCAGACACTACGGTAACTCACTGCACCGCGAGCTTTGTTACCTCTAATCTGATAGAATAAAATGAATTTTTCTTTCAGCCCATTGCTTGTCATGTTTGTTCTTCTGTGTTTGAAAATGCCAGGACTTTCTGTCTAATTTGCAGAGAAGTTGTATTTCATTTCAAAAGTTCGCACGTGCTGCAGCAAAACCAACAAAATTATCCGTTTTGCCGTTTGCCAGTTTTTGGTAACTTGGTGGCGAAACGGTAGGCTGTTTGACTTCCGATCAAGAGTCCGTGGGTTCAATTCTGGTTGGGTCGCTATCAAGTGGTTATGACTTGGACGGGTGACTGTCTGCAAACCATTTCGGTGTATAAGCTACGCCAAAGTCGTCTCTGTCTTGTGTCTTGGGGTAAATAAGTTGAGTACCAGCTGTACCGGCCTGTGGTTGAGGCGAGGCGAGTTCACCTGGCGGCAGCAAGTCACCTGTGCGATCCCATATGGCATGTGTCGCTTTGTGGTTGTGCGATGGGTTTTCTATAAAGAGCCGTTAACCTTTACACAACCGTTTAGTTTGCTTGTGTTATTTTATTCTATCGCACATGTCCAAGTGCCCTTAAGTCACAAGCATCATCTACTCCAAAAGCGTTAAGTCTCGAAGTGAACATTACTCTTCACGATTGACTAATATTAACGTCCTTCACGAGTCGTTTTGACGCTGGCCACAGCGCGTTCAAATGTAAGAGGTTCTCTATCACGGGCATGAAAACCGCATGGGCTGACTGCGTGGCACTATTAGCTTAATAACAGTGCCTGATCGAAAGGCGAGATTAACGGTCGGTTTTGCCATAGCATTAGTAAACTACGCTGTGTCTCAAAAAAGTTCACCCTTTTTATTTTTGTGACATCGTTGTGACTTGTGAGATTTGATCTGATTTTGCTATTTTTTTGGCAGAAACATAGCCCAGAAATTTGAAACAAACATAATTATGTACACAGACTATTTTCATTTCGTTCTGTGTATACGTACTTTGCCTTGTAAAAACTAGCGACGCATAAAAACGCACACTGCGACGTTGGCCGCTTGTCACTAAACCAGAATTTTGCAACTTCTTCAAAACGATATTCTAATTTTTAACATTTTAGTCTTTAGCCGAACATTTACAAATTAACTTTTCGCTTTTAAAAGCTTCAAGTTTACATAAATTTTCTATCAAAATGCGAACTTAGCGGTGCCTGATCGCTGCATGATCTTGTCTGATGGTCTGCACCAGCGTGTCATCAACTCAACAAAGCAATCGACCATGTGGCGTTGACGGATAGACGCCTGTGTGAGAACTTCTGGACAAAACTTCAAACATTAGCTATGAACGTTACCTGGTAGTTATCTGATGTGACATATTGACTTTCATGTGAAAACTTTGTTAGATGTTATAGACCTACTGTATGCTGTACAAATTGTTGCTTAATTTCACAAGGTACAGTTCGTACATATGAAACGAGAGGTGGTGGGCTGTCTATTTGCGTTTGTTGCAAATTTTCTTGGGGAATATTTCTGCCAAAAATTAGCAAAATCGGACGAAATCTTACAGATATCGCAAAAATAAAAAGGGTAAACTTTCTGAGACGCGCTGTTTTTTTGTCATAGTCGACGACACTGCAGCACGTCTGCCTAAAGCCCGCAACACGCGGGCCGACAGTGTGGCGCGTTGTGTCGGGAGTGTATGACAGTTCTCCTGGCTGGACATCTTTCTCCAGACACTTCTGCGACACCCGGACATTTCTGAGTCGAGTTGAGTTGTTTGGTGGACTTGAACATCTGTAACTTGCTGTTAATTGCTCTTTTAACTCCACGACAACGACGTAAAATGCAGATTTGCTTTTGGCAGCACATCCAACCTGTAGAAGGCTACTGAATTTTAAGGTCATATAGTCAAAGGCCAAGTTTACGGTCGCATGGGTCTTTTTTGTGTGTTTATGTGCTTGATACCACAGTGATACTGCGGCAACCGGCGAGCAGAGCTTTGCCTTGAACAGTTAGACTTGACATTTTTGTTCGTTTTATGTTTAATCTCCTGCAACCATGGCGCAATATTTTCTGTGATGCACAATGCAGGGCCGCCGTGTTCATATGTCACGGCGCAGGGGAACACTGTGGCCGTTATTCGAAGTTGACATCGAGGCTAAACGACTGCAATATGCTCGTGTTTGCTCACGATCACGGTGAGTGCATATAGCAAAAAGATCGGTAGTATCTTTATAACCATATGATGGTCTAAACTCTAAAGTGTGAGCCACCAAGTTTTTGTCACTTACAACTGCATCAGATATTTACCGATTTTTACATAATTTATTCTGACTCATCATCGTCACATCATTATGTTCGTTTATTACCTCCGCCAAGGAGGTTATGTTTTTGTCGGACTTTGTTTGTCTGTTTGTCTGGCTGTCTGTGTCTGAGCAAGATAACTCAAAAAGTTATTGGCGGATCTTTCTGAAATTTTGAGGGTATGTCGGGCATGGCATGATCTACAAGTGGTTAAATTTGGGGGGTGATCCGGCAGGAATCCTGGATTCTGGATCACTTTGAAATTATTGTTACCATTGCGTTAAAGGGCGCATGCGGGAACCGCTGCAAAACCGAAGATGGTGACGCTACCTGGCGAATAGCATTGCTTTGGCGGAGGTACCTGCCGGCTACGACTGCTTTCTAGTTAACGCAATGTGACAGTGACACTCGGGAATCAGTTTGCAGTAAAGTAATCCTTAAAGATCGCACTTACCTTAAATGTATCGCTATGTACACTACCTTGTGGAATATTATTGTCGGCTTTTTAATAGTAATGCTAACATCAAGAACGTATATAGCTGAGCAACACGGATATGAGGCGGAGCGAGATCTGCGTGGCCGCTGTATCGCAAAATACACTGCCGGGATGTGCCAGTGAAAAAATTCCTCGAATTGACCATGACTTGACATTTCTCATTCACGAAACTCGTTAGTCAGTGGTGAACCACTCAAGTCCCGAACTATAGCAATTTCTGTCGGAAATCAACTGACTACTGTCGGGTTTTGTACAACCAAGTTACTTCCATGATTGATGTTATACTTTGTTGAAGTTGGCATAATCAACAGTGCGTACACAACACAAAAATATTAAAAGCAACACAAAATTAAAACATGATGGAAGCGTCAGCCAACACAAGTAGGTAATAGTTTTAACGCGCGATAGCAGAATGCTTCGCGCGTCTTAGCCAAGCCCTGGGCGTCCGTCCGTCTGTCTGTCTGTCCGTCACACTGCTGTATTGTGTCAAAATGGTGCAAGCTAGGATCACAAAATCTTTACCTTTGGCTGCCTTACGGTCTCTAATTTCTCGTGACAAAATTTTGTGCCACTGGGTCGGGGGTTTCCCTCAAACTAGGGCGTCAAACAGGGGTACCCCCTAAAATACGTTATTTTGTTGTTATTGCCTCGTATAGTGTCAAAACCGTTGCAGATAGGTACAGACATGTTGCTTATCATAACAAGCACTGGTAACAGGCTTTTTAGATTCATTAACACCAATGACCTTGAACGACCTTGAACTCTTCAAAAAAGGGTTATTGGTAAATTTTTCGCAATTTTTGGAAGCAGCGCACATTTCAACACTGAATTGCGACAAAATGGCTGGAGATAGACCAAGACAACCTGCACGAAATTTTCAGCATTCAACGTAAATTTTAGCAGTCTAAGTCCCGACCCCCTAGGTTTCAGAATGCTGGCGCAGGTAGGCGTCAAATATGGCTACCCCCTAAAAGTGGTTATTTTACCCAAATTATCTCGTGTAGCGTGAAAACGGATGCAGATCGGTACAGACATGCCGCTTAGGCTATCATAACAGGCACTGGTGACAGGCTTTTTAGATTTATTAACATCGATAACCTTAAACGACCATAAACCCCCAAAATGGGTTTTTAGTAAATTTTGTCGCAATTTTTGGATGCAGCGCACATTTCAACACTCAAATGCGACGAAATGGCTGGGGATAGACCAAGACAACCTGCATCTAAAATTTTTACCATTAAACGTAGATTTTAGCAGTTTAAGTCGGGACCCTTTAGATTCAAGGAGGCCGGCGCAGGCGGGTTCAAAGACGGCTACCCCGCCCCCCCTCGAAAAGTGACTATTTTACCGCAATTATCTCGTGTATATAGCCTAACAACAGTTGCAGATAGGCACAGACATGCTGCTTATGCTTACAATCACTGGTGACAAGCTTTTTATTGGTTTCATCGTCGATGACCTTGAATGATCTTGAACCACTAAAATAAGGGTTTTCAGTGAATTTGTTGCCATTTCCGGCTGCCGCACACATTTTAAGAGTGAATTGCGCCGAAATGGCTGGAGATAGACCTGGACAACCTGCGTATGACATTTTTAGCAGAGAACAAACATTTTTAAGAATTCAAGTTTCGATCTCTTAAATTCAAGGAGTCTTCCGTACGGAGGCCTCAAATTTAAGTACTATTTCAAAATGCATTAACATCTTATTGCTGTAGGTCTACACTGATTGCCAAAGTGGCAGGACCGCTGCTATCTCGCGTCACGTGAGCTTTGCTCAAATTACTTGTACAGTTTAAAACATAACTTGACTGACGCGATTAGGCCTAAGTACAGTTTTTACGCACGATAGCAGAATGTTTCGCGCGTCTTAACCATCGTCTAGCAGGCTTGCCGTGGATATGAAATTTGCCATCAATGTCCATATCCATATCCATATTCGCAAATTTCATATCCACGGCAAGCCTGGTGATCCCATCTGACAGGTGAAGCGTCTGCGGCACTTACTGCTGGCTCGGAAACGGAGATGAGCACCGCTCGCATCAGTCACAGAGCTGTGAGAGCGCTGTTGACTATCGGCGATTTAACCTTAACCTTATCGTTTGATATATGCATTAAATTGTTACTTACTTACACACTTACTGTCCAGTTGGGCACGGACTGAGCGAAGGTGAGCGCGTACAGATATCTGACTTCAGCACGTACAGCAATGACGTCGTTCAACATGTCCGTATAATCAGCAATAAACACCCGAAGATTCCCGTGTTCATGATGGGACACTCAATGGTCGGTTTTCCTGCATTAGTTTGTCATCATATATCAGCAGTCGCAGCAACATCGTCCTCGCTGTCGTCATTATTATGCTCTAAATCATAGGCCTATCTGAATAAACCCGCAACAATGCTGGCGGTTGCCATCGTTGGCTAAGTTCTGCACGTCATAACGCGAGATTTTTTGCCATTAGTATTATTAGTAGTTGCGATTTGTCAACAGTTAGGCCCTATTTCAGACGAATATATAATATGCAGCATGATAACTTGCTTGCAAGATTAACGTTATATAATAAACCCATTTGTCAAAAAATTTCGTGCACAAATTTCCACGAAATCTTCACTGGGTTTGGTCCAAAAATGACTATCAATATTTCAGTGAGTTATGGGGCTTAAAATTTTTGCGGCCGAATAAATTTTGCCTTCTTCTCCATTGACGTAGGGAGTCGCCGTTAGAGCGCATGTAGGCCTAATGCGACCTTCCATATAGGCCGCATTACAGGTCGTGTCTGTCCGTCTGATTGTTTGTCCGTTCGTCCATTTTTTCGCACGGGCTTTTAATTCAAAAATGCGTAGAAACCATAATTTATGTAAACGTTTCTCGGTTCAGGCGTAACTGATGTGGCAATTTTTAGCTTAGGAGATCATATTATGTCGGCAGTGGAACGACATAGATTTTTGCGTCGCTGTTTTACTATACTGCAGGGTGGTGCAATAGCACTGACGGTCGCGCTAAAACACGCGGACATGTTCGCTGGGTTGGTTCTAGTCGCTCCTGCGCTCATCATTTGTCCACGCTGGCTGTCAACGTCCTTGTCAACGGTAACTACGACATTTATTTTACTGCGTATGTTTTTAGATAATTACGCAGCAAAACAAAAAGCGGTAATTTCGACACGCTTTTTATCTCAGTACTTTTGATTTACCTTTTTATCACCCTTTTGTGACATCCACTTCGCTTATCAGAAAATAGTATGAACCACAAATCTATGTGATTAACTGTACTATTTAACTTTAACCACATAGTGAAACCATTTTGACACTAAGGGTCGATTGTTCCATGAACGGGTTAGGATTAACTACGAAATTAACTTGGGAAATTATCCGGGTAAACTAGTGATGCGTTGTTCCTTGCCTAAATTTGGTGTGGAAAAGTGTGCGCGAGAATAACCCGAAAGTTAAAGTTAACCTCTGGTTAGCAAACACGTGAGTTAACTTAGTCATGAAACAATAGACCCTAAATCACATTCGTAATCCTAACTGCCATTTGGCCAACTAATGAAACAGTTCGCTTAATTAATTAGGCCTGTTTTATGGATACTTTTTACTTATTAATAACATGACAGTAAACTTAATACTACCAGTGCTGAGGTTTTCAATTTTTGTTCGATGGGCCAATTTATCCGAAGTTACACATGGCTAGTCCGAATCACCCGATTGAGTTATTTGGAGTTTCACAAAAAGGGACTTTCAGTAAACGGATGCCCCAGTTTCCCACTGCTGCCCGACCAACAACGTTAGAGCACTGACAGTAACTTCGGCAAGAATTTCAAAAAGAGTTACGGAAATGTGCTACTAGAAAAGCAAGTATTGTTCTGCAGTTTATTGTTTATGGATTTTGACAGAGCTATATGCTGAGCAAGTTTTCCAGTATGTTTCCAAAATTTCCAATGCCGGCTATCGACGCGCGCCTACTTTCACGCGACCCACAAAGCGTGAGTACCGTACGGAGTAGACTATCATTACCACTTACACTGTTCACAATCTCATCATCATCATCATAAACGGTGACACCTACACAGCAGGGACAACAATTGTTGCCCTGACCACAAAGTCAGGTCAGCAGTTTCCACACATGGCTGTCGTTGAGGGAGTTAATGAGTCACGACGCTGCCCAGATCCTGCCCCTTCCCCTTGTGACGCTTGAGACGACTCGCATCCATAGACCTTGCTGCCCCAAGAACAGATAGCGGTCGCCATCACTGACTATCATCATCATCATCATCGTGTGACAAGGACTCGTGTTTTAACCTCGTAATGGCAACAAGCTATCTCATCATCAACAATGTAAATATGGCGGTTCTAGCCCGAATAATGTAGTGGAATAGCCCCATGGCGAGCGGCATGTGCCAGTGTAAAAGACAGATTTGCGGATTGTGTTCCCAATGAGGTTCTAGTGAGTGTCAATGGGCAAAGCTTTTGGAACATTTTAATATTGGATTATTCAATAAAAACGTTCGGTATAGTTTCCCAATAATTGTAAGACGGCCATAGGCTTCACTGTAGAATATGCTCACTGTGTCGATATGTTTATCACTCATAATTTATAAATTACTATTCACTTAGCGGGGCAGGGCAGGCCTCCTAGGTAATGACATATTTACTCACAACCAATATTACCGCTTTGTCATCCTACAACCATAGAATTGTTATTTCTGGCCTTAACAAATGTATCAAACAGTCGCGGCTTGTGCGGTAGCAACAAGCTGTTGTACAAGCGATGTTTAAAGTCAATGGGAAAGCCGAAATTTTGACCCCCCACAGCTCGCACATTTTTCAACCGATCTTAATGAAACTTGAAACCAAGAAAGATTGTATATAAAAAAACTGCAAGCAATTCATTTAATGTTGTATAAGCGCTGACGTAAAACGGTAAAAATCAAAAAGTATAAGCACGAACTTATGTATTAGTTTAAACATTTAATCTGTTCTCAGTAGCCAGATATAAATGTCTAAGCTAATGCATAATGTTCGTGCTTATACTTTTTTTGATTTTTGCCATTTCACATCAGCGCTTATACAACATTAAATGAATTGCTTGCAGTTATTTATATATAACATTTGCGGTTTTATTAAAGTTTGAACGGTCACTGAACAGTTACTTTGTACACAACAACAACAACTATTACTACTAACTCCAGCATCTTGCATTTTGTTATTTGTTTAATATAATGGCAAGCCTGTATGTGGGTCAGCGAACGTAGTCTACATACCAAATTTCATGGAGACGAGTGAAAAAGCAATTATACGTAATGAACGACATTTAAAAAGGTGACCACCGCCACCTTGAATTTACTACTTTTCTCGATTCTGGTCACATGATTTATTTCCAGTAGCAACTAACCACATTCCTGCAAAATTTTATGAACCTTTATCAGTCAGCAGCTGATTTGCTATGCTTTGTGTTAAAATACAAAATGGTGCCCGTAGCCATGTTAAATTTCATTTTTGTTTGATTTTATGGCACAACTACATGTAGAACTTCAAACTTAGCTCGCATATGAAATTTCGTGCAAGTACGTGCAATAGCAACTAAATTCCGAGCGATAAACGGAATTCAACATGGCGGCCGCCGCCGTCTTGAATTTATTATTTTTGTCGATTTTGGTCACACGATCTACTTCTGGTAGCAGCCGACGACATATCCTGTGCTTTAAATAAAATACTGAGCCAGTAATTTTTTAATCGTGAAGATATACATTAGACAGGAAAAGCTCACAAAGTAACCAAATTTTTCTCGATCTCGTTTATTTGATAAGTGAATCACGTATACAAAACCTGCACACGATTCGATGTAACTGCAAATGCCATCCGCGTCGTAAGAATTTCGACATACGGCAAAATCGCTCACAAGTCGTTGCAGGCTTAAATTTGAAAAAAATCGCAAAACAGCTTTAATATAAAATGGCAATGACGGCAAAACGAAGACAGCAAAAAATATAAAAAAAGTCGATAAAAAGTCAACAAAAATCGTAAAACAACAGCCGCCGTCAACTTGTCTACACCGTTGCTTGCACTTGTTCTAATTTTCACTAACCTTTCTTGACTTTATTTTGGTTGACGATCCTTCTTATTCTCAATTGGTTGGAGACATGGACGACAACTTATTTGCAAAGATACAGCACAATCCACATCACGTTCTGTACAAACTTTTACCAGAGAAAACTGATCGCACTTACAATCTCCGACCACGGAGTCATTTTTTTCATTAACTGTCAAGACTGATAGTAGAAATTATATAAATAGAATGTTGTTTAAAAACATTTATTAGCTTAGTGCTCTTTGTCAGCACCTTTCGCCTCATAGACACTACAGTATAGTAACCATAGGCCCCTATGTAGTTCTATTCAACGACATTTATCAGACTTTTATGTCATTTTGTATGCTATGTATGGTTGCGTTTTGTCAGCCTGTTTAATTAAAGAGAGATGATGATGATGATGCTGAGAGCACGTTGTTTTCTGTGGTCTTGTATTTGATGTTATTTCGGCTGTGACGGTTTCAGGTGCAGAGCTACGTCGACGATCCTCTAATCTGGCATCACGCAGTCAAAGCTAAGTTAGTAACGAATGGAGCCCGACTTTTTCGCTGAATGACAACGATGTGATATTTTTACGTAGTAGGCCTACACTGTGTCTCAAAAAACATCCCCGACATTTTCGACTGTAACTTGAAAACCAACTGTCGGATTTTAATAATTTTTGGCAGAATTATTTCTGACACAACTCGCCATCAGATGACTGTTCAGTTTCTCACCTCACCCAATGTATGCTTCTGCACTACCTTGGGAAAGCACATGAAGCGATATATGCATTAAAATAAACAGAAAACCTGAAAAGCATCCTCATCATTGTCGATCGTACCTTAAATAACGATTAGCAGATTTTAATAATATTTAGCAGAAATATTTCTAACACAACTGGCTATTAAATAAATGTTTAGTTTTCACCTCACCCAACGTCTGCTTTTGCACTACCTGAGGAAAGCAGACCAGGCATAATACGTGTTAAAATGAATGGAAAAACGTCAATAAATTCCATTTGTCCTAATTTGTGGGCCCCAACAGCAGGTCTATTACAAAGTTTGACTGTCTTGCAGCAGTGTGTCTACCAGATGAAGTTTAGGAATGTTTGCAAAGTCAAGAAGTGACTGCCAGAGCCTGTATTGGTCTGGAGCAGAACATTATCAATACAGCTGTCAATGAATGAAGAAAGCGTCTCCTTGCCTGTGTTCGCATAGTGGGCCAACACTTCAAGAAATTTTATTGTAGGCAGTTGAAAAATTGACAACTGAATGAAGTGTCAACTACAGTGTCAAAAATGTGAACAAAATGTGTTTTTTACATGTTATGTTAATTAAGCGATCATATCGCATTGGATAAAAAAGTGATGCTTTGCTGGTTGTGCTTTCCCCAGAAACAAACGTCTTGTGAGGTGGGAAACTGAACGGTCGTTTGATGGCAAGTTGTGTCAGGAATATTCATACCAAAAATTATTAGAATGGGTTAATTGGTTTTTAAGTTACAGTCGAAAATGTCGGAAACGTTTTTTGAGACACAGTGTACATCCGTTACTGCTAGAGCGGCGGATATTTAAATTTAATCACGAGACTAATGAATATTCAAAATAATAACAGTTAGTTAAATGTTTGATTAAAGTCACATTACTTACAAAGGAGCATTGTGAAACAGTGATTATTAAGTTGTTTATGTTTAACAAGAAATCTCAGCTAATGCTCATGAAACGCGCCAGAGCTTATTATGGCAGTTTCTGTTCACAGGTAATTTTGGTCTATCTCCACCCGTTTCGCCGCAATTCACTCTTTTGTAGCCGAAAATCGTAAAAATTATTAAAAACCCTTATTTTAGGATTCAAGGTCATTAATGATGATACCATTAAAAAGCACGTCATTTGTGCTTGTTATATGGTAATCAACATGTCTGCAACCGTTTTCACGATAGACAAGCCAACAGCGGATAAATAACCACTTTTTAGATAGATACTCCTCTTTGACACCCGCGTGCGCAGGCCTTCTTGAAACTAGAGCGTTTGGACTTGGACTGCTAAAATCTACAAAATTTCATATGCAGGTTATCTTGGTCTATCTCCAGCCATTTCAGCCCAATTCACTCTTGAAATGCGTCGCAGCTCAAAATCGCGAAAAATTTACTAAAGCCCCTTATTTTGGGGATTTAAGGTCATTCAAGGTCATCTATGTTGACATTGCTAAAAAGCTCGTCCCCAGTGCTTGTTATGATAAGCAGCATGTCTGTGCCCATCTGCAACCATTTTCACGTTAGACGACCAAATACCAGGAAAATAACGTCTTTTTAGAGGGGGGTGTCCCTTTTTCGCCCCTTCGTTCGTGGGGACCCCCTTGACCTAGGGGCATGAAATTTTGTCGCAAAATACTAGAGACTCTACGCTATCATACGGTGAAAACCCGAAGTCTCTATCTCATTTGGGCTTGGAATGGTACCGGGACATGACACCAGGACAGACAGACAAACAAACAGAATTACCGTAGCTAATACGAAGTTTAGTAAAAATTGTTTTTATTGCATTTGCGATAGGCCTAGCTGTTAGCCGATTAACTGATAACATTTTTAAACGAAAGCATACATTGTACTTGCACAATGATCACGGTTCAGTTTTTAGTCCAACTCAATATGTAAGTTAGTAAGTAAGTAAAATATTTTATAGTGCACATTGTCAGCCATTGGCCGAATCGCAACTTGCACGAGGTGCTAAGGGGAACTGAAGGCCTGCTGGTAACAGTAGGTTTAAAAAAACTACAGAAGGCGTAGTGTGTAATGAATGAACACGAATGTTAGATAAGAGTAAGTTCCAAACTATATGTTAAATTCTAATTTTTTTCTTAAGAAATTTGGTTTCTACAAACGGCACTTTTTTGAGAAAAAAATCTGAATAAGAAAAATAATAAACAAAGTAATTAGATAGGGAATAAGATAAGACGATGAATCCTTATTGCGAAATACTGGTCGCTGCTGATATGTTGTACCAAATTGGCAAGCGCTAAAGAATTAGTTTAGGTCTAGGCCTACTCTATGAGCTCTAAGCCTATAGCCTATATGATGTGTGTCGCAGGTGGCTGGCGTGTTTTCTGCGTACGTGCACAGAACTACGTAGTCGGTTCAACGAGTTTACGTGTCCTTTCCTCGTCCTACAAGGAAGCGAGGACAAGATAGTTGATCCTGCCGGGGCTCAGATGTTGTACGACGCCGCCGCCAGTGTTAACAAGCAACTGAAGGTTTGGAATGACATTGCACGCGATCAGTTCCTCCTGCATGGTGTGACGGATTTGATGTCGTGCTGTCGTTGTTTCTGGCCTTTTCACCAGATGGCGTCGTGAGACGGCGCTTACGTGTGTGCCGAGTTGCATGCGTTTGCCTCCACTGCTTATACATGCCAGTTTTAGGCAGCTTTGGGCAGTTGAGTGGATCATGCATGCAAGTTTTAGTTAGGCCTGTGCATGACTTGCGCCGTCCTACACTGCCGGACGACAAAGAAACAGCAACCCATGTCAGGCCTATCGAGGAAACGGAGAAATGCAGCTGAATCCGTTAATTGAACAGCAAGAAAGGCATCCGGACTGTAGCTGTAGAAGGAAGGGTAAAGAGAAACTTAGTTTAAATTTTTTTTTTTAGGTTTTAGTTATCTTTAGGGTTTTAGGTTTTAACGGTTTTTAAAGGTTTAGTGTCCAATGAACATCGTACACAAAATTACGACCCAGGTAAAACATCCTACACACTTTTTATGAGTGAACGACATAATGGCATCATTGACGTCATAACTCAAATATTACGATTAAAATATGATATAAAATATGGTATATTATAAATGTTTTCAACCATTGAAAAACTTTAAAAAAGCAAAAATTAGACTTTTTAGGTTGTTTTAGGTTTTTTAAAAGCTTAGGTTTTGTCGAACCAATTTTCCAGCTTGGTGTAAAATTACATGTTTCAATAAATTCCCTTTCAGTTAGCTCGGCTTGTAATCGGAAGTAACACGAAAACTATAACCGATGGTGATTGGCGGCGCATAAAACGTGGAACATAAGCTAGGCCTACATGCTTTACACAGAGAAGTCGGACGGTTTGGGAAACTACAGTTAGTCTCGATCATTTCGGTCACGTTGGAAATTTTGTTCAATTGTTCAACGAATTCACTCGATCTATTCGTAAAGCACGTATGTTATATTTTTTTTATATCGCAGCATGTACAGATTATGTGTGATATTACAGTTGTTATGAAACGTTTCGTGAAATGTTGCAGGTGTTTCCTGGATGTTATCATCAGCTGTACGATGAAGTGAATAAACAGAGCGAAGAAGCGCTTTCAGACACTGTCAAGTGGATAACAGACATTATGTCATCATCATAGCTCTGTGATGGGATTAGAAATTTGCACTCAAAGACTGGCAGACGAATTAGCAGCAAATTTTAGCACACCCCACTAAAAATTTTTAAACTATTTGAAACGGAACTGAAATGAGACACATGTGCGCAACAACAGTGGATAAACAGTAAAGTAATTTGTATACTTACACTTCTTATTTCATATGCAATGCGATTTGACTCTAAATATTTTTTATTCTCACTTGTAACTTGTTAAGAATTAGTAACTAATACATCATTGTTTTATTTTGTAAACATAAAACGTTTGTAAACCTACACTTAAGACAACTAATTACGAGTACGTATTAATATAGTTGTAATAGTAGTTTTGCGATAACTTAATTAAGAATTTTTTGCTAAGTATGTCGGTGTTGGATCAATATTTGACTGAGCTGTAATAGAAATTGGTGTGGGTTTTTGACTCGTGGTATTCTACGTGCGGTTTATCCGCAAATAAGCAAGTAGTTGACATTTTTTTATGACAAGATTGAAGATTGGGACGACGCTAAACGACATTTATGCATGTTATCTCCTCGAAATCTGAATCGTAAATGGGGGACCGAAAAATGAGTCCTGAAGAAAGGAGCTAAAATTTAACATTTTTCTTAGATGTATTATACTCATCGGTTTGATCACTTGTTTCAACGAAGGGGAAGAGGTTAAGCCACAAAAATTTTAGCGCTGTTATCTCAAAAAAACTATCTTATTTGTGAAATGATTTATATTTTTTTATTTTCAACTCTTGACCTAAACATAATGTATATAATTATTTTCTAAATTTAGCCAAAAATTTCAAAGCAAGCTCAAAATTTACAAATATTGAGAAATGGCTCATTCAAATTTAGACAAGTATTGGTTGAGCCATTATGAAGACTGTACTGGTTGAGGCTGTTATTATCATGCGTATATTTGCCAAATAAATACAAAAATAAATGTTTCATTGTCATATTCATGCAAACAAAAGCAGAAACAGTTTATAACTAACAGATTTCATAGGCCTAAGACGATGCTGCTATCCACTGTCTTCTCAAAAATTAAAGTATCAGACTTTAATTTAAGCTAAGTGCATTGTCTCTTATCACACAAACACAAAGGCATATGAAAAATCTAAAGTTATATATTTATACACAAATTGCTACCTAGTTTTTTCTGTCAACACTAGCATAGACTCGGTGGCATCATTGTCACACACTCTCTGGCACTGACAATATTCATTTACTGACTCCAGATTATAAAGCCCATCGCAGTACAGGCAAGGTGGTTGGGGTCTGGTAAACGTAAAGGTAAAGGTTGTCAATTTGTATAGCGCATCATCGCGAGCATGCGCACGCCTCTAATGCGCTTTCGTCACTAACCAGAGCCGCCTGCCACACAGCCACCGTGTGCAGCCTGCAGACACAGGCTGGCGCAGCGGCCGGCTAGACAACCCCAGTCAGCTGTACCAAGGTCCCCACCTTCCGTAACTCATGTGAATGAGTTACTACTCATTTTACCGTCCCACGGAGGGTAGACAGCTGAGTCGACCTAGCTGGCAGGCTTCGCACCGAGATGGTTTACCTGCCCGCAGGCAGTCACCCATCGCAGTACTAACCGAGCCCGGCGTAGAGTAACTTCGTTTCAGCCGAAACGCGCTACCAACTACGCCACGCCACCCACGCCAGCCACGTTTCTGCTTTGGTATGATTTTAGCTGCAGATCCCCAAAACCCCAAAATCTGAAAAAAATTTCTGGGGAGGGGGCACTGCTGAACTGCTTTTCCTCATGCACCCCCGCCCTTTCAGGCAATGACGCAACTGTCTACCTACTAATTTCGGCTTAGAAGTTGCACTGATGCTAAAAGTTGCTGAATAGCTGTCCTGCGTCGAGGGCGAACTTCATCTGGTTCACTGATGACAAACTGTTGAAGTTTTACCATTGCAGCCACAGAAATGCCCAAAACGATCACTTTTACGCATTTGTGGAGATAGCCTGACGTTTACGTTTTCCAGCAAGACAGTGCACCAGCACACACCGCTTGCGAAATGGTTGAGTTTTTGGATCGCGAGACGCCTGATTTTGTCCCCATATAGCTAAGTGATGATATAGCCTAATAAACATTTTTCACTTGTAAAGCAGATAGTTTGTTGAATTGTAGTGTATTTTGTGTCGTAATGTACATTCGTATTTTCGGTAATATAAAGTTAAATTTGGACTTATATTTCTTACTAAAATATTTTAAGTCCTTTTCCCTAAAATTATTTATATTTCGGACATAAATAATAAATATTTTAAATTCATATCTTTCGTTAAAAAAGTCATCAAACGTTGCCTTTTATTGTGGTATAAAACCACATATACATATATGTAGGTGCTGTCGGAGCTGCCTGCAAATACGTTGTGTAATAATTGCTATAAAATGCGTTATGTTATGACAATGGCAGTCACGTGATAGGCAGCCTAAGCCCTTTTGGCCGGCTCCGGCAGTATAAAAAGCGAAGCGCAGTGATGACAAGTGATCAGTTTGATCAAGCGCTCGGACAGAGCACATCGACTGACAAGGTGTTGAGCCTTCGCCTTCCCAAAATAAGCCACGATTACCAACGAAGCACTCTTCGTCCAAACGAAATCCACTGTTCAATAATAACTGTATCTTTGTCCATTCACGGTCATTTTACGAAGACCTTTTCGTCGGCAGCCCTTCGTTTAACACGAACTCATTACCAGCATGGGTAACCGCCTATCATTTGGGGCCGAAGGTACCCATGAAGCCTAAATCTTGTCATCACCCTGTACGAAAGACGAAGCGAACGCAGCTGGTGGTTACAGAATCACGGTAGCAACTCACAGCACCAGTTGAGACCAGCAAGCTTGTACTCACGATACATTATGACGTCAGGATTACAGCGTGAGTAGCAAAGAATGAAATATTTTAAATTAGTATTTCTTCAGCTACAGATGGTAAACATTTCATGTAAATTAATCAACATTTGACTGAGTTATAAAAAACAAAAAAAGTGTTTTTATGAAACACCGTTCCCAGATATGTTGCATGAAATTTGTAGTGGTTACTTTGTCTCAAATGTTTTGGAGAGTGTTTTAGTCTGTGTGAAATGAATTTTGAAAATTGGCGAGTATTGGCAAAATTACGACCACAATTTCAAAATTCTGTGAATATTGACTTTCGGCGAACAAACAAGTTTATCGATGATTAAATCTTGGCAATAGAATACGGTCGCTGAATATAGGCATAAGGCTATCTACACTGCCCAAAAACACTAAAAGTAAAAAGTATCCAAAATTAGTAAACAGACTTTTATCAAATTGCGACAGGAGCTTGCGACAACCAAAATAAAGTCAATCAATTCAAGAGTTTTTGAAGTGGCAAACTATACTGTTAGATCCACTAAAGATAAAATAAACATGTAGATCTATGGTGTCCAGTTCAGGAAAAAAACCAGAAAAAAGACTTTGTGGTCAGGTAAGTTTGTAGTTTTTGACGGAAGCTGGATAACGATTCGGCAGACGTCATGTCGTCCGGCAGGTCGATAAAAGTGGTTGTAGTCTGCATGACTCTCCTTTAAAACGTTACATTGCAGTCGTGAACGCGAAGCGAGAACGGAGCGGTGAGCGATGATCACAGGAAGAGGCTAGAGCTCGGTGCGCTCCTCATGCACGCTCGGGGCGCACTGCATTACTCAAGTCATTATGTCCTACACTTCACTCGTCTACAGGCCTACAGAAGCCTAGCTGTCGCTAGGAAAGGCCGACCGCACTGGCTATGTCTAAAGGCCAGCGTCCGACTTCCGGTCGCGGAGAGAGCGATTAACCCAAAGTGACTGCAGTTCTATAGGTGCTATATTAACTCTGTTTTCAAAAGTACTGTCAACGCTAATATAACTGACGTCAGGCGCGGCCAACTCGCCAGACGTTATATCGTATTAGCTACAAATAAATTACAGATCTTTTGGGGGAAGTGAAAATAGTATGTGGTCTTAGTATCACAGTCTAGCCTTCGGGCCATGTGTTTAGTTATTCATACTGTTTTTCAGTAAGACGTACAGTTTAGCCACAATGCATAAGCAACAGAGAGACGACAGACAGACAGACAGACTGCACACGGACACGACATTGTGGTATAGGCACGACCGTTAGTACGGTCGCCAAAAACTAGAGGTGAATAAGTAAAATGTTACTGTCCGCCGACTAAGTGCACTCGCCGCTTCATGATAATGATGATAAGTGATTTATAATGAGACGCTGAGTGCACGTGCCGTCACTGCATTTTTGGCCTATCCACCAGTGCGTTGTAGTACATGTGTAATCAACAGAACGCCCGTATGTTCATAAATCACATCGTTCACTGACGGCAGAGCTCAAACGTCATTTTGTCAGTCGCTCTTTCTCGGGTTCACAAGCTACTGAGTGCACTGTCGGTGCAGTATTCTGTGTTATAAATTATGCCTGCCTATTCAAGAGCGTTGCCAGGGGCCTATTAATCATGAAAAGGACAGAACTGCACCCCAAGCCCACATACCAGATAAGCTCACTAACACAGTAAAAGATACTAATTTTTTGTCGTTTATTGTAAGTTTGTAAAAATATTTTTAGTAAGCGAAAAACATAGTAAAATTCAATGGTTTTTTTGTTGTGACCAAAATGTTAAATCTGGCGTCGTAGTATACGCGTAAACACGCCATTTTTAGGTAATTTGTTTTGAAGATAAGGTACTGCTTTCTGCTCGGACCCCTCGCAGGCTGAACGGTAGTTCAAGCCATGTGTTAACGGCGACTTCTCTTACCTATGGGAAAGCCAAAAATTTGACCCCCACAGAATTAAACCCCTGATTTGATTGAGATAAAATTTGGCACGGTTGGTTATGTCGGCTAGATGACCCCTCAAGCTATAAGTGGCCGTATCTCGGAAACAGTGAGAGATAGGGTTAAGGTTACTAATAATCACTAATAGAAAGTGGCATATGCTTTTTCAGATTACATGAAAATTATTGACATTAGATGACTTTGAAGGTCACTGATAACCAGTACAGTCGGTTATCTTAGGGACAGCTGGGCTTCTTGTCTGTAAAGTCAATTATTTCAACGCACTCCTGAATGGGCAGACGATATGCATAGGCCTAAATACAGAATACTACGCCGCTGCACCGCAAATAGCATGTCAGTGCATGTACCGTATAACCTATGTACTCAGTAGCCTGTGAACCCGAGAAAGGGCGATCAGTGACAAGAAGATGACAGATGTATCACACAGCGGCCTCGAAAGCTCTGAAAAAAGTGGGACAGTGGGGTTTCGAAAGCGCATCACCTCAGAAAATTTTTTGAGAATTTAAGTACCAATGTGTTCAGTTTGGTGCAATTTGATGACATTAGGTTATCAAAAAAATCGATGTTTTCCATTCCAGTTATTTATTCATTCATTCTTTTATTACCATCACTTGTTAAAAGGCAAGAACGTACACAATATACAGTTATGTAATCTAAATAAATTACACAAACATATAAGCGTTCCAGGAACTACTGCAACGTTCAGGGCGTACGGTAATAAGATTTCAGTTCATGCGCTTGAATTATTTTCATGTAAATCGAGGCGCCTAAGGATAGAGTGTAAAGGCGGTGTTTCTTTTCCCTACTGGTAATAAATGTACAAAACATAAGTTTATAAACTTGTTAACGGCAACATTTAAGAACATGCACATCGAAAACATCAAAAACTAGAAAGCAGCCGTAGCCCGCAAGTACCTCCGCCAAGGCAAAGCTATTCGCCAGGTGGCGTCACCATCTTTGCTTTGCCAGCGGGACCCTTATGCCCTCTATAACGCAATGGTAACGAAAATTCCAAAGTGATCCAGAATCCAGGATTCCTGCCGGATCACGCCCAAAATTGAATCACTGGTAGTTTATGTCATGCCCGACATACCCTAAAAATTTCAGAAAGATCCGTCTATAACTTTTCGAGTTATCTTGCTAACAGACAGACAAACAGACAAACAGACAAACAAAAACCAACAAAAACATTACCTCCTTGGCGGAGGTAATTACAAAAGGTGATATTGCCCGCATCAAACTGTGTGTCAATGTTGCTGAATAATATCACCTTTTGCAATTTTTTGCTGCTTTCGATGTGCAAGTCCTTAAATTTTGCCGTTAACAAGTGTATAAACTTACGTTTTTTACATTTATATTTGCTGTGAGGTGTGGGTGCATCGGCCTTGGACTTGGTCTTGGAAGTTGGTGCCTTGGCCTTGGCCTTGAGAGTTGGTGCCTTGGTTTATATCACTGGTTATTAATCTTGACGATTTGTCTTCATTGAGAACATTAACAGACAAACCGCTCGCTGTTAAACACAACAAGCGGACTGTCCGCTTGATCTTTGTTATAGTATCGGCCTGCGGTCTCAATTTTCGGCCCTTTGGGCCTCAACTTGGCCTGCGGCCTCGATACGCAGCGCTGTGCTATACACAGCGCTGCAGCGTAGCCGCTAGCTATAATGATGCTCATAATGTGTCACCATGGTGACGACGTTTATAGGACGTCACAGCCAATCACAATCCAAACTGAAACATCCCTATTTTAAAGATATAGATACGCAATAAAAGTTGACGAGTTTAAGAACGCTAAAAACTAATTAATTAAAAAGCTAAAACAGTTTTTGTACAATTCACGAAGAAAAAATTGCATTCGTCAATGCTGGTGGTTTTGGAGAGAAGCTCGTAGTTAGGCCTATATAGGGCCACGTTCATTCACCACTCAGGTAAAATAAAAAAAAAATAAGCAGACAGACAGACAATCGTTCGCAAGCAGGCTTACACGCACATAGAATCTTATGAGCTGAAACGAAAAAATGTTGTCTAAAAACAAATTATCATCTTTTACGCATTTTCCTAAACTTTTCAAATACATCAAAATATGTGGACTACAGCAGGGGCGTCCACTCCATTGAAACGTGTAAACAAATGCCTCCTGAAAAAAGTTGGGAAATTAAAAAAATAGAAAACTGGGGGAATATTTTTGGTGGAAAATTACCCAAAAACGCATGGCACAGAATGCGACAATTCTGCGTACAACAGCTCCAATTTTTTTTCTGCTCGCTTTGCTGGCAGATTAATTGTAGCCCCCTATTTTCAGGGCCTTTTTTAAGGGGGATTAGCGGGTTCAGATCCCCGAAATTTTCAAAGGGTTCAGATCCCCGAAATTTTAAAAGTTAAGCTTTGTGTGACATTTCTACGTGCAACAATTTAAACATCTTTTTTGCTCGCTTCGCTCGCAGATTATTCGCACCTATACTTTTAAATTTGTTCTGCCGTCCTTGTTAAATAATTACAGTTGTTGCCACCAGATGTCATATTTTAAAGCTAAAATAGACTAAATTCGATCTCTGATGGGGCTCTGCCCCAGACCCCGCTGGAGGAGCTCACAGTGCTTCCCCAGACATCCTAGCTGGATTTGAGAGGTCTTACTTCTAACGGAAGGGAAGGGAAGTTAAGGAAAAAAGGGAAAAGGAAAAAAATGAAAAAAGCAAAAGAGGGAAAAGAAAAAGGAAAGATAGGGAAAAGGGTGTACGGACAATTGCTCGCGCGACAACTGCGCGCACGAAACTGCGCGCGGTGATCATTGCTCGATCGCGCAGACGATAATTGCGCGGAAGGAAATTGATCGCGCGTCAATTGCTCGCCCGTCAATGAACAACAGAATTGACCATCAAGGGTTTATAAAGGTTTGTTCAATGGTGTACGTTATATATGTCTGTAATGAAGGTTGAACTGTTTTTGATTGATTTTTGGACTGTGAACTGCAGTGTTTATGGATTGTTGAAGTTGTCATAAACACTCGCTTCTGGTCAGGTTGTGTGGCAGCTGGTCATCATGCTTGATTACAGTCAGTATACAGTCAGTATACAGAGTATTAGCTGTTATTAGCTATGACAGTCGAATTTGATTGCACCGAACGAGGCCAAAAGACAGTAATTTATCGAAACTTAGAATACTTCGAAGAGCGAGAAAATGTCAACAGAACAATTTCACGGCGTCGTAGAAACAATAGACATCATTAGTGTAAGGCTCGCTTAGTGACGTCGGGCAATAGAATCGTCAGCGAAAGACAACCAGAGCATCATCACACTGGCAACGGTGCATCGGCAAATGCGCGACGAGCAGTCGGCGAAATGAAGAAAAAAATGGAGGAGCTGACGGTAACGGCAAGCACTTCACGCGCAGCAATCGTGTCAACATTTTCTGACGACATACAATGTAGAGATGCCACTGAAGAAGCGTGACTCAGTACAGCGTTATGTATGCGTGACGTACATTTTATAAACTTACTACATCGCATTTGGAGTGCTATTAACCGTGTTATTGACGCGCGAGCAGATGTTACCGAACCAGGGAAAGAAAGGGGAAGATCAAACCCCCCTTCCCGAGCAAAAATTCTGGCTACGGCTTTGCCTACTTTCAAAGTTGTGGTGCCACACCATTCTTGTTTGCATATATTTATAAAAATGCACTAAATTTGGGTAGCTGTATGGAAAATAATTATAGCTGTTGCCACCAGATGCCAAATTTTGAAGGTTAAAATCCACCAAATATGATATCGGCTGAGACTTTGCCTTAGACCCCGCTGGGAGAGTTTACAGCGCTCCCCAGACCACCTAGCTAGATTTAAATGGTCCTACTTCTAAGGGTAGAGATAAAGGAAAAGAAAAAAAGACGGAGAAGAACAGAAGGGAAAAAGAGGGAGGAGACGGAGGGAAAATGGGAGAGGACGGAAAGGGAAAAGAAGAAAAGGGAGGAGCGGGAAAAGGGAAAAGGGGAAGCAACCGAGTTGGGGGAAAGTTGCCTCCTGATGCTGGGGGATGGACACCCCTGGACTACAGTCCAAGATATTATACTCATTGACACTTTTCTGTAGGCCCATCTCTTTGTCTCGCCAACAATACATGAAACACTAGCCGATTACTTAACGGTAATTCACACAATCGACAAACCCATTTAAAAACTGTATCCGACAAAGCGAAACAATTCTCACAAAATTTAGTCGCTCACAATGTATTATGCAGGCCTAACTGGACATATTTAACCGATTTTCGTCTATAGAACCCCCAAAACCTTACAATATTTGTCAAATATGTCATTCCAACAATCTACCGACGCCCGATAATCAATCGATAAGTCAAGATCGATAAAACAAACAAAGACGTGATAACAAACTAACATAGGGCCTAGCCTTATAGGCCCATGCTTTGATTTTTAAAAATATTGCGTTGACGAAACATAAAACTTGCAAATTCGGGTTGAAACGTCGATCTTAAATTACACATGCATACCGAGATATTTAATTTTATTAATTCAGCAGATATCGTGGCCGTCATGTAGCTCTACTCGGGCACGTGTCTGGTTACGGCGTAGACCACCGACTCCTCAATTTAGTTGTCCGTGAGTAGGCCTACTGCACCGAGATGGCTTACAGTAGGCTACGTTTAGGTCATACGACATTCTGTCTGTCACCGATCTATGTGGTTTATAGGCTACTGAGTACAAGCACTGATCAACGTGCTAGTTACAGTGCAGTATTGATGGCTGCCTATTTAAGACTGCGTTGAACGTTTTTATGCCCTACGTTCGTAAATAACATCTCGCGCTTTCACTGATGGCACTGATGGCAACGTCATCTATACTATAGGCCTAGACGTCTGTTAGTGCATGTTCGGCTTTTCTTTCTCGGGTTCACAGGCTACTGAGTACTCTGAGTAGCCTATACATTGACACGCTGTTGCACGCTGCGGTTTTTTCGTAGCACTTAAATGACACTCAGCTTGCACTGTTGCTGTTTTCACAACTTTCAGCTGCTGTCGTGCGTCATAAACCAAACCACGGTGCAGTCTAGGCGATCTGAGCGTAGTTTAAGTACGATACCGCACTGTCTGGAGTGGTATAAGTTCGCATCTGCGTGCCCGCTTACTCACTCCAGCATGCAGCACGGTGCCGTATCTAGTAGCCTACTGAAAGAAAGTAAGTAAGTAAGTAAGTAAGTAAGTATGTGCATATTTAAAGTGCACAATGTTTGCAGAACTTTAGCATGCAAGCTAAAATATTAGCTACGTTTAAATCATAGTCAATTAGTTGTATTTAATGTCATGTAGCATCGGAAGTCACAATGTAATAAATAACAATAGCATTACTTTAGTTTCTGTTGTAGGGCCTAACTTGTGTGAAAAATGTAAAATTAAATTCGTATATGTTACGGAAATGAAGGCCATGGCCTGCTTCCGGATATTCATCGTCGATGATGGTGATGATGATGGTTGTTGACAATTTGTCGGCGGCTGACCATGCTTTGCGTGAGTTCGTGCAGCAGGCCCGTCGAGAGAGAAGGAGAGCGGAAGTTTTCTCCAGGCCCCGCGACGTTAGGGGGCGCCGCCGTAGCTAAAAAATCATAAAGTACACCAGAATGCAACATTTTAAAAGAAAAATTTAAACAAAATTTTCTCAGACGGGCCCAGTGAGAATGTTTCGGGCCCCGATGTAGTTGTCGACGTCCCTGTCGTGCAGCGGGTTGTGTACAAAGCGGCTATTAGGCCTACATACAGACATGCACAAAATACACACTGATGGTAGCCTAATCCAATTGACTCTGTAAATAAATTTGTCTATCTCGGCAATCTTCGGACAGTTAAGCTTACTGTCGCCTAGATCTGAACATGGTGTTGGATTTGCTTCATCAACGATTCCATTCGTTTCTATCAAACTAGTGCTATCGTTGATGTAGGTGCTGCAGAAACCTAGACACTGCTTGCATCAGACACAAGGGCGCTAGAAGCCTTACACATAAGATACCAGCGGCATATCATTAGTATCCGGTGGTGCGATTTTATCAGGAACGACGACATCGCTGTGCGAACTGGTTTCTTTCCCATCACAAACCTTAATAGCAAAACGCCGATGCTTTGTACTACTTTGTCACACTGCCCGTCTGTCAGAAACTGTTCCATTCAACCACGTCGATGCATCACCTAGTCGACCACCTCATCACTCATGGAAACGTAAACCACCGGGTCGCCCACGATCAACAACTAGCTGGAGCAAATCCGTCGTGACTCCGGCGCTTCCCCAGCTGATCTATGGCGTACAGCCATCAAGCACGGACACGGAGCGACGCCACGGCCCAGGCTGTGTAAGCTGTAGCTTTTATTTCTATTTGTCTATCTCTTGTCTCTTTTTTACTCTGTATGTTGTGATATTGTGTATCTGTCTGTTTTGTCTGCCGTTAAGGCGAATAAACGTGTTCATTACGCGATAGTGTTGTTAAATTACCGGTAACAGACGTCGCTGATAATTTACCGGTAATTAACGCGTTTCTTAAGCGTAAATTATCGGTAAGTTACCATAACTTATCGCTGGCAAAAAATATATTTTTTATTTTACCGGTAACTTGCCGGTAAGTTACCAGTGAGTTACCGGCAAGTTACCGGTAACTTACCGGTAATTTAAAATTACCGGTAAATTACCGGTAAGTTACCCGTAAGTTACGGGTAATTTAGCGGTAATTTACCGGTAATTTTGCTCGGGTAAGTTACCCACGACTCACAACACTATTACGCGATAATGATGATGATGATGATATGCACAAAAACTCAAATCTTTGTTTTAGACTCGCAGTACGAAATAAAACGCAATTCAGTCTGTTAGGCCTACTAAAAATTTCTGATGGCCTACCAGCCACAATGAATGAACGTTTAGTTACGCTTGACGAATAAAGGTGTATATTAGCTTTCGTTCGACTCTGCCCGTCGCAAGCTTGAACTCGTAAAGTATGTTGGCAACCGAGATACTAATGGTTTCATAATGATGATGGCCTGGACCTACGCAACTTCACACGATCGCTGTTAGTTACAGAACAAGGTCAGACTGTGCTGCTAGTCTCACAGGAAAATAGTTGCGAAGCCCGAGCTTATGTGCCCGCTGAACCGTTCTGGGTGATTTATGACCACACGTCCAGACAGCAGCGAGGCAAATAAATCAAAAAGTGGACGTTGGACAAGCTCGCGGCTCGAACGGTCAAGGACGTTCAGTGCCTACACGTTCTGCCGATGCTGCAGCAAACCCTATAATAGGCCGAAGTTAGTTCAACGCACACCAAAAAGATTGCTGTGCGCTTCCGCGATCGTCACGTTGTTCGTTACGTGAGTCAGTCGAGAAGTTGATTGTATCTGCCGTTGGCGAATAAAGGTGCTCATTACGCTCGCACGGTAATGGCAGTTGCACAATTTGCGTTCTTTCTGCTACGTACGTTGTAAAAGTAAACTTTAAATTAACATTCAAAATAAATTAATGGCGTCAAATAGCTAGATGGCTTGCCGCATAATGTGCCGCCACCGGGCGACATTTTTTAGCTTAAATAGGTTTTTGCTTAAGTATTAATAATTGATTTTCATATTCTTGCTTTGTTTTTGTATTGTATGTAGATCGGGTCGGGATCAGAATAGCAGCATCGCGACGTATATATAGCCTAGTTCACCAAAAAGAACTTTCAAGTGCTCACTCTACAAGCCTAGATCATGCAAAACGCTTATTTTATCGTATCAATAGTATTTTGAAATAATAAAGGAAAATATTTCTGCATGAAGTCACCTTGCAGTTATTATTTACAACAAATGCAATGTTCGTTCTGAAATTTTTCTGTGGTTTCGAAATTTGTTCACTTAAATCTAGTTTAATCAGTAAGGCTCAGTCTCCCAAACTGCGTCACTTAACATTGCTATAAATCGCCAGTAAGACCTAGTTATTCAACATCTCTGTGGAAGTAAGTCCTACTTCTTCCAAATTTCAAAATCTTGGTTTCGAGGCCGAAAATGTATTGCTGTGGTCTTGAAATAACATAGTGTGGACCAAACTGCACAGAGTTCGAGAACTTTGCGATCATGTTCTTGACTAGACGCTGGTCTTTAACAATTGCTTCATTTCTTGCTTAGGCCTACTCTGTTTAAAAATGGAAACGTACCAGTAAGTGGTCTATATTTTCTATCACTTTTTACAGTTTTCTGTTGAGAATGTTAGTGCATGTGTAAAGTTTGAAAGTCAGTCAATGTTGTGTGGCAAATGCGGTTGCAGTGCGCTAGTAAAAGAATTTTGAAAATCGATCGATTTTTGACGTGGACAAAATTGACAGTTAGGCCTATAATGAACACGTGTATGTGCGTCTATAGTTTGTGCATGTTGTGCATATGCATGCAGGTATTCAGACTGAACATGATGCGCAGTTTGTGGACAAGTGCGATAATTAAAGTTCTGCTGTTTGTTGTTCTACCCACGCACGTCTGGGCATACAAAATCCTCATGATTCCCTTATTTGGCAAGAGCCACGTCTTTTCAAACATCGCAATAGCCGAAGGCCTGGTAAATCGAGGTCACAAAGTCACTCTTTTCATCGGAGAAAATTTTCCCGCCAATCTTCTGCAGTTGAAAAATCGTTCGCAGATCGTGGTATTCCGGTACCGGGATATGAATCACGACTACGACGCCATGGACGAGGAATGCTCCAAGGCGGCCATGGAGTCCGGTCTCAATACCATGATCGTGATGGCTTCCATCATGAAAGAAGTGTGCGTAAATTTCTCTGATTGTTGATTATCTCTTATTCATATTGTCCGTTATTTAGATTTTAAGAAAAAAATTACGCTTTCGGTTGCAACCGCCTAAGAAGTAGGGACGGGGGCTAAAATATTTGTTGAAATTTTTATTCTTTATATAATGACATGTTACGCAATAGTTCACAACAACTTAAAAACAGCAAATGACACACTAAATAGTACTCATGACAAGAAATTTAAGCTAATGCTCACGAGACACGCGAAAGCCTATAGCAGTTCCGGTTCAGTAGTTTAGCTGAAAATTGGGGTGTACGCGCTAAGTTAATATACAAATACCAACTTCTCTATCTGGATCGCATAACGATAATTTCGTGGCGCCACCTTGTGAATAATATAGACTTGTGTCGCAGCTCGAAATCGCCAAAAAATCCATAAAACCCCCTATTTTAGCGTTTAAGGTCATTCAAGGTCATTGAATTCGGCGCCAATCAAAAGCCAGTGTACGACTTCCTATTAGTGATGATTAGTAACCTAGGCCCGATCTCGCACCGTTACTGTGTACAGTTACTTATTGGCCAAAATCGCAAATTTTGCCCACCCCCTCTCATTTAGCGCTTTCGTTCAGGGTGATCCCCTTCGAACTTATGGAAAAGCTTTACGGTTCCTGAAACAAGAGTCTTCCGGGCAGCCGACGGTGAAGATGGTGAAGGACGGACAGACGGACAGACAAAACTGCGATGGCTAATACGCGCTGAACGCAGTAGCTGCTTTTGCGCGTAAAAAAATAAAGTACTGCAGCATTTGCCTACAGGCCCTACACACTAGATGCAAACAGTTTTCTTTTCAGTGAAACTTTAAAAGCAACCTAAAAACTGCACTATTATTTTGAAAGTATAACAAAAATTTTAAGGACGTAGGTTTTTACGCGCGAAAGCAGCTACTGCCCAGTGCCCGTCTGTCCGTCTGTCCGTCCGTCCGTCCGTCTGTCACACGGGTGGATCAGTCAAAAACGGTGCAAGATAGGATCACCAAATCTTCACCGTCGGCTGCCTGGAAGACTCTAGTTTCAGTAACCGTGAAGCTTTTCCATAAATTCGAAGAAGGTCACTCCGAACGAAAGCGCCAAATAAGAGGGGTGGGGGAAAATTTGCGATTTTTGGCCAATGAGTTGCTGTATCTCAGTAACGGTGCGAGATAGGGCCTAGGTTACTATTAATCACTAATAGGAAGTCGTACACTGGCTCTCGATTGGCGCTGAATTCAGTGACCTTGAATGTCCATGAATGCCAAAATAAAGGTTTTATAATTTTTTTGGCAATTTCGGGCTGCGACACAAGTTTATATCATTCACAAGGTGGCGCCACGGAACTATCGTTATGCGATCCAGATAGAGAGTTTGGTGTTTGTATATTAACTTAGCGTAACACCCAAATTTTTAGCTAAACTGCTGATTCGGAACTGCTATATGCTTTCGCGCGTCTCGTGAGCATTAACTCAAGTTTCTTGTTTAGGGACGGGCGGCAACCGGAAGCACAGCAATTTTTTGGGCCTTAGCTATTTTCAGTAGGCCTATATATGTGTGCTGTACTGCTAGTACAATTTGACGTTTGTAGACTAGATTTTTAAGGACAGTTTTGCGAGCAGCAATTATGCTGCCTTCTTTCTGTTCTGACCATCTGTCACGTTTGTCACATCTTATCGCATTATTTTTGCAGCTGGGTTGAATAAAATTCGATTGATCAATTGGTTGGCTGTATGCTGCAGTTCACAAGAATGGTGTCAGCAGCTGGCGATTGAAAACGATGACAATTTGGACAAACTAGAGCAAGAAAAGTTCGACATCGCAATTGTCGACGGCATGATTTACACTAAGTGCGTCTACCTGATCCCACATCGACTGCGAATTCCATGGATAACCTACAGCCTTGCCCCTGATCCCTATACAGTGAGGGTTCCTTGGCTACCGTCGTTTGTTCCGAGTATAGTCCTTCCTCTGACGGAACAAATGACCTTCGTCGAAAGACTGAAAAACACCTTTATTTCGGTCTTGGTTTACTTCACGATGCCGCTGTACGTGATGCCAGTACCGGAGCAAAAAGTCATGGAGAAGTTCCGACGTTATGGGCATTTCAGTTCTCTGGACGAACTCGTCTCCAAGTCCGCTCTGTGGTTCGTAACTAGCGACGTTGTGCTCGACTACCCACGACCGATGATGCCCAACATGGTCAACATTGGTGGACTGACTGTCAAACGTTCCAGTGGCAAACTTTCCATCGACATCAGGAACTTTATCGACGGCGCTAAGAAAGGAGTCATTCTCATGACATTTGGAACTCTGGCCGCGAACATTCCCACGCACATGGTCGAAAAGTTTTCATCCGCATTTCGTCGACTGGACGGATACCAAGTACTCTGGAGACTGAACAACAAAGACAACGTAGAACTTCCGAACAACGTGATGATAGCTCAGTGGCTGCCGCAGAGTGACGTTCTCGCCCATCCGAACGTTAAGCTCTTTATCACGCACAGCGGTAACAACGGGCAGTACGAGGCTATCTACCACGCAGTTCCTATGATCGGATTTCCAATGATTGGCGACCAATATTACAACGCTATACGTCTCGACTACAAAGGGTACGGACTATCAATGGATTTGCACGACTTCACGGCGGATCAGCTGCTTGACAACATTCACAAGATACTGAGTGATAGATCGTACAAAGAACGCGTAGCGAAGGCGTCCGAGATATTCCGGAGTCAAGATCAGAGTCCGGTAGAACGAGCGGCATTCTGGATCGAGCACGTTTGTCGATTCGGTGGCAATCATCTACGTTCAGCCGGCAACGACTTACCTCTGTACTCGTACCTGATGCTGGATATCCTTGCCTTCGTGCTCATTATACTGCACATCCTTGTCTACCTGCTGTACAGACTACTCAAGCTGATTGTAAATAGGCCTAAATGCTTTGTACATTTAACGTCCAACAACAACTCTTTGAAGAAAAACAACTGAAAACGCTTCATACTGTGATTTTTGCTGTTGCATAGGGGGCCTAATCTTTATCATTGCCTATTTTAAGTAACAATAAGTAATTACTAACTGCATTTTTGCTTCTCCCTAACCTAGTATAGCAGGCTACTTGGCTGTAAATAGCATCCTTGTATTTTGTCGTTGAATCGGAACTTTAAGTGGACCGCGGACCACAGATAGCAACCGTATATTGTGAGTGTAGGTCAATGTTCGCGAAAACGACCGCTAAAGGTCTAGTGAAATCGACAATTTTTTAAAATAACAAGTGTTTTACTTTCTATTGTCGATGTTTGACGAAACGTAGTTCACACGTCCTAACGGACTAAGGTAATAATGCAGATTCTGACTGCTTCTTTAACAAGCTTAAAATGGTTGGAGCAGATTTTTCTCCACCGACATGTAAAATCACAGTTCCACGGACCGACTAATTAAACTAGTAGAATGTATGACGATCTAACTAAGAACTTGTCAAATAACAGCTATTATGTCTGGACACGAAACAAATTCGTCATATTAAAAAAGTAGTCAACCAGCTCGAACACGGTGACAAAACGACACCCGTTGCCAAGGGAAAGCATAAACAGCAACCGAAGCAATCACGCGTCGCTGCGACATCAGTCTATACATTCAAGTACTCGTATATAGCATTGGGCAAATACAACAACGACGACGGCAACAACAACAACAACAACAGTAATAATAATAAACAAATTCACAGCCAGAGCTAAGGCGATTTGAGATTTTTTTGGTTTCTTCCCTGTTCAATATTACTGTCTCTATAATTAGTTGCTCAACATGACAATTCTCTGAGTCTAACTCTATATTGTTGTTTTTGTTTAATTTTTTGTCTACCAATGTTTGCTTGGTGAAATAAAGGTTATCATAATTAGAAGCACTCGAAGAGCGCAAACGTTCGCTGCGAGACTTTTCAATCGCGATCTGGATCATCCCACCAATTAACATGCTATTGCTTGATATATGACCAATTACAATTGGACTTTCTTCACAAACATTCTTGGATGAAATGCCATTACATAGGCTATCTGGATTGTATCCTGAACGCATATGCGTATATCTACGACAGTAATTTCGTGGACTACTTTTATTATCTGTCCCATTGCTATAGCATAGCATGGGACAGATTATATAAGAGATTTGAGCTAATGCTCAGGAGACGCGCGAAAGCCTATAGCAGTTCCAGTTCAGTAGTTTGGCTGAAAACTGGGGTGTTCACGCTAAGTTAATATACAAATGCTAAATTCTTTATCTGGATCGCATAACGATAGTTCCGTACGTGGCGCCACCTTGTGAATGATATAGACTTGTGTCGCAGCCCAAAATCGCCAAAAAATCCATCAAACCCCCTATTTTGGCGCTCAAGGTCATTCAAAGTCATTGAATTCGGCGCCAATCGAGAGCCAGTGTATGACTTCTTATTAATGATTAATAGTAACCTAGGCCCTATCTCCCACCGTACAGCGACTTATTGGCCAAAAATCGCAAATTTTGTCTACCCTCTGTCATTTAGCGCCCTCGTTCGGGGTGACCCCCTTTGAATTTATGGAAAAGCTTTACGGTTCCTGAAACTAGAGTCTTCCAGGGAGCCGATGGTGAAGATTTGATGATTTTAGCTTGCACCGCTTTTGCCTGATCCACCCGTGTGACAGACGGACGGACAGAATTGCGATGGCTAAGACGCGCTGAAAGCAGTAGCTGCTTTCGCGCTTAAAAATACGTTTGTCATTCTGTCAGTCTGTCTGTAAACACTACCACGGCCGCAATTTTGATTCGAATTAGATGAAGTTTTACACATTGATTCGGGGCCCGAAAAGTAAGATCGAGTTTGTTTGGGATAAAAATCTGATAACTCCTTCCCCCATTTTAACCCAATTTTTAAATTTTGCATTCCGGCCTATGGGGACGTCAAAGCGGCATAACTCGACCCCCGTGAATGATAACTGCGCGCTGTTTGCACCTACCCGCTATTTTCAGGCCCAGGCTATCCGATGGCGTCATTTAAATTTTTCACCTGCCAACCCCTGTTGCCATGGCAACGAATTTTGGGACAAAATTTACTACAACTCGGCCCCCAGTGAAAGACAATTGTGTCCTGTTTGCACCTACCCTTCTTATACGCAGCTGCTAGGCTACAGCGTGGCAATGGGACAGATACCTCGTTCCAAAAGACGTATTTCTAGTTATGCCCAACAAGCCAGTCGAGAGCCACAGCGGGGCCCTCCAAACATTTCGTGGGGCCCCTCTGGGGAGAACATTTTTCCATTTTTCTTTTAGAAATAGTGCATTCGGGTGTAGTTTATATTTCTGACCGACGGCGGGCCCCCAAACGTCGTGGGGCCCGGGGTAGCTTACCCCCCTACCCCACCCTCTCGACGGGCCTGATGCCCAATAAAAATATAAATCGCAAAACAGCACACAATTTGACACGAGTTCTCATACGCTCTACTTGGCAATTCATAGATTATCTCTAAGTTTCAAGGTTAAAATTTAATATAGTTGCTATGAGTTTTTTGCATCACGCATGACTTTATTCTATATTTTATTGGCCTCACATAAGCGGCTCTTAATCCTGTATCTACCATTCGACCAGTATCTTCTTATTTTGTTTGGTACTTTTATAGCTTACCGGACGGGGACTCTCCAATGCACTGGATTGGCCCCTGGAGTCATTAGACATCAGTCCAGACGTGACCCATCTGCCTTGTGTTTTTCCATTGTGGAGGTTGATGAAATGATTAAATAAATAAATACAAACTGCCGTATTTCTGTTCGTTTGTTTTAAGAATCCTTTATGAGATCAAAAACACATTTTTTTTTCTCATTGCATATTTCTGTCTGTCTGTTTTTCTTGCTTAGTCTGTTCGTTTGTTTTGTCTGCACTTTTGCGAATAAAGAAAATTATTACACCGCATCGCATGTTTTCGTGGCAGTTTGCGTACAGTTGAGAATTGAGAAAAAATCACATCTGAAAAACAAATACATTAAACATAGGCCTACAACACACAACGTCATACTTTATAACACGCATATTGATACTGCCTAAGAATCTTTACCCATATTATACAATCACAAGGACACATCACTCGGTTTACATGTGTGCAAAAATACACAAAATACACAACATTTTGAAAGAGCACTAAGCTGGCTATCTACAGTTGCGAGTTTGATTAGCAGTACAATAGTAGAATACGTCCGCAAACTTCATGTACCCAACAACATCTTTGACGTAATAAATTACTTGTAAATGTAGAAAACAAAGATTAAAAGACATATTAGCAATCCGAGAACGCTGAGATACTTAAAGCAAAATATCGGCTTAGAGCCAAAGATTCGCTTTATCACTGGGCTGCAGTCAACAAGGCTGCATCATCCTGCTCCCCTTGACGTGCGCATGTTAGAAAATTTTGTCTCACAGTTGTCACAAATGTATTTTAGGACGAGCACAAGCGGAAATAACGTTTGAACCAGAGATGTAACTTGCGCCATAAACATCGTTAAAAAGACATCTGAAATTGGCGGCGTCGTTGGTTTAAAAGGTTGAAGATCAGGGCGTGCATTTTGCCGACAGGCAGCTGCACATTTCGAACGAAAGGAACGAAAGAGAGAGATTGTTGCTCAAACTTTTAAATTTTGGTGCTCAAGATTTCAAATTTTTTGCGTAAATTAGACATTTTTGTCCCACATTTTTCCATGAAAATTTTCCGACAAAGAAAATTTATCGACAGATTAAAATGTAGGAAAGGGGGAGGGGCAGTTGCTCCTCTTCTTTCTGCGACGACACCATTGTTTGAAATATATACATGAGTTCTTTTTACATGCGAACAGCTTCAACCATACATGTAGAAATGAAAAGCTAAAGCATGCAGTGAAAGACTAGTCAGGAATCGGACGCTGGATAAAAACTCACAAATGATAAAAAAAACAGTGGCGTCGAGGTAGCTGCGACAATTGCCTCCGGAAAAATTGTAGCCTGTCGGAAAATGCTCTTTCTTGTCCGGAAATGTTTTTCTTTCAAAAATACAAAACTTGGAACTTGAAATCCCCCATTTTGGTGAAATTTACCACACATACTCTCATCTGTTGGAAATGTGCAGCCTGTCTGAAAATTGCAACATGTTGCCTCATACAAAACCTTTTCAACCGACGACGCCACTGATGATGAAAGATAAGCATACGACTATTGTCTGCATCCACTGAATGTATCCCGTTGCCTTTACGAAGACAACAGACATAGCTAGACTACACTACACAGTACGTCTCGCGTATCGCGTGCCATTAGAACCACCACATTGTAAGATCTGTCAGATGGTGTGCGTGACTTCATTATTGGAGATGTACAAACTACAAACACACCTTTCTGGACAGAGTCTGCGAGAAAAACACTCAAAAACCACAGCGCCGCTGTAAAGGACATCTGTCAAAACCGCAGAGAATCCGGCGCAACAGACTGTTGTCTCTATTCGCAATAATAACAACATCAACTGCCAGATGATTATAATTGACAAAAATAACACTTCACAGCATTATGTGGTGCTGCAACATAGCAGAAAATGTTACTATTTACAAACACGTAACTCGTAAAACGCACATGAAATTGATTCAGGAATGCCATAAGCTTAATGCCGCGGCCCACTGGGATCACAACGTAATAAACAAGTTTTGCGTTCTTCTTCGATAATTATATTCAAAGGATCGGAGAAATATATCGACTTAACGCTAAGTAAAAAAATCATGGCCCCTGGTCGGTGTTAAGTCAAACTTAACAATAACAATAATGCCGATATTAAACGTTCAAACGGTATCCAAATATAGCAGTTGATTCAAACGACGTACGAACGCAGTGAAGAAATGTGACTGAAGAAGCCGACGTGGACACCTGTCAAACTGACTGACAGTGCAGTTGACACTCCGACAATGATGGACTTTCCAAGCATGGCGCACATCAGCGAGAACGACGTCGCCTTCATCTACGTTGTGACCGCGGATAATTCCCGCCATCATCACGTTTCTTGCGTCTCTTCTTCAGCAATCAATTCCATTTCCGGCTGACAGCTCGAATTTCCCGCCGCTACTGTCACCTGCCGCGAACGTACGAATTAAAATAACACATACACAGTTTTTAGTGTTTTTTAGTGTATTTTATTGTGTGCTGCTGCCTTTTGGCGTAATAAACGATGATGATAAGCTAATACCAAATGGCTAAAACAGAGACGATGGTGAGAAATGTTGATTGAAATGTACAAGATATAGGCTATGTACTACAAGAAATTTGAGCTAATGCTCACGAGACGCGCGAAAGCCTATAGCAGTTCCGGTTCAGTAGTTTAGCTGAAAATTGGGGTGTTCACGCTAAGTTAATATACAAATACCAAATTCTCTATCTGGATTGCATAACGATAGTTCCGTACGTGACGCCACCTTGTGAATGATATAGACTTGTGTCATAGCCCGAAATCGCCAAAAAAAATCCATAAAACCCCCTATTTTGGCGTTCAAGGTCATTCAAGGTCATTGAATTCGGCGCCAATCGAGAGCCAATGTATGACTTCCTATTAGTGATGAATAGTAACCTAGGCTTTATCTCGCACCGTCACTCAGATACAGCGACTTATTGGCCAAAAATCGCAAATTTTGCCCACCCCCTCTCATTTAGCGCCCTCGTTCGGGGTGACACCCTTCGAATTTATGGAAAGGCTTTATTGTTTCTGAAACTGGAGTCTTCCAGGCAGCCGACGGTGCAGATATGGTGATCCTATCTTGCACCGTTGGACGTTGGGCGTTGAAAGCAGTAGCTGCTTTCGCGCGTAAGAAACACAGCAAAATCAACATTGGATCAGAACAGTTCTTCAAAATGTCATCTATTCACTCATTCATTCATTTCTTTATTACAGAAAATTTCAAAACGCATTCGTTGTTACAAATAATATACACGTCTGTTGTGAGATGAGGTGGGACAAAGATTGTAATCTAGGTCACTCAAAGAACAGTCTAAAACTATTCAAGCCATTTGCATCAAGACGCTTCTGTTTTATGTAACTCTAAAACTGTCACTAACGTTTTCAGCTGATTAATTTTGCCTCTGTAAGCGGTTGTATCGATTTTGGTTCATCCACGCTTTTTCGTATTCGAGTTAGAAGACCGTATACGGGACAGACGGACAGACAGACGGACAGACAAATCTCATTCTGCGGTCCAGTAGATGTGCCACCGGACACGGGTAAACGTGACCCGTCTCAAATCCAGCCAGGTGGACCGGTACCGGTACTCGATTTACCTACCTCGAAAGGATGGAAGCTGAGTTGACAATGTGGTTCGTTATGATGGTTTACTCGTCCAAAGACTGTCAACGATCCAGGGGAAGGCTGAACGGTGACCACTGACCACCTGACCACCTGACCACATGGTGACTAAAACGTGACCACTGACCGTCGCCAAATGAAGGCAAACGATGTCTATAGTAGCTTGCTATTTAGAAATAGTACAGTAGGTCCAGAGTAGGCCTATAATTCCAGAAAATTTTGCTTTATTCAGTGACAACGTGGTCACTTGGTCCGTGGTCATTGGTCTCGAAACAGGCATCCCCACCGATCCAGGTACTAATCGGACGCGACGTACGGCAACTACGTTGATTGGACACAATCTGGTAAGCACTACCGTATGACCAATAGCAACAATGACAGAAGTAATTTGACAAAAATCAGAGCCGTTGTGACAAGTGCATCTACGTCCTCATTTGTATTTGCCGGATGGGTTGCGTAAGACCAACGGTTTGGCTGCAAATTTGCAAATTGCATGTTTTGCCTGAGAGCTCGACCCACAATCCAAATCTCCCTTTTAATGGCGGCAGAAACCCCATCGAACACAGTGTATCATTGGGCCCATATACAGGGTGGGCCATAAAAACGTGGCACTTTACTTTTGTCCATATCTTCGCCAATTAATGACCGATTTTCAATTTTTTTCACTGACACACTCTGCGAACAATTTGCAATAATGTGATTATTATATATCCCACCATACCGTAAATGCATCTTTACACTACCTCGTAAAATATGAATGAAATGTGCATGCATAACAATAATAACAAACAAACATTTTGGTTAAATTGAAAAAAAACAATTCAGATCAACATTGCGGTGAATGATCTGTATGTCATACAGATCATTCACTGCAATGTTGGCCTGAAGTGTTTTTTCATTTACTTAAATGTTTGTTATCATTGTTAAGTTTTCTTACATTTATGTTTCACAAGATAGTGTAAAGACGCATTTCTGGTGTGGTGGGACATATAATAATCACATTATTAAAAACTGTCCACAGAGTGTGCCAGTGAAAAAAACTTTTAAAATCGGATAAAAGTATAGTTCCACGTTTTTTTATGGTCCACGATGTATGTACCTGCCAAATGACACCCAAATCCGTCGAAACGCGGATGTGACAGACAGACTGACAGACAGACCGCGCTACTGAGAAATGTGTAGAAATAGGCGAAATCGCCCGGCATCAGTAAGTTACCGACGACGGGTTGGCGTCTGAAGGCGTGTCGTTGTTATCATCACTCTGTTGAGCCTCTTCATCAATCATCTTGACCCACATGGCGTGGTTGCTCTCCAGGTTCTTCACCATGGCGCAGCTGACTACGTACTTTGTTCTGCTGCTCGACCGAACTATGAACAGATCAGTTAGAACGCACTGTCATCATCGACATTATTCATCGCCGACGCTTCAAAACAGTCGCGTGAAACTACGTAGGCGAGTCTCGCTGTTGGTCCCTGGCGGTCCAGCGCTACAATTCTGTAGCCTTCAAAGGCACCTTTACAGTTCCTACCCAAATGGACTAACGTCGCTCCAGATAACGGTGTTCTAAATTTCGCCTTCAACTCCTGGAATCTTGACTATTAGGGTGAAAATAAGAATATTAATAATAAAAC
>Ga0209367_1000304_pt1 | contig 44588 bp, 31 predicted proteins | sample WorMetLIZISLAND2_FD_187412 | JGI IMG/M metagenome (GOLD analysis project Ga0209367, IMG submission 187412) | Marine gutless worms symbiont microbial communities from Max Planck institute for Marine Microbiology, Germany - Olavius geniculatus... ... | reverse complement strand
GCCATAGTGACACTGTTTTAGTGAACGCTAGAATCAACATAGGGATACGATACGGTGGGTGACGGCTGCAGGCAGCTATGTTACATTCAAATTTGCAGCCAAACCGCTGCAGATAGAAACGTGGTTACTTTTAACAGCCTATGTAAAGTCGCCGTCGCCCTATCCAATAATACCATCGCCGACCCAGATATGACGTACCGTTTAGCCACAGTACATGTGTTACGGACAGACAGACGACAGACATACGACATATCGTACCCCAAAAACAGGGGCAATGAAATTATGTAGATTTTCACGAAACTTGGGAAATACTAAACTAAGATAATGCTAATGTGTGTTTGTTTATTTATTTATTTATTTTTAACAATCTAAAGTGGGAAATATCTGTGTCATGTTTTACGGGGGATAAACTCTCTTGCACTGCTGTATTTTGCAAAAAGTGGGGCTGCATGTACGCAGGTTAGGCGTCTGTTGATATGGATATGGATGGGAAATTTCATATCCACGTCAATCTTGGTATAACAGCACTGCCGAGTGATGTCCTGTATGCAATATGTAGTCTCGTGTATGTATTTTGATTATTGATGCAGGTAGTGAACTGGATGCGTTCGTGGACCGTTCACAACCCGCAGTTCGACACTTGGTTCTGGACCGATTCTGCCGTACGACGTCTGCTAGAGTTCTCTTTTCCATCCTGGCTTGTCAAGCTCTACGACTCGTATCCGTCTGTAACAGGAATGGTTCGTGGCCAACATTTTTAAGGCAAGACCTCTTCGAAGCCAATGTCAATTAAGACGTCTTCGAGGACCCCATTCTTGGTGTATATACGACTCGTACCCGTACGCTATCAACCGTGCAGATCTACGCAAGTACGTTATACTTTACGCCGTCGGTGGTTTCGTCGCCGATCTGGACGTTCAGTGCCTGAGGCCGCTGACGCCTCTACTGGACTGGCTTGAGTCAAAACAACACAGTTGCGTGGTAAGCGAGGAGCCGCCGTTACACGGAGAGTTGCTGTGTGATCTCATATGGCAGCTAAGTGACGCCTTATTACCTTTGAGATGAGTTACCACGAAAAGCTGTAGACACAACTTTTGCCAACGATCCTGGTCAACTCAGCTGTCCGTAGGTAGGTGGGAGCGTTCACCTGTGTCGGGTGTCAGGTAGTACACAGTGTGATCTCGAATGGCAGCCGACACCCCCAAGCTCTGAGATGTGTTCCCGCGAAGAGCTAAATACATCACGTGTAACCTGGAGTCGTGACGACGCAGCAAAGCTGTGTGGCCAGTGACTGAGTAAAGTTTTTACCCCTGCCTGATACATCATAGGCCTATAGGTAATCTCAGTCACTGGATACTGTACATGTATATGCTGACAATGTGTGTGTGGTCAGTGAGGAGCCGCCGTTACACCGGGAGTTCCTTTACTCGGCCGGCGGTCAGCCGTACGTCAGCACGGCCATCATGGCGTGTCGGCCTCGACACCCGTTCTTCCGGTTCGTGCTCAGCTTGATGCCGACGTACGCCGCCAACGCCGAGCAACTGCGCTGGAACGATAACATCCTCAACAGCACCGGACCCACGTTTCTCAGCCATGCCGTCCGAATGTATTCTGCCGCCGCCAAACAGCAGGTGCGCTGTTTGCATCTTTCTGTTGCTTTTGCTGCGGGCGGCTGAATCTCTTCTATCTATCGGAATAATAAAACTTTTTACTTCATTATAGTGAGTTAGCGTTTGTGACATTTTCACTGTGGCAGGTGTAACTTTTATTATATAATCTCCGCCAATGGAACGAAATGAATCGGAGGAGATTATGAGATTGGTCAATCTGTTTGTCGTTGTGTTCGTGTGTGTGTCTGTCTGTCTGTGTACACGAATTGGCAGAGATATGAACTCTAACGAGCGCCTTCTAGTTTAAGCTGCATCAAACTTGGTCAGTTGATTCTCAGAAAAATGTTGAAAACTGTTGCCATCAGACATTATTATAAAGCATAAATACACCCAATTGGATTTCGGCTCTGCGCCCGAGACCTCGCATAGGCCTACAGCTCTCCGCAGACTGTAAGTGGATTTAAGGGGCTCCTACTTCTAAAAGGACATGAGGCAAATGAAAGGGGGAAAGAAAACGGTGCAAAAGAAAGGGAGGGGACGGCGGTGCAGCGAAAGAGAGACGAGAAAATGGAAGGATGGGGAGGGCAGGCCTGCACTTTGTAGGCCTAATAGTTAAGCCTGCTTGATAAACGCTTTTGATTGTGACTTTTGAACAGTCCGTGGAGGCGAATGACGACCAGGACGAGCTGTTGGTGGCGCCATCTGGCTGGTTTCTGCCGACCTACGACCCAGTGCACGCCGGACACTTTCAGACGCTCTGTCTGCTGAGGTCCAGTCGAAGACCCGCCGGCTGTGACGACGTGCTGCGGAATACACCTCGTGACGACTCGTACACGACGCACCACTGGCTGCACTCGTGGGCCGACGGCTTCGTGCACGCAGGACCACCGATCAACGTCAGCCGGATAACGATACTCACGCGCCTTATTGTCTGACCAATTGAGATAAAAGAATAAATTCCTGTGCTTCGAGTTGACGCTCGTCAACAAAAAACAAGAAAACTCAGCTAGGGAAGGCACGCTACAGCCTATACAGTTCCTGTTGCAGTCTCGACTTTCAAGGTCATCCAAGGTCAATGATTTTCATCCCATCTGAAAGGGCATAGAGCCTATGCGATTTCCTATTAGTGATCTAGTTGTCCTATTTCTCACTGTTTCCGAAATACGGCCACTCATAGCTTGAAACGTAACATTAAAAATTGCCGCCAAACCGCTGCAGATGGAAAGTCGCCAGCGCCTTATCCGATAGTGCCATTGCCAACCCCTACGATTTACCGTTTAGCCAGAATACATCCGTGACAGACGGACGGACGACACGTCATGCCAAAGACGTGTAGCGTGTCAAAAACTAGTCCCCAAAAAATTTTTCGAGGACCGCAAAAATGTTGCTGGTTTTTCGTTTGCTTTAAATGTTTAGCTGGAAATATGTTTGCACCTAATCTGTTAACGGTAAGCTGCAGTATTTTCACATCAGTTCTCAAGGGCACTTGTTCAGTGTGTCACTTTTTTTGTACTATCATCCGGAACCGGAACGTCATAAAATAATATTCTTAATGGAACAAAATACACTGTCCCCATTTCTTCGCCAGACCGCAACGAGAAGCAGAGGAATTTTGTGCCTTAAAAACCAATAGGCCTATGCCATTTGCTCGAAACTCTAAAGTTATCTAAGCGTGCCTGAACCAACAAGCAAATATGTCACTACGCCTTATACCGACATGTATGCGGCCGCCCGTCTAGTTGTCGAGGGTTGTATGCGCTCAATACACTGGTCTGTATATGGTGTGCAGTGAGCGAAGACGTCCGATGCGTCTGAAGCCGGCCGAACGGCGTGTGATCAGCCAGTCATACGCCATAAAATTACGTATCTGCGTCACTTTTGGAGGTTTTTTGATGTCTGATGAACTTAAGTTTAATCTTTTGACTTGAAATTTGCCACATCGGTTACTTACTGCTGCACTGCGGAACATCCACACCAGTTTGGTTTTTCCTACGCTTTTTCTAGTTTAAAAGATGTACAACAGGCAAGACCAGTACAATGTCCGGAAACTGTCGGTGACTGCATTTAATTGTCGCCGCTGCAGTATGACTGTAGTATTGTATTAATCAAACTCAGTTTAGATTTTACATGCATCGTGGAAAGTGTATGCCAATAGCAATCTGGACAGATTTTGTTATCGTAATAACAATGCACAAAACTATTCTTTGGCGACATCTTAACCCAATGACATTGTCTTAACCGTTAATGAGCAGAGTCCTTTTCAAAGGACACCAAATTTGACGGTAAGCTTTGATGTTCTGCCTCTCCATTCTCCAGAAAGTCATACCTGTACTCATCATAAATTTTAGGGTACATGTTGAACTTACGAGGGTGGTTCGACAAATAAGTTACAAAACAGCGTCATTCTGTAAAGTTTTCAAATCTAAAAAATCCGATATAAGAACTTACACGTTTTGTAAGGAATTTTATTCTCAACATGCGTAAAATTTTTTTGAATGACGACGTCATTATTGTGACGTCATCTGCTCACAGAACACAGTCTACACGTGTATTATTTTCCCAACCAGTAATCTATCATAACTCGCAAACGATAAACAGCATAAGAACAAAAAAAATGAATAAACTTAACAAGTTAAAGCCATCTCTTTAAATGTTAAATACTAATGTTTCATTTTTCAACATATCGTCCAAGTTCGCTTAACGATTTGTTCTATCTATCAGCAAACTTCTGAATGCCCGATGCAAAGAACGATGCTAGCTGTTGTCCATGCCACTGAAGAACGACTGATTGCACCTCGGTATATGATACAAATTTCTGCGCAAACAGCATTTCTACACCAAATGCAAACTGTTTGCTTCGCAAAGCACTTGTCGCCATATACTGGATGCATTTCACAGTGAATCTACGCGGTGTTTCATAAGAAGGACCGTTTTTTTTCATAATTCACTCAAATGATGATCAACTTACACAAAATTTGTACCAGTTGTAGCTGAAGAAATACTAATTCAAATACTGCAACGAAATATGGCAGTTGATTAAATATTCTTTGCTAGTTGTGACGTAACGCTGACGTTGTAATGTGTTACACGCTTGATAATCTCAACTGGTGCTGTCTGTTGCTACCCTGCTCAGACGGTGAAAAATTTGGTTCACTGATGACAAATTAAAGTTTTACAGTTGCAGTCACAAAAATGTGCAAAGCGATCGCATTTACATGTCAGTGGGGATAGCTGGACTTTCACATGTTCGAGCAAGACAGTGCACTAGCACATTGAGCTTGCAAAAAGGTTGCGTTTTGGGATCACAAGACGCCTGATTTCATGTCCCCATGTTGCTTAGTGCTGACACAATAAACATTTTTCATTAGTGAACCAGATTAAGTTCACCATCGGAGCAGGGTAGTAACTGACAGCACCAGTTGAGACTATCAATGTTGTACCCGCGACACATTATGACGTCAGCATTACGTCACGACTAGCAAAAATATTTAATCAACTACAATATTTTGTTGCAATATTTAGAATTAGTGTTTTTTCAGCTACAACTGGTACAAATTTTGTGTAAATTAAACATCATTTCAGTGAATTATGAAACAAACAAAAAGGGGTCTTTTGTATGAAACACTGTGTAATTTGCATTTATATTTTTTTTGCCTACAAAAATACAATAATGGCACGCTGTTCGTTATGGGAGAATTTCCGAGTCAACGTCACTGTAAATATAACATTTATAAATGACGTCACAGTGACGTCATCGTCATGAAACTCACAGCTGCTACTCAGAATTAAATTCCCTACAAAACGTATATTTCAGATTTTTAATATTTGGAAAACTAACAAAATGACACTGTTTTGTAACTTATTTATCGAACGACCCTCGTAGAAAGCAAACAAAAAACTACAACAATATTTCTGAGGGTCCAATAAAAATTTTAACAATGGAAGCTTTTTAGGAACAGATGGAAACTGGAAGTACAAGAATTTTTAGGCAAAGTTGTTACAAGATGTCAAATTTACATTAGCGAAACTTCTACTTTATTGACCATGGATGCCGACATCATTGACTTTTCCGAAGTTTTAACTGACAGTCGCTTAGCGTGCTAAATGCTCATTTAAAGAAAACAAACAACAAATTCATAGATCTTGATTAAAACAACAAAACCATAACTATTAAGTTAAACACTTGAGGTAGTCACAAACACTACAAGGCTAAGTATCTGCAAACTTACACTCAGCACAAACTGAACTTGAGCCGAACAATTAGGCCAAAGGTTCTAGGTGGCTAATAATGAGTATGTTCAAACTTAACTTCAACCAGATTGTCAAGATTTCACCATTCGGCCAACCTTTAATACAGCTGAATGATTACTTTCAATTACAATACACCAAAAAGATCATCATAATATGTAATAATATGGTTAAGTTATAGATGAAAACAAAGTAGACCCTTTTTATCAGGACCTGGTGTATTGCCATAATTTCAGAACCAAAAAAATGATAATTACAATTCCATCCAATTTGCCCATCGTTTGATATGAAAACTTAACTACAATCATGATTATACACATCCATCTGCTACATTTTGACCAACCTTGTAACATGTTGTTTCTTTATTTACAAAAACTTCTGACAAACAAACACAGGGCTCCCAAGAGCAAGAAGTGAAATTTTAGGACCCAATGTTTACAAAATTTCAGGACAATTTTGTCGGTTTCACGAGGCTCAAGACATAGAAAATGCACGTTTTTCTGTCCTCATAAATGTTATTCATTGAAGCAGATCAGTACTGCAGTCCTAAAAATGTTACTAAGGCACTGTTATCAACATACTAAGGCAAAACTGTAGTAAGTAAATAAGTAAGCCAAAAGTACTGATAGAGTCCTGTTAACTAAGTAAAGTACAAAATGAATGCAATGCCATAACGACCGCATAACAAAGGTCCATATCAGGACATTCTGACCAAATGAGTAAAATTTCAGGACAACTGCTGATTTCAGGAATTTCAGGACAACTGGGAGCCCTGCAAACCAAGTACTGTAATGGAGTACTGAGAAGGGGGACAAGCTGCTATAGCATCTGCTTTAACCCAAAATTTACATATTAAGTTGAAACTGGTGAGTCTCAAGTTTATTGGCAAAACTGTAAAAACTGCATAAATTTCAAAATCTGTCATGACTTCTAAACCCTTGTCCACTGCAGCTGTGCCCTTCAAAACCCCAGAATGAGCGTGAAGTGAGTCTAAAGGGAACAAAACAGCAAAAAGAGAAAGGAAATAAGAAGAGAGGGGGCAAAGTAACAGATAAGACTTCAACCCAAGACAAATGCTAAATATATTATTAAATGAAAGATAATTCCCGAGAATACATTAAATGAATGGAAAGTGAAAGTAAACAAGCAAATTCATTGAGCACACAATATCAGCAAAAAGCCTGCTGAATCAGATTATATCACAGCCATGAAGACATAATTACCTACAACCAGTTCACAACTCTGGCATATTGCACACACACACACACACACACATACGCGCGCGTGCACAGATAACTTAAGACTTTTCATACCATGGACGATTTGTACCATAACTGGATCATTTGTAGCCTACCATTATTTTTACTAGAAACCACCCCAAATCGAACTGCTGCTATTTGAGTGAGTGAGTGAATAGGGTTTAACGTCCCACCCGACACAATATAGGTCATTTCGGGGATGGCCTTTCCAGGCAAAATTGCACATACACATAATAACGAAACAAAAAGTTTAACCGTTATTTGAGGAAATGAATAATTATATTGCAGTAAAAGCAATACTTCAATTGTTCACGTAGCAAGCTAATAAAGTTGATAACTATAGTTATGTGGCGACATCGTCAAACTCAGAAGTCAAACTGCACTACATCATAAACTTCATATTGAAAAAAAAAAAAATTAATAAACTTAGTCAATTGTAGACTGTGTAGCTGCATTTAGGCTCAGGAGATCTCCACCACGAAGCTGCCACGACTACCTCTAAAATGATGTGAATGGTACAAATAGTCCATTGTACAAAATATCCGGAATTCCACACATGTGCGCATACAGCACTGCTATGTAAAGTTGCATGCACAGCTAGGGATACCGGCTTACACTGAAAACTTTCCTTGAAATACAAGCTTCATTTGAAAGTAAATTGTGTAAAAAAAATACAAAAAATTTGTCGAAATTATCTGTAAAATGTGGCACAAATGTGCAACATACTCGTGTATATGCGCATAGGTGTATACGTGGCATAGATAATGCAAAAAATGCACAAACCGTTTAAAAGGGCATCAACGTTGCAGAAAATTCACAGGATTATGTAAAGACATCGACTGCATGCATGAAAATATATGAAACTGCGCATATTTTGAGCATATGCAAGTTTGAAAATGCCATAACATGATGGCAAATGTGCAATATAGCAAATATATGCCATGATCGCACATCTGCACATAACTGGTATCCCTACAGTTACTGTAAGCTGCAGCAAGCTGTATATACATATTACACAAATGTGTTGTGTGATTACAACAGCATCACCACGGAGACCAACAATGCCCGGGTTGCAGCTGTCCCACGCCTGATCCACAGATTTACACAAATCCGATTTAGAACTGTCACAACATGTCGGTAAGCAAATATTCAGCAACATAAACAATATTTTATAATTCACTGCGGTAGCTTTACCCTTACACCTGCAACCGAACCACCATTGAACCTCATCGAAAAATTTCAACTCCCAAAGTTTCTACTGTACCCTGGCCTCCAAACTGCATGCCCCGGTAATGTCATAGGTGATTAGTTAATTATCCTAGAACTGACACACAATCATCATGAGTGACTAGCGAGCGGTGGGCTTTGTAAACACACGATGCCCGTCATTGGCTGTGACTCGGAAGAACTGCAGCCAATCACATGCTGTCCAGCCACACACTCGCAGCCAATCAGAGGAGGCTGCATGCTCGGCAAGAACTGCGTGTGAAATGCAGCGGCTGTAGTCAACAGAGCATTAACATTCGAGCAAGGTAGAAGGCTGACTGACGGCGCATTAACCAGCTGGTCGTGTTGCACCGCAAGGATTTGTTGCGCTGCGGCCGGTCCACTGAAATTACAGTCGGCAGCCGCAATGCACAAACTCACTGGCTGCAATGTGCCTCGGACACCCGGCGGAGTCGTTAGCAAACTGTGCGTCGGCGTGAGTAATAGTGACGGTCCGACCGACGACATTCGCAATATATCTACCAGTGGAAACTGCTGGACTGGCCCGGCACTGTTCAACAGCTGCTGGACATCAGCGGAAGCGTTTGTTGCCAGCACGGCAGGGTAGAGAGTCAACTGGGTATTGTTCAAAGTCCAGCAGTCCTGTGTGGGGAACATTGAGGCTGCAAGTGTGTTGGTCGGTAGGCAGCAGCTGTTGACTGACTGCAGAGGTACAGAGGCTGTAGTGTTGAGCTGATTAATAGAATGACATCTTGCAGCATGATGGTCTGATGACGAGGCTAAAATCAACAAACAACAACAGTCACTCACAATCGATCGATTTGTGAAGTGCTTCAGAAGCGCTTGCTATGAGAAGGCATGATCAAAAACCCACGTCTTGAGGCCTGATTTGACACAATGTTGACGTCACTATTTTTCAGTTCAAACAAAAGATCCCACACAATTGGTGATGATCAGCACTGACGAAATCAGACACCAGTTCGTGTGGCCATCCATGTCCAAATGAGCAACCTTAATCATAACACTGCCAAGAACTTTCAAACTTAAAATTGGTAAACCGGTTATTCTTGCCCTGAGAAAAGTTCGAACCAATTTTGATCTTCATGTCCTTTTGTCTTTCAGGAGCATGTCTGGGACAGACAGACGAACATAATACCCATAATGCAGCTGCATGATAAATGTAATATTCAGCAAAGCATCACACACACAATACACAGACAAAGACACACCGGTACACAGACATACAGACACATATTCCAAAGAGATGAGACACGCAAATGATGCATACACAGTCTGTTTGCAAAGCCAATTATCAGAAAAAAATGTCATGAATTACCATACCGAGCAAATGATCACAAAACACCGACACAAAACTACAGAAAAACTGACATACAGAAAGAACAAGAAATTTGAGCTAATGCTCATGAGACACGCAAAAGCCTATAGTAGTTCCTGTTCGCAAATTGCACTACTCTATCTCCAACCATTTCGTCGTAATTCACTCTTGAAGTGTGCACCACAGCCAAAGATAGCAAATATCAATAAAACCATTAATTTTGGTAGTTCAAGGTCTTTCAAAGTCATCAATGTTGATACAACTAAAAAGCTTGTCACTAGTGCTTGTTGTGATAGGCAGCATGCCAATGCCTATCTGCAACCGCTTTCATGAAAGACTGGCCAACAGTGGTAAAAAACAACTTTTTACGAGGGTACTGCTCTTTGATGCCCTCGTTTGCAGGTTTCCTTGAATCTAGAAGGTCAAGACTTGGACCATTGAAATCTACGTTCAATGCTGAAAATTTCATATGCAGTTTATCTTGGTCTATCTGTAGTGAATTCGGCGCAGTTCGCTCGAAATGTGTCTCGCAGCCCAAAATCGCCAAAAAAATAGATAAAACCCCCTATTTTAATGTTCAAGGTCATCCAAGGTTATTGCTCTCGGTGGCAATCGAAAGCTTGTGTCTACTTCCTATTAGCAATTAATAGTAACCTAGGTCCTATCTCACACCGTTTCTGAGATACAGCAACTTATTGGCCAAAAATCGCAAATTTTCCCCACCCTTCTCTCATTTAGTGCCCTTGCTTGGGGTGACACCTTTCGACACTTCATGGAAAAGCTTTACGGATCCTGAAACTAGAGTCTTCCAGGCAGCCAACAGTGAAGATTTGGTGATTCTAGCTTGCACTGTTTTTGAGTGATCCACCCGTGTGACAGACAGACAGACAAAGGGACAGAACTGCGATGGCTAAAACGCGCTATAGCAGTTCTTGCTTTTGTGCATAAAAACACAAGTGAGTGTGAGTAAGTAGTGTTTAACGTCCTGCAGCTCCCACACGACACAGTATAGGTCATTTTGGGGATGGCCTTTTCAGGCAGAATGCACACAAACACATAACAATGGAACGGTAAGTTTAACCTTTAGAATAAAGAAACAGAAAGTATAACCTTTACAGAAACACAAAACACAAAAAGGAGCTAAATTTGTAATTGTAAGAACTCCATTATATGCATGCATATGTAACTAACAATAGGCCTAATGGTAGTTCTAATAATCTTCCCTGTGATCCTCCAGACAGTCATTAATTGTAGAATGTTGTAATTAGTAACTGTCTGAAGGATAACAAAGACGATTGGAAAAACACAAAACAGAGAGAAAGATAAAGATGCAAAAAAGGTAATTCAGTCCAGCACATACATGGGCTGCACGTAGAGCCGGTAGCGGACGACATGTCAGCCGTGTTGTCACACGTCAGAGGACTCGCCGAGCCACTACACGACGTGTTGGTGCTCTCGTCGGCTGTACGTCTGAAAAAACTGTGCTGCAGTGCGTAATACGGAGTGATGCGTGTGGAGGCATCGTAGTCCAACATTCGCTGAATGAGGTCCTTGAATTTCACATAGTCACGCTCCGAATGTCCGGCCTCACCCATTCGACGACCAGACGGGCCGCCACAGTCTACGCCGAGGATGTCGTGCAGACGACGAGACATTGGCTTTCCATACTACACATAAACAAAACAAAACACTAGCTTCCCATATTGCATATGCATCACACGACAGATCATTGAATTAACTCGACAAAGTCATATTCTGAACATCCAGTCTCACAATTAAGATTGTCACGGTCTAGACTGAATACATGTTTCCCATAATTGAAAAAAATTTCCAAGACTTTCCAGGACTGTCAAAACTTTTTTTCAAGACCAACGGTATATAAAGAAACAAGAAATCTGAGCTAATGCTCATGATACGTGCGAGAGCCTATAGCAGTTCCCGTTCGCAGGTAATCTTGGTCTATCTCCATCCATTTCATCGCAATTTACTCTTTTGCAACCAAAAATCGCCAAAGAATCACTAAAAACTATTATTTTTAAAGTCATTCGAGGTCACTGATGTTGACATTTTTAAGAAGCTTGGTCACCAGTGCTTGTTATGATAAGCACCATGTCTGTGCCTATCTGTAATCATTTTCACGCTAGACAAGCCAACAGCGAATAAATAACTATTTTTAGAGGGGTACCCCTCTTTGACACCCGCATGCGCAGACCTTAAACCTACAGGGTCCAGACGTGGACTGCTGAAATCTACATTCAATGCTGAAAATTTCATATGCAGGTTGTCTTGGTCTATTTCCAGCCATTTCGACGCAATTCACTCTTGAAATGCGTGTCGCTGCCTGAAATCGCGACAAATTCACTATAACCCCTATTTTTGGGGGTTCAAGGTCATTCAAAGTCATAGATGTTTACATTCCTAACAAGAAAAACCCATCTAACACAAAGGGGAATGCGCAACAGTGGTGCATGTTTGAAAGCACAGTGCGAACCTAGCAACAATGTTTCTTTGACACGCGCCAGATGACCGGTCTCGCTCGGCCGTATTGGCTTAAAATCACAAATTTTCTTCTCCCCCTCTCATTTAGCACCTTCGCTCGGGGTGATCCCTTTCAAATTTATGGAAAAGCTTTACGGATCCGAAAACTAGAGTCTTCCAGGCAGCCGATAGTGAAGATTTGGTAATCCTAGCTTGCACCATTTTTGACCGATCCACCGTGTGACGGATGGATGGACAGACAGAATTGCGATGACTAAGACGCGCAAACAGCGTGTAAAAAGCTTGTTGCCAGTGCTTGTTATGATAAGCAGCATGTCTGTACCTATCTGCAACCATTTTCACGTTGGACAAGCCAATGGCAGTAGAATAATGCCTTTTTAAGGGGGTGCCCCTCTTTCGCCCCTCATTCGTGGGGACCCCCCTTTACCAAGTGGCATAAAATTTTGTCACAAATTACTCCAGACTAAGCTATCATTGGTGAAAAACCAAAGTCTTTATCTCACCTGGTCTCCAAACGGTACCGGGCTGTGACAGATGGACAAACAGAACTACCGTAGCTAATAGGCGCTATAGCTATGCTAGCTCTCACGCGTAAAAATGCTTGTGTAAGTGATGTAAATGATAGTGCAATGGCATATGGAATACCATTGTATTTCAGTAAGATAAAACAGAGCAAATAACTACATGAGATATGACCACGAGAGATAATGCCGCATTCGGTAGTGGTTATAAATACCACAAGTACGAGTTTCCGAGTCAGAAAATCCATTCGGTTACTTTCCGACTCATATTTACTACTAGGAAACTTGTCACTTTCAACAGCATGACAATAATTCCAACCTTGCGACCTTGACCTTTGCAATGGCGACTGCAGCAGACGAATTGCTTCATTTGACCACTATTTTGCAGTAAAAGATGGCTGCAACACTGCAAACGTTTGCTAGATGCATTATCTTCAACACGACTGCGAATTATCTGTATATCAGTGACGTTTAGCACATCGATATGTGCATTCCGGTGGTTTTGGGCCTACTTTCAGGTGGTATACAGGTCAACATTACCGAACACATCCTACTTGTACTTACCAGTTGCAAATTGGTATATACCGTAATTACGAGCACTGCCGAACGCAGCATAAGGTGGTACAAAAATAAGACCAATCACACACTCAACAAACAACATTATTATGCAATCATCTTAACAGGCAACATCACATGTTTGCCATCTGTGCATAACTCAAAAAACAAAAAAGCACAAAAAAGAAAACTGGTGCGAACATTCACAGAACTGAAGTAGCCTGTGTCCCAATCCTCAGCTAAAAAGACTTTAGGCGAATGTTAGAATTACAGTATGTATCCAAGCTGTTATTGAAATGGCATTAACATCAAATCACAGAATTACTACCTCTGGTAGATATCCTACCTGTTGAGATTCAGGTCGTTTCAGTACAAACGTGCCATCAGCAAGTCGATCGAAATATTTGAACACCTTAGGAGCATCATTCAGCAGGTGCTGTGGAGGCAGACCAAGCACTTCAATCATCTTCATCATCTGATCAAACTGCACGCGGAAAATTCAAGTTACATGTAGAATAGTTTAAAACTAAAAAACATCGACGTGAATGGGTTACTTGACGAACTGAACAAAGAGAACATCAAACATCACTTTGTGCAGTTCGTAAAGTAACACCTTCACACTGACGTTTTTTGGTTTTGAAAGCGAACAAACAGAGCAGGTGCAGTTCATTTCGTTTGCTCTGTATACAACTTTGCATGTAGAATCATCAACATGCATTCAAGACAGTAAAAATGGTGCGTAAGATCTGCACATGGACAGACTCACAAAAAAACAGAGACAGGAACAGCAGAGTAGTTGAAAGATATTATGTGTTTGATATAATTAAATGTTTTTGTATGTTATTTGGCATTATCGATAAAAAACTATTTGTGAGTTGAAAAGCTGGTTCGCACTTTTGTTTACAACCTTCATCAGTCAAACCTGATACTTACTTCTTTATCACTAACAAGATTACACGGACCTCGTTGGATCCAGAGAAGAGTGGTTCACCGACGTGCATCTCAACAAGCACACAGCCAAGACTCCACATGTCAATGGCCATGTCATACGGATGCCCCAACAGCACCTCCGGCGACCGGTAGAAACGACTTTGAATATACTTGTAGATCTGTTAGTAGCAGCAACAAACCACAAACACTGATGTGCATGCACTGTACCTGTTTATCTGTCACTAACAACGATAAAGCCTATGTCAAATTGTTGAGAAAATCGGCCAATTTTGTCCGCTGATTTTATTGGCCGACAAAAATTTGTCGCAGCAGTCTTAACAGAGTTGTGCACAATTAATGGGATTTTTAATGACTTAAAGTCATAACAAAAAAATGATGCAGCACACTCTGCCAAAAATGCACAATCCAAACAATTATGCTGCTACTGCTGTACCCCTGGACCTCACTGGGGGACTTTCAATTCAAACTTGCACTGCCTTAATCACGAACTCAACAACGAAGTTTTTCAAGACAGGACTTTCTGCAGACATGCGTCCTAACTTTTTCGAAGACAACTGTTAAATTCTACGACATTTTTGGTTTTTCCACACTGGCAGTCACTCGCCACATCAACAAGTAAAGTCACAACATCCAGCATTATTGCTACTCACTCGATTGCCAAGTTGACACGAACTGCCAAAGTCCACGATCTTGATAGCACTGCGCTTAGGATTACAGAGCAGAATGTTCTCTGGCTTCAGGTCGCAATGTATCACCTGACAAAGGAGTATAACAGCAACATATGAAACCAAATATTCTACGACTACAGCACATATGGTACAAGTATGTTTCAGATATTAGTTTTCACTGAATAAATGAGAAAAAAATCCTTTCTAATAAATCTCACATTGGTGGCACAGCATTCAAAAAGTAGGGTATATTTCACGTTACAATAAACAATGAAAATCAGAATGGTATGAGCCAAAAACGTAACTGCCTTGTTCCAACCTCAACCAAATGACTGCAAATGATTCTACTTAAACATTAAATGCGATAAAACACATATTTTTTTTACACTTTTATGCATTTCTCAGTTTGCTCAACACTACCATACAAGCTTTATAGTGTGCAAACACACAGTTAAAAACAGGTACACGTGCAGCATCAAAATCCAAAAAAGCTGAGTATAAAAATTAGCTTACAAAATACAAAAAAAAACTAAAATGCTCTAAGAATAAGATGCTTTCAGAAGTAGCCTGTATAACCTGTAGCTCGGGAGTTCCTAGGAACAGCAGAGCCGTGCAGAGCTGCTGGGCAAACTTGCGAGTGAGATTGAGCGACACTCCGCGAAAGTTTGTATTGCGTAGCAAGTCATACAGGTTGTACGACAGCAGTTCAAACACGAGGAAGAGATGATTGCAAAACATGAAATGTCTCTTCAGCTTAACTAATATTGACAACACAAACGCACAGCTGTCCTGTGTCAATTAAACACATCAACAGTTAAAAACGTTAAAAATGCCCATAATTCTTCGCATAAAACCCATCTCTTGGAGGTACGGAATGTCACGTCACACAGATCACCTAACGTTACCTGCCACTTGACAGAGATCTAAGCATGTCCCACCATAACCGCAGTACTTGATGTACTTATATAGCAGAGGGATGGAAGGCTGAGTTGACTGTGGTGGTTACACAAAGACGGTTTACCTATCAACTGCAGTCAGCCATCCAAGTGATAACTGCGCTCACTGCTCAGTGTAGAACAACTTAACCACTACACTAAACCACCATCATTATAGCATTAGACACAGGGTTCCATCAAATCTTCTGTAGCAAAATTCCCTGACTTTTCGCTGACTTTCCTAGGTATGAAATGACAATTTCCCTGACCTTATCAAAACGGTAACCCTATCGCACAACTGCCAGAAATGGTACACTATATCATAATGTGACAAAACAGTGTTAATGGAGCAATATGCAAACAACAGAGTCCCTGGTTGAAGGGTCAAGAGGCAAAGCTCCCCTGAAGCCGAAACACTTACCAGCCTTTGTACGTTCGATGTAAGCTGCAAATTTGCCTGCTTTTCAATATCTGGAGACACAGAATATCACAGATATCTGCAGTATGCACGATCCAAGAGCATTTTCCCTGACTTTTCATAAGTAATATCTTTCCCTGACCTTTCCCTGACCACACAAAATCCCTGACTTTTTCCAGTTTTCCCTGACCTGTAGGAACTCGGTAGACTCAAATAGGGCTGTACTGAATTCCAATTGTCAAAATCTAGCTGGTGTGGTAGTTGGCGAAATTCAGATCCTCAGATGTGATGTGTATCAAGAGCATAGATGGGACCAAAGTTTACTATATTTACACAACACTCATCAGTCATCAAGTGTGTATTAATCATAAAACAATTATGAAAAGCATAGAGGTAATTATGTACACAGAGCGTTAGTAATGATCTACCAGTGTAGTACTTGGACTCGCTGTCGTATTTATTCATCAGTTCCAACAACTGAACTTCAATCTTGGCTTGGTTCAGAAACGGTTCTTTGTTCTTCACTATCTTTATAGCAACAAACTCCGCCTCCAGCATGTCGTAAGCCTTCACTACCTGATAGTGACACATGTGCGATAACACATAAGCATTAAACAGTGGCTTGGCGGTGTAATGCCAGTGTGTTGTCACTGCAAAAGACTAATAAAGTACAATAACAACCATTGCGAATGACAACAAGAAATTTGAGCTAATGCTCATGAGAGGTGTGAAAGACTATAGCAGTTCCGGTTCAGTAGTTTAGATAAAAATTGAGGTGTTCATGCTAAGTTAATATACAAATACCAAACTCTTTATCTGGATCGAACGATAGTTCCGTGGCGCCACCTTGTGAATGACATAGACTTGTGTCGCAGACCGAAATCGCCAAAAACATCCATAAAACCCCCTATTTTGGCGTTCAAGGTCATTCAAAGTCATTGAATTCGGCACTAATCGAGAGCCAGTGTACGACTTCCACTTTCTATTAGTGATTAATAGTAACCTAGGCCCTATCTCGCACCATTACTGAGATACAGCGACTTATTGGCCAAAAATCACAAATTTTGCCCACCCCTCTCATTTAGCACCCTCATTCGGGGTGACCCCCTTCGAATTTATGGAAAAGCTTTACGGTTCCTGAAACTAGAATCTTCCGGGCAGCCGACAGTAAAAATTTGGCAATTCTAGCTTGCACCGTTTTTGACTGATCCACCCGTGTGACAGACGAAGAGACGGACAGAATTGCGATGGCTAAGATGCGCTGAAAGCAGTAGCTGCTTTCGCGCATAAAAATATTAATCATTTTTAAAAGGGTAAAGTGTGGTATATTTTTTGGTAAATGTAGTCACAAATTCTTTAACTGTTACCTGCCCTACGTGTTATGTGCAGCATCGTTATCAGTGACCACTGACCTGGCCAAATGATCCTTTGCCAATGATGGAGTCGACATTGTATCTCTGGTCCCAGCACTCTCCTAGCTTCACTATGTAGTCACTGTTCTCATCATCGTAACCATTGTTCATCGGCGCAGCATTATCAGCTGTAAGTGGCTGTTTACTGCGTTGTGCACCAGAGACAACACATTTCTGCTTTGCCTTCTTGCGCTTGTAGTACACCTGACACACAACATTGTGTAACATTATCTACTCATCTATCCAAAATCCTTCACAACTCGGTCATTATTATACACTGTGCAGCATCATCCAACATTGTGCACACGATTGACTAGCACCCATACAGAACAATCATTCTCCAGTACTGCGAAGTGCTACAATATTTCTCAGACACTTCACAGCACTCTTCCTGATTGTGAGGTTACCCATGCCATGCATACTTAAATTACAAAAATAAAATATATCAGCATGATAACAGTATATAATAATGCTACACAATTTACTAAAATGCACAATGTAAAATATTATACGCTAATGCAATGCTACCAAGCATAACAGTTGCCCAAAATGTAAAGTCGACATATAAAAAGTTAAAGTTATCCCTGACAAGACTTTTCTCTGGTTCCCTGATTTTATTCAGGTCAGTAACAAAAAAGCATCGAACTTCATCCCAATAATAAGCAGGTACCAGTAACAACATTCTCTCCATCTCAATGATGGCACTCTCCCTCTGTCCACGTGCATTCCTACAATGGTAACTTTCACTCAAACCTGAGATTAGAGATGGGACGAACTTCGTATTCGCATTCGACAACATGCGAATATTGCCCACCTTTCAGCAATTCGATATTTGACAAATAGTTGGTGCCACTACTGTTGAATGCGAACGTTTCATTTTATGCTACTTGACTGAATTTAACTAAACTTTTGATAGAGGATAATGACTGAAGAGAACACACAAAACACTCTGGATGTTTCATTTTCTTAATGAAACTTGATTGATTTAACTGAAGTTTGACTTACATACTGATTTTTTCAGACTGAACACTGAGCAACTACTTTGGATGTTTCGCTTTATTCAAATACAGGTGTAGTAAAGTTTCCTTGAGGCTGAATAACTATTCACATTCGTATTTGTTATTCGACGAATAGTAAATTTTCCGGCTTCGTCACATCCCTACCTGAGATGCACCGTGGCAAAGACCCCAGTTCATTAGATATAAAAATCTTACAAGTGAATCCCTTCCCTGTTGTGCCAAAAAACCTTTAATCCTTATAACGCACTGACCATATGATTGTCCAAACACAACAGCAATCAACGAAATCTGTCACTGTCAAATAATTATAACGTTAATAGTTTGATGCGTCATGATAGCCATTATACACAAATGGTGATGGTGTCTAAAAGTCTGGAGACCACATGGTCTTTGATATTACAAAAGAGCTGTACAGCTGCAATACACTGTGTACAAATATAACACAAAGAACAAGTAAACAAGACAAGATTATGCATGCAAACAAACCTCATTGATGCGTTTGTACGTGTGAATGAGGTCGACGCTCAACTTCCTCAGTGGACCAGACCTGTGATCACGATACACAGATATCGGCTGATGTGCCATTGACGTTGCTTCGACCATCTGCATCTGCCAGCCATCATCTGGCAACGTCTTACCAACGCTCATTTCTGCCGGCAGGCTACTGTCAGCATAGACTGGTATCAGCATGCCGCAGAAGATACACCATTGATAAACAAACGTCAGATGCAGCAAACAGTTGGCATTGTTTGTCCTGCCATACCACAACGTATAGTTTAAACACAACATAGCAACTTACGATGCCTACCAGTGTCATAATACAAGACATCCACTCTTTTAAGCAATGTGAAATTTCCTCACTTTTCTCTAAGGGCACCTTGCAGTCTCCTGACCTTGTTATGATTACTCGTGTCATGTACAACTAACAGCGTAACCATGAAATACAACATCCATGCTATGCAGTAGACTGTGCCACAAAGTTCACTGTAAAAATATTAGTATCAATGTTATTACTGTAAAATTGCTAACAGAAGCTGCTGGCTTGTATTGGAACATTTGACTTAGACCCCTCCAGGCCAAATTTTCAGAACTTTCCTAAGACATTTTCCAAAAATCTTCCTATGTCAGATGATTTAGGAATTCCAAAGAAGTTCTCTTATCCGAATTTTTGATAGCTTTCTTTGAATTTCCAAAGAACTTCTTCTTTTCTTATCTTCCTAAACTAGTTCAACCAATCAGATGCGCTTATACCGACCATGTCACATAATCAAAACTTCTTAAGAAAACTTCTTATCTTAGCACGTCCATGGAAAGCGCATTTTACACACTGCTTCATTTACTAAGTTGACCAAACGTTTATTTCCTTTACTTACTCATTGTTGATTTCTTCTTCTTCTTCGGAGTATGGTCAAACTTCAACAAGTTGAAGATTCCAGACCAGTAGTGGTTGTGGACATGCCGGCAGTGCTGAGTGCATAACAAAAACTCTTAAAGGATGTCCCGGTGCATAAGGTGCTAATTAAAATAGAGAAGTGTCTCTGACTCCTCATGGAAGGGTCGCGACTCCCTTTCACCAAAATCGGTGAAGTACCACAGCCGTAGTTTATGGTAGAATGTAATCCCTGAAATGCTCAGGGATTGATGTGTGAACAGCTTCATCAGGAAGACAGTTCCAGTCTCTGACTGTACAGTAGGATTTTACCACAGCGTTACGCAAATAACGTATGACGTCACATATGACGTCTAAGCTAAGTGTCAACATTGTGTACTTTATTGCAAATTTCGTTTTATTACACAGCTTTCTCCGTGTAGGACAAGGTTAGTGCTTTCCTATATATTTGTCAAAATTCTTCCTAAAAAGTTTCCAAAGAAGTTTCAAAAATCCGCATAGGCCCTACTTTCTTTGGAAAAGAAGTCTTCCAAAGGCGTCATCATTGCGTCACAAGCTTAAATACAATATACACAGAAGGACTAATTAAACCATGTTGAACTGTTCATATTACCCGCATGTTAATATTCCCCCCTTTTACCCTAATCTTTTTAATCTCAATCTGCGCAACCTTCAATCACAACACAGCACAATCACAACAAAACGAAAGATCCCAATCGAACCTTTACAACTAAAATCGGACGTTAATATAAACGGCAAGTATATATACACAAAATATACGGAAAAATACACACACAACTTTCTACTCACTGTTACGACTTTTTATTTTTCTAGCTGCAAGAAAAATAAAAAAAATGGCGACCATTAGTATACCAAAACATCCGCTATAATAAATAAGTAAATGTATCTTTGCTGCACTGGTCAGCAGTCAGCTGAAGATTAGATGAGAAAGTGAGGATAGGCCTATACCTCCTCCCCCTGTACAACAGTGTCATACTTACCGTACTTACTTACTTACTACCAGACGGGTAAGCGAGTAACGAAACCCGCCTATAGGCCTACGGTGAGTAGGGTCGTCACTACCTAGCGACAGTTGGGTTTTATATTAATTTTGCATGTTTGCCAAAATTGACATTCTGGCAAGCAAAAAATATAGGGCATACAGTCGGAACTTCCTCTTCGGCGATTGGTGCGAAGTAGTCATGGCCAGTCAAATCATTTGTTTATTTCGACGTGACAGTAATAAAGGTGTCATACTTCATACCAAATTTCCGCAAAAAATATAACTGAAACAGCCAGCGCAACTTTCGTTGTTGTTAGCGCAGTTATCTAATTCATCTCTGATGAATAATATAAGATAAAACAAGTTGCGTAGGCTATAGGCTTATAGCATATTTGTGGTACTTCGTTCGACGGTGCTGCCACCTCGGGAATCAGTGTACAACGTGCAGTAATAAGCGCTACTGTATTTTGGCAATATTAACCGACTGCGTCTCGCAGTGAAGCACGGACGCACGGTAGTGCTACTGACCGCCTATAACAAAAAATCTGAGCTAATGCTCACGAGACGCGAGAGAGCCTAAAGCAGTTCCTGTTCCCAGGTTGTTTTCGTCCATATCTATCCATTTCGTCGCAATTCACTCTTTTGCAGCCAAAATCGCAAAAAAATCATTAACCCTCCATTTTAGGACTCATGCAAGGTCATTCAAAATTATCAATGTTGAAATTACCATTAAAAGCATGTCACCAGTGCTTGTTATGGTAAGCACCATGTCTATACCTATCTGCAACCGTTTTCACGTTATGCAAGCCAATAGCGGAAAATAACCAGTTTTAGGGAGGGTACCCTTCTTTGACACCCTCATGCACAGGCCTCGTTGAACGTAGGGGTTTGGAACTCGGACTGCTAAAGCAACATTCTATGCTGCAAATTGTATATGCAGGTTGTCTTGATCTATCTTCAGCCACTTCAACGCAATTCACTCTTGAAATGTTTTGCGTCACACAATCGTGAAAAATTTGCTAAAACCCATTATTTTGGGGGCTCGGGGTCATTCAGGGTCACTGATGTTGACATTTCCAAAAAAAGCTTGTCGCCAGTGCTTGTTATAATATAAAGCAGCATGTCTGTGCCTATCCGCAACCATTTTCACGCTAAACAAGCCAATAGCGGCTTTTCTCCTTTTCATTCAGCGGCATAAAATTTTGTCACAAAATACTAGAGACTCCGAGCTATCATCTGGTGAAAACCCAAAGTTTCTATCTCACTTGGGCTTGAATCGTTACCTGGTCATGACGGAGAGACAGGCGGAATTACCATAGCTAGCTTTCGAGCGTGAAAAGGAACTTATCAATGCGACCATCTTTCACGCCCTCATCCTAGGGAAAGCTCATTACCCAGCGGCATGAAATTTTGTCACGAAATAGGCTACTAGGCTATCATATGGTGAAAACCAGAAGTCTCTATCTCATCTGGGCTTGGAACGGTACTGATGACACACACCAGGACAGACAGACGAGCGGACAGACGACACAATTACGGTAGCTAATAGGCCTATATACACGCTGTCACACACAGATAATAAGCCTTTACAGATGAAAAGAAAATCATCGACCTTGGATAACCTTGAAGGGTCAATACACACTACTGTGGGTAAATGGCAAGCCTACGTCATAGGGGGTCGACGATGGACAGGGCGATGAACAGGCATACTCAGAAATAAGCAGCAATTTATTTTATGCTTGTAAGTTGAAACTGTTGGCAATTTCATAAAATTTCATTTCAAAATTCGCAAAACGTTTGTTTATATATTGTCTCGGTAAACATTCAACGTGAATGAATATCTGAATTGCATACAGGGTGGGCCAAAAAATGGCACAATGTTTTTATATGCCATTAACTTTATCAAATATTAACCAATTTTCAAAGTTCATTTCCTGTCAAAATCAGGAGAAAATTTACAGTAACACTCTCACTAAAGATACCACCACATTTCATATGTCTCTACACTACCTTGTGAAATCTCGGACAATGCACTCAAGCAGGCGACGACACTGACCTATTGCGTGATAAATGTTGACCAAGCCTGACCTGTGGCCCCCAAACAGCCTGGTCGATTGTGCTATTTAAGGATGTTCAACATATGGTCTATCAACATCGACAATTCGTGACAATCAACCGGTTGAAGCAAGCAATCGTCACTGAGTGGATCAAACTTTTTCAACATTTGGTTACTCATTCCATTGGTCAGTTGCACCGCCAGCTTGAGTGCATCGTCCAGCAGCAAGGCAAACACAATGAACATTTAATGTGAAAACCGCAAGATGTGTCAGTTACTTTGGACAATAACTTTGAGACAATAAAACAGATGGTTTCCTGTTGTTAAGACCTGTTTCCTAATGTTAATTTCTTACAATGTGTTGTTACAGATATTGTCTTGTTTTCAATTTTTGCTTTTAAGAGATTGATATTTCACTAGGTAGTGTAGACACACTCAAGGTGTGGTGGGATCTTGTCATAGTGCTACTACAAAATTTCTTCTAAAATTTTGAAAACTGGTTAATATATGATGAAGTTCTTGGTGTATAAAAACATTGGGCCATTTTTTGGCTCGCCCTGTACATGCGTCTAAAACTTGAAAAACTGAACGTAACTGCGTAATTTTTTTCCACCTTGACAACACTTTCCATAAAATTGTCAATAAAAAATTCAACTAGAAAAAAATTCATGCAATTGTCTGTCTCTGGGCCTAGCAGCATGACGTTGTGGCAGCAATTACACTGTATCACTTCAACCATATCATGGCTGGACTGTGCTAGATCTAACAGTAGCAGGCAATTGGTGTGAGTTCTACCATGTCGATGGCTCCTCAAATAACTTGCTACCTAAAGACACAGATAGCAGCACAACACCGATTAGGTTCAGAGCCTTTTCCACAACGCGATTTGATGACAATCGGCAACATAAGTACTGCATGACACCAGAAATCTCCGCACACAGCAGCATAATTAGAATTTTGTAAACAATCGAAAGTGACAACTGTAATAATTAATAATATTAAACTAGGCACCAATAAATTTTAAAGAAAATTTCTTATGCAATACATTTGCGCTTCAGCAGTGCTTAGTCAAAAATTTTTAGCACAAATTCATGTTTCTCATGTGCAGAATGACACCTATGTCTCAGAGTGTCTTGCATCCTTATGAGGAACTTGGCACTCACTACCCTTGCTTTTTGCTTAGTTAACTTAGTTCAGCTTGCGTCACGATGTCAAAATCATGTCACGTAGTACAATTCAGAATTGCACAACATTTTGTCATGTAATTAACATGCTAGACAAGGTCTGATTAGGTATGAAAAATTGATTTAAACAAAATTTATTATGCAACAACAAAAAACATTACACAAGAAATATTATTAGATTGTGACCAATCTAATGTACTCCTCACGCACATCATTTTGTTTTGTATTCTTTTAAGAGCTTTTTCGTTCCTTTTGGTTGGTATTAGAGATCCGGTGTCTAATTGAGACCCGTTTAATATTATACAAATAGTGACTGGCATCGAGATCGTTATCAGAAATTGTTTCCCGAAGTTCATAAAATATTGCCCGATTTTAGGAACTGAGAGGAAAAAATTAATAATGGTCGATGACGCTAGTTGCCATTTGTCTTGTTATACCTCAACGCATGCATCTATCTGGCACCATTATGGAGATATGGTGCCTCAAAGATAATGGGGTCACGACCTTGACCTTGTGAGGTCACGTGACATCATCGGTCACATGACCATTCTACTCGCAGTGGTCGACTTCCTATGTGAGGTCCATTGTGACCATGCATCTATCTGGCACCGATATGGAGATATGGCCATTTGAAGTTCTTCTAGGAAGGCTCTTCCAGGAACAGAGGTCGGTCGTCGGTCGGTCCTCAATATTACACTGATCTCATATACTCCTCTTCACTACATTAGGAACATAGAGCGCGAGGAGTAAAAAAGTAACAGCACACAACACCGAAAATGGCACCAATAAGAACTGTGGCTAGCAGGTGTCCTTGTATAGCATGTAGATAATCATATCATTGTTATTTAAGTGAAGTTATTAATGAACAAAGCAACTACTGATGTGACCGTACCAGTACTGCATGTGACGTCAGACTGAAGACTTGATTTGGCAGCAGAAACATCACCATTACCATCATCATCATCGTCGTCGTCATCAGCAGCAGCAACAGCAGCTTCATTGTCTTTATCAAGATTTTCAGGCGTTCCGTTAGCACTAACCAACACCAAACATGATAATGCAGCATTCATAACTGATAATTTTTCTATCTCTCTCTGGCTGCAAGCTAAAAGTATATAAGGTGGAAGAAGATGCTTGTGGAGATACATCTCAGAGCTGCAAAGCGTTAACTGCTACATGAGATAAACACGTCCCACCTTAACCCAATCCAGCTAGACTGACACATGATTTACCTATCCTGGAGAGATGGAAGGCTCAGCTGACCTGGGTGGCCGATTACTGAAACGGTTTACCTTCCGGCAACCTGACTCAAGTAGCAGCTAGGCCTGGAGCAGAGCCAAGACGAGACAACATGTTAGAGCTATGGCTATTACATACAAACAGCAAACTGTCCTGAGCCATCAATTATTCTGATATTCTGTGCAGATAATGACTCTACTTTGTGCATATGATGTGGCACAACTAGTACTTGCGAAAGAGAATAGAGGGTTAACAGCAGTCTACTAAAATGCTTGCAATGCAATATTGTGAAATGTCGTTAAAAACTAGTACCGAGCAACAGTCATGCTAAATTTGTAACTCATGGTCCATGCTGCACCCAAAAACATTTTCTCTAACTGAAGTTTGGGGCTAATCTACAACATGTCTTAATAAGAAATCTTAGCTAATGCTCATGAGATGCGCAAGAGCCTATAGCAGTTCCTGTTCACAGGTAATATTGGTCTCTCTCTATCCACTTTGTCGCAATTCACTCTTCTGCAGCTAAAAATCACCAAAAAATCACTAAAAACCCCTATTTTGAAGGTTCAAGGTCATTCAAGGTCATAGACGTTGACATTTCTAAGAAGCTCATTGCCATGATAAGCAGCATGTCTGTGCCTATCTGCAACAATTTCATGCTAAATAAGCCAACAGCGAATAAATAACCACTTTTCAGAGGAATACCCCTCTTTGACACCTGCGCGCGCAGGCCTCCTTGAATCTAAAGGGTTTGAATTTAAACTGCTAAAATTTACATTCAATGCTGAAAATTTCATATGCAGGTTGTCTTGGTCTATCTCCAGCCATTTCGGTGCAATTCACTTTTTAAATGCGTGTCGCAGCCCAAAATTGCGAAAAATTTGCTAAAACCCCCTATTTGGAGGTTCAAGGTCATCCAAGGTCATCGATGTTAACATTTCTAAGAAGCTCGTTGCCAGTGCTTGTTATGATACGCAGCATGTCTGTGCCTATCTGCAACCATTTTCACATTAGACAAGCCAACAGTGGTAGAATAACGTCTTTTCAAGAGGCATGCCCCTCTTTCGCCCCCTCATTCGTGGGGACCCCTTTCACCCAGTAGCATGAAATTTTGTCATAAAATACTAGAAACACCAAGTTATCATACGGTGAAAACCGGAAGTCTCTATCTCACGTGGGCTTGGTATGGTACCGGGACATGACACCAGAACAGACAGACAGACAGACAGACAGAATTACCGTAGCTAATATGCGCTATGCTAGTTTTGCTAGCTGTCGCATGTAAAAATTGTCCTAAGATCTTCCCAAGTTCGTGCCTTCGTGGCTCATCCTAAGTCCGCAACTTAGTAACGCGCAGCTTTTCCAAACGATTCCTAACTTTTTGTCAAATTTTGTAAACAGCATTTCCCCCACAGTTTTTCGTAAGCCTAATTTTCCTCAGTTTTTTGTACCTTTAACTGATGAACTGGTGTATATCAAGTCCCTGCAATATTATCAGAATGCAAAAGGTTGTGACTGACTGAGACGGGCTGGATTGCTGACGACATTTCTTTGCAGTCGACTCAACCTCGGACTGACAACGTTCAGTAGATGCTGTATACGCTTCATCACTTGGTCTATGACGTTTCACGCCACTACTGCAGGTGGCATTGGTTCTACGAATGCCAGCAGCAGCTGTTGTAGTTGTTGTAGTGGCAGCAACAGTGAGTGAATGCTGATACTGCGAGAACGTGATGAGATGGTAGTTACGAAGTGCCGATGACATCAACGTTTTTCTCACTGCACACAACATAGCAGTAGCAGCAGCAACGGCAACAACAGCAGCAGTAGTAGTAGTTGTTGTTGCATTCCTGGCAATCACAGTAGCAGTAGTAATAGTAGCAGTTGTAGTAGTACTGTAAGAACGTGACAAGACGGTGAATACAAAGTGCTAACAACATAAACGTCTTTATCACTGAACACATCAGACACATCTGTAGCAGTAAACCTACTATTACTGACAGTTGCTACTCTCTCTCTCTCTCTCATCCCTGTCAGGGGTGGGGGAGGGTCACCGCCCCGTTCCACTCCAGAAAGTCCCAAAGGCATCGAGAGTCCACGCTGAATTTTCCTCCTGGCCAGATGTCCCATCAGGCCTGGTTGTGAGCTGGACACTGTAGCACCAGGTGCTCTGCCATCTCGTCAGCCTCGTTGCAGTGTGGACAGATGGCAGAGTCCCGACGCCCAATCCAGTAAAGATACCCTGCCAGCAACGGAGAGTGACCAGTGCGTAGCTGGGTCAAAGTCACGCACTGGTCCCTGGTCCAGCTGCCACTAGCAATAACAGTAGCAACAGCACTAGCAGCAGTTGTTGTCTTTGTCGTTAAGGCCATGGGTTACACAGACAAATGAAAAAATGTCCTAAGAGCAGACATAGAGTTCTGAAACAGAAAAGCTTTATAGGAAAGCAGCACAAAACGTTCATCTTAGTGCAGACATGGTAGCGATAGACCAACGTCTGTGCCTAAAAAAATAGCGCAATTAGCTTTATAACAGCACAAAAAAATACTGAACACTGAATGTTATGCTAATTGTGATAATGATGCAGACTGCTGAAGAAAGTTCAGTAGATTTCATGTTTGTGCAGAGAAATCGCACAACAAATATTGCTAAATAATCACTTTAACCAGGTTACTGACACTGCTACATTTTATTAAGTATTTTAGTGACAAATTTCAGCTAAAGCAGGATATTTAACAATAGCTTCACCATGAATGTGCTAAAACTATGACAGTGAATGAAATGTAAACAACAGTCAACAGACGATGCGAATAAGAAAAAAAATGAAAGATTATTTTTTTCACAACAATGTCGTCACATACGTTAGTGATGATTACTAACCATCATTTGCCTGTGAGCGATCTTCAAGTGAAATGAATGCCGATCTATCATTCAACCACACGATCTGTACACTGCCTAGTCAATACACAATAACACACAAAAAATATGGCATTTACAATACTAAAAAACAAAGCTGCTAAAATTAACGATTAATCATTAGTTACTACAAACTTTCAACAATTAATTGACACCACAACATACATCATAAACATACAGCATCTATGCATCATAGTCCGGTAACATAAACTGACCCCACCTTGACTTCAAGCTACTGACCTTTTGAGCTCCAAATTTCGAAGCACTCATCCCTGTTCCAGACTGCATTATACTCAAAATGTTTGCTGAAGCTACATCCAGTGATACTGAAGGTATTACACTAAAAAAGACACACGCATAGAAACAGCCCCAAAACATAGAGGCTCTGATGACTCTATGACGGTGGAGGCATAATAATAGAAAGTCAGATAAATCGCTGAAGCAGCTGAAAATACTTCATGACTAGTTGTACAGTATGAGTAGAAAAAATTTTACACCCCCTCCCCCCCACTGATGTGTTCTGAAATTTATTCTTCAAAGACTGAACATTTCTTGGCAATATTTTACATGCGTATTCTGCACTCAAATCTTCACCGAAATACAAAGTATCATTCATATTACATCACGTGTGTGCACATGTGCAACATGGGTCATAGTTAGCATACCAAAAGGTGAGAAGAGCTGATGAATATTATCTGCTTTCCAGTCCTGAGGAAACGTAATGTGAAAAACATGCTCACGACAGACTGCCGCTATGTGAATCACAACACAACAAAGCTCTACTGATTCACACTCATTGATTCAGATTGTTTCATATAGCTACGCATTCACATTACAATAGTACCGAAACTGAGCTGACATCAAATGCTCAACAAAATCGTCCAGATTTGTCAAAATTACGTTTCAGGTAAACTTTGTCAATATACACATTGTCCCACAAAAAGTAAGCCACGTTCATTTTTATGATAACTTTGGCGACTGTGGTCTGATTTTAATAATTAAAGGTAAAGGTAAAGGTCATCAATTTGTATAGCGCATCGTCGCGAGCACGCGCACGCCTCTAATGTGCCTTCATCACTAACCAAAGCCGCCTGCCGCACGGCCACCGCGTGCAGCCTGCAAACACAGGCTGGCGCAGCGGCCGGCTAGGTAACCACAGTCAGCTGTACCAAGGTCCCCACCTTCCGTAACTCATGTAAATGAGTTACTACTCATTTTACCGTCCCATGGAGGGTAGAAGGCTGAGTCAACCTAACTGGCAGGCTTCGCACCGAGATGGTTTACCTGCCCGTAGGCAGTCACCCATAGCAGTACTAATCGGGCCCGGCATAGAGTAACTTCGTTTCAGCCGAAACGCGTTACCAACTACGCCACGCCACCAACCAACCTCCACATGTGCAAGAGATGGAAGCAAAGACTGCCATCACACATCAAATCTGTTGCCATGTAAAAAAATTGTAAAATGCGAATATACTGCGCAGCAAAATAATGGAATATAAGAATATAAGCTGCAACTGTAACATACAGTAGCATACCATCAGCGCCTTCCAGATTAATGAAAGTCACATCATGCATTCGCATCAGGTGAAGTCTAAATAAACACATGGAGCAGTAAAAAAGGGTCAATTAACAAGTTACATAACAGTGCTTATCTTTATGAGTTGGTAACAGACTTGACTTTCAAATAGTTGTGAATTGTTCTGAACAGTCTGCTGCATGCTTTTTCAGCCCAATTACTGAGGGTTCTGTCCTGCGATATTTCTTTAATCCAGACATCAGCTGATAACGTTGGCACTTAGTCGTATTTTTAACTTCTTATGCAACAATTGGGCTAATCCGAATATCAGCTGGAAATTCTTTTCATCCATTTGTATTTTTTTTTTAAATTTAGATTAGGAGTCCACTGACCTGAATGCTACGAAGCATCCCCGCCATGAGATCATGCATTAGCAACTTGCCCAAAACAGGTAAAGCACCCAGCCATAACCACAACACAGCAGGCAGGCTGTACTTGATTTGGTACCGGAACCAAAATACTATGATTTAATTAACTGCATGATTGATTGTTATAATCTGCAATGCTACTAAATATTGGATCAACTGTCAACAGAAGACCAGAAGACTGACTTGTTGTAGTAATTGGTCACCACGCTGTTGTCCACACTGACATGACTGGATGGTGGCTTCAAATTTCTACCTACAAAAACAAACAACACATTTAGCGACAATGTCATTCGTAAGCAAGTTGCTAACATATCAGACCAACTCAGCCTCCTACTACCCTCACCAGAATGTTAAATAACTAGTAGACTATAGACAAGGGGGTGAAAGCCTATTGTAGCTGATTGGGGTAGTGATATGTCTGCTGGCTGCAAACCAGAGGTCTAACTGTTCGCTGATGAGGACAATGGGTGGCCGCACTGTGGTATTATTAGCTCATGTCAATCAGCCACCAATGTAAAGTGCTCCTGGTCATAAACTGCAAATAAGCAGAGCTGCACCGAGTACCTGGGGCCGAACTTTCAAAACTTTCCTAAGACATTTTCCAAAAATCTTTCTAGGTCAGACGATTTAGGAATTCCAAAGAAGTTTTCTTTTCTGAATTTTCGAAGGCTTTCTTTGCATTTCGTAAGAAGTTCTTCTTTTCCTATTTTCCTAAACTAGTTCAACCAATCAGATGCGCTTATACCGACCATGTGACGTAATCAGTTTGAAAGCTTCTTAGGAAGACTTCTTAAGAAAACTTCTTATCTTGGCACGTCGACAAGAAACACAATTTACACACCGCTTCGTTTTTTAAGTTGACCAAATGTCGATTTGTTTTACTTACTCATTGCTGAGTTGGCTGCAGTGTCACACAAATAACATGACATCACATGTGACATCTAAGCTAAGTGTCAAATTTTGTTTTATTACACAGCTTTCTCCATATAAGACAAGGTTAGTGCTTTCCTACATTTTATCATAAATTCTTCCCAAGTTGTTTCCAAAAAAGTCTCGAAAGTTGGCCCCTGACTTTTACCATCACCTTTACAAGTGGGTACACTTATAAAAGTGTAGACCATTGTAACTGAATGAGATATCTGTCATGCACACCAACAAAAAATGCCAGCAACATGTGAGCTATAAACAGAAACTATTTTCTGGATAAAGCAGAGCAAGATGACGAAGACAGTTGTACGATGAGACGAACCAAGGAAATTGGTCATGGTAATGAGACAAAGTCCAGTGATGAACGCATCATATCCTGCTTCATGCAACTGAGCATTGTCTGTGCTGTAACTGGGGAAGTCCAAAAGATCAGCTGCAATGCACAACATTATCACGCTCTCACACAGACATAGTAGCAGTCATAGTATTACTGCCCCCTGTTCCCTGTAGTTGCCATACAACAAGTTAGTATTATTGTTATTAACATGCCACCATGTCAGTTAAAAATAACGTGTTGCAAGCATGGAAAACAGCTATGCGAGTACAAGCTGTGAATCACAGTTGATGAAAATAAGTCCTGAGCTTATGTTAACAATCAGCTAAAAACGCAGAGTTGAAATCATCAGTTAGATGTTGTACATTGCAGTGAAATGACCAGACTGTGAATGAGCAGGGTTCTGACTTACCAACCTGTGGCTGTACAAATGGCGCCTTCTGTAGGTCTTGCTGCATCTCTCCCAGCACTGTGCAATGTACATAGTCCTACAGAAAAAAAATACCAGATCAGTGACCGAGTGAGTAGTGTCTTAATGGCCCATCAGCAACTGATTACATAAATTAAAATAGTATGCAAAATCAAGAATTGTAAGTAACCATCGCATGGTTCCTACTACTCTGCAGAATACATTTTCCCTGACTTTTCCCTGACTTTCCAGAACAAAATGAATTGTTTTCCCTGACTAATTTGTTCATGCGAAATACCAATGCTGGCTTTCAATCACTTGCAATAACACTAGAAACAAGGGCGGCAGAACAAATGAAACAGTAAAAGTATAAATAATCTGTGAGCGAAGTGAGCAGAAAAAATTTTGAACTGCTGTATGCAGTGTGTGTGCAACAGTTCTGTTTTTTTCTGCATCTTTGTTAACTTTTGCACCATGGTACTTTTGAATTCCCTGACTTCCCCTGACCGTCTGGATTTTCCCTGACTTCTTAAAATTCCCTGACTTTCCCTGACTTCCCCTGACCGTAGGAACCATGTAAATGACAGAAATAAGAATTTTAGCCGTCTGGTGAATAAAATATTTTATATATATAATATGAGCGCTAGGGTACTATACTTCGTGCTGTCGCCGGAAATTTGCATTTTGACAGTCACTGTCGCTCTCTACAGTTCGGATATACCTTTCGTGGGGGCCCTGTGCATAATGTGTATCTGTCATGAGTATGCATTAGTGTTTTTTTCTTTTTTTGTTTGTTCTTTTTTTGTTTGTGATGCTATCGAATTTTTTTATTAATAAAGTTGATTATAAAATATGTCAATTGGGAATACCAAAATGAGGACCAATCTGTAAGCCTAATCCCGAAACGGGATCCCGGGATTATAAATTTCTCAATCCCGGATCTCGGGATTGAAAATCATATCCCGGGATTGCAATCACTAATAACAACAGCTCACAAACAGGACGGAAATTATTCAACAAAGTACAATAGGCGTCTTAGCCAATGCAATTCTGTCTGTCCATCTGTCCGTCCGTCCATCCATCTGTCTGTCCGTCACATGAATGGATCAGTCAAAAACGGTGCAAGATAGGATCACCAAATCTTCACCGTAACTTCTCTGGCTAGGCTGACTGACTTTCCATTAATAATAAATGCATCTGTGTTTTTCTTTTAACGAAGTGTTTTATAAAATGCAGATCACAGACAAAATACTTTGCCCCTAATACTGCCAGAACTCATTTGTTTTTGTACCTTACAACATGTACTGAGTTGTGTCAAAAATACCAATTAAGATTAAACATTTGAGTTGTGTCGCTAGGGGCTAATACAATAAACAGCAGTATGCTTATAGCCTAAAGCCTACCGCGTTTATGGATAGGCCTATTTTCTACAACAGACAGCAAAAAAACCACTGCACATAATTATAGTACACAATATCTTGAGAAACAACAAAAAACATGCATCCAATGAAAAAACGCGAGGTGTGGAATATAAGTATGGAAGATTTTGGGGTTTACTGGATAAGGAGGTCTGTGGGAATTCCCACAGGTTTTTCTGTGGGTATGGGATGGGTATGGAAATTGAAAACAAATTCCCACGGCAGCCCTGATGACATTACAAAACATGACAATCATGTGCAAGAACCCACACATGAGTACATTTGCAGGATCATGCATCAGTACAGTAACTGTAACTTGTGTATCACCAACGAAGCTGTTCCTTTACCGCAGCCGAACACCTGCATACCACAGAAGTTGGGGCATTTACTGTCATTTGGCTGAACTTAAAATCAAACAACTTCAAAACACACAATTTGCACAGTTCATAGGCAAAGTTAGCCCCATTTCACTACTGAACACAATTATGAAAGGCAGCAAAATTAGTGCTGCATCAGTCAAATATGTACATTATGTGCACAGCCAAGTATAAAATGCGTAGAGAACACAATTTCATACATACGTGGGCTTCTCTGAAAGACAGCTTTGAAATACTGAGGACTGAGAAATCCGTGACCATCACCAGAACAGAGAATAACATTGTTAGCCGAGCGGAAAAAAGGCACACCATCTGAAAGAACAATTACAACAAGAGTGAACAGATAACAAAGTGTGCACAACTGACTTAAATGCAGTGATCCACACTGCAATAGTACATGTATGAAAACAACAAGACCAATTTTGACAGCATTTAGCCAATAAAGTCATTGAACTTAAACTGTATTTTTTGTATATACCAGGTGAACAAGAAATTTGAGCTAATGCTCACGAGACGTGCGAAAGCCTATAGCAGTTCCGGTTCAGTAGTTTAGCTGAAAATTGGGGTGTTCACGCTAAGTTAATATACAAATACCAATTTCTCTATCTGGATCGCATAATGATAGTAGCGTGGCACCACCTTAACCTAGTAACCTAGGCCTTATCTCGTTCCACCCGTGTGACGGACGGACAGACAGATGGACAGAATTGCGATGGCTAAGATGCGCTGAAAGCAGTAGCTGCTTTCGCGCATAGAAATTAATCAAGTTCATAATCCTGAATGCAGGTTTTACAGCTAATTCCAAGATAATGGCAAACGCCTGACCTGCAAGTGCTTTCTCAACGTCAATATAAATCAGAACTTCACAGTCTTGGCGCATACCTTCAAGAACAGAAACACGAAATAACTCACGCTCACTCTCTACTGCAGTACATACCGGGTAAGTCGAAAAAAGTGAAACACCTTTCAACTACATCAACATAATGTGCCATAAACCATAAAACATGATATTTATGCTGTCTGAACAACTTAACATTTGGTATTAAGCAGGGTTGTTAACAATACTTGTGAAAAGTATTGGCAATACCAATATAATTACTTTGGCCAAAAACTATTGCCAATACCAATACCGATACTGTTGCAGAAAAGTATTGACAATACCAATACCAGTACTTTTACAGGCAGTACTTTTTCTACTCATTCAGCAATCACAGGTGCATTTAAGAGGGGGCCTAGCTGGCTGCGCTTCTTTTTTTCTTCATCGGTGTGGTAGTCAACTTCAACAGTGCGTTAAGGTTTTGCATGCCACATATTTTCCATCTCAAGTTAACAAAAGCCCCCCCCTATGTGGGACGCTATAGAACAAAAACAGCAAAGTGGTCTCATTTTTTTCGCTCGCCACGCTTGCTATAAGACTAAGTTGAGTTGTTGTCCAAATAAGAAATGCTGCCCATAGGCAGTGATACACATACATAGTGGTAAAAAAATTTTACCACTATGACAAACATACAACTAACGGCTGCCCTTTGTTTATCAATCGTCTGATTAGACGCTCTGTCCCAGGACCCCACTGGGGCTCGGGGGCTCCACTACCAGACCCCTGTTGTAGGCTTGCGTTCGCCCACCGGCCCTCTCTTTGTAAAATTTGTGAATCCACCTCTGGCATTGTTATGTTTAGTCGCTTGTTGATGCGGTGATTTAGTAAATTTAGTTGTCGCCATGGAATTAAGTACAGACATTAACGAGACTCATGAAAATCAAGACTTGAGAAAAACCTCCATCTTGATAATTACATTTCTCGCCTTAGAGAATTGGACAGTTTGAATAGGATGCAATAAACAGCTTCTAGTGCTCGTCAGTGAGTCGCCGTCGACAATTGACTGCAGCAACTAAGTTGAGTGAGGAGGGGGTGGGCTATCACCCGCAGAGCAAGAGCGCAGAGTGCCAGCTGGACTGTACGTAGTTCGTGGTCAGGTTTCAAATCAAACGTTTCTGAGTCCGCTGTCAGAGTCTTGACACCTATTCTTACATCCTCGGAGCAGACGGACCCCAGCACGTGTGTCCATCGCATGTAGTTTAGGGCCTACATCTCCCTGCACAGTGCACTGAGGCCTAACTGCATGTGTGCGGGCAGACATCCGCGATGTGATGCATCGGGCGTTGTTGTGCAGCAGCCACAGCGGCGCTGCTTGCTGACAAAAGTATTGGTATCGAGTATTGCCAAAAAATAGCTGAAAAAGTATCGCCGATACCCATTTCGATACTACGGACGAAAAGTATCGGCGATAGCCATGACAATACTCAAAAAGTATCGCCGATAGTATTGGTAGCGATACCAATACTGCGATATTAACAACCCTGGTATTAAGTACTTTCAGTTAAAAAGTGTATAGTTATTTGAAAACATTTTCAAAATTCTATCTCATTTATTTTGGAATCCCAGTGTTTCTGCACACACAAAGTGTGAAGCATACAGTGTTCGTCGTTATTTAATCCAACAATCATAATGAAATAACAGCTTATTCACATAAAAAAGAGAACTTGTTTACATGGGCAGATGAAGAAAAACATCATTTAATAAAAAAATACACAAAACAAGAAGCCCAGCTGTCGCTAAGATAGCCGATCGTACTGGTTGTCAGTGACCTTCAAGGTCATCCAAGGTCGATGATTTTCATGTCACATGAAAGCCAATATGCAACTTCCTATCAATGATCAATAGCAAACTAGGGCTTATCTCGCACCCTTTAGCCACAATAGCACATAATGGCCTTTAAGGTCATCCAACGTCAATGATTTTCATCTAATCTGACCAGGTGTATGCCATTTCCTATTCCAGGCCGCATATCTCACAGTTTCTGAGATATTGCCAGTTTTCCATTGAAAAACACACATTTTCCTACCCCCCTTCATTAACCCACAAGTTAAAAATGTTCCCCTTCAAGTAGACGGCTGAAATTTTGCATGATCGAGTTTACGACACATAGCTAATTATGCATGTAAGAAGATTTCCCCTACGCCCTACCCGTTAGCCAGGGTACATCCTTTACAGATAGATGGATGGACAGACAGACAGACGACAACCATGACAATAGCTTGACCGTTACTTAAGTACGGTCAGCTAAACACAGTGCAAGAATTCTTAAAACTGGCCCACATTTGCCAAAGTTATGTTTAAAAATAAGGCAGTACACTTCCATGCATAACTGAGTGTAATATCCACAACTGCAGGGCCAAAAGCAAATGTTTACATACAGCAAATTGAACCAAAACTCAAACAGACATCGGCAGTGAGATAATGCTACCAGATATAACTTGATCATTGCCTGGTTCACCAGGTGCAAAGTGAATGTGATTGCGTTTCATGCAAGATAAGCCCTGCCAATAACAAACAGCAAAAACAATGCAATTTCCATCACAACTTAATGCCGACTACAAGTTAGTACAACATCTGGTAAATATATTTAATTAAAAATTGAAGCGATTCAACAAAAACAAGACTCACTAATTAAGTGTTTGAAATGAGTCCAAATGGGTATCCAGGACCCAGGTATTGACTGCATACCTAGACAGACACCCAGACAAATATCTGCTGTCCCTTCAATACACCACGGGCCATAAAAATGTACCACTTTACTTTTGTCCATATCTTCGCCAATTATTGACCAACTTTCAAAATTCTTTCACTGGCACACCCTGCAGACAATTTGCAATAATGTGATTATTATATATCCCACCACATGGTAGATGCGTTTCTACATTACCTTGTGAAATATAAATGTAAGCAAAAACTAATGATAATAATAAAAATTTAGGTAAATGAAAAAACGCTTCAGACCAACATTGCAATGAATGATTCGTATGAAACTAGACTGTGTTATACACACACAGTCTAATGTCATACAGACCATTCACTGCCATGTTGGTCTGAAGTATTTTTTTTCAATTTTACCAAAATGTTTGTTTGTTATCGTTATGCATGCACATTTCATTGATATTTCACAAGGTAGTACAGAGACACATTTATGGTGTGGTGGAAACAATAATAACCACATTTATCACAAATTGTCTGCAGAGTGTGACACTGAAAGAATTTTGAAAATCGGTCAACAATTGGTGAAGATATGGACAAAAGTAAAGTGGCACGTTTTTTGGCCCACCCTGTAGTAACATTATGGCTGTGATTTGTGCCTAATTTATAACATATGATATATCACAAATTCAATGTAAGGTTTCATTCAAACTGCCAGTATGACTGTGCACAGATTAACGTAATGTTTAGACGTTCATTATTCTAATACTCCATTGCCATGGCGGCTGCACTGTGAGCTAGTAGTCATGAGTGGCACAGCACATTCCTAATGATGATATGCTGTCTAATGCAACCATTTATTAATTCAACACACTGTTAGGTTTCAGACTAAGAAATGTTGCAAGTAAAGAAAAAGAAACCTTGGACTGAATAGTCTGCCAAGCCTTCTTGGAGGTGCCATGAATGACTGTGGGAGCATCTCTAGCATCTGTGATCTGTGTCAGCTCCAAGTCATTCACCTGCAACGAAGTCAACTTGCTAATCACAGCCACAATATTACTGGCATGTACAAAACAACACTGTCATTTGGGCTCTGAACTAGGCAAATAAAACAACTCGTCATGTGCAACACAGAAGTTTTAAAAAGTATATGGTAATCAATGTTAGCCACCTTTTCCATATCTCTCCAGCACTCAGCGTTTAGCATCAGCCAGCATTCAATGAACTACACTATCACTACAGACTATTGAAATTACCATTAACTTACGTCCACTGTATGACCTTGGTTTGCACGGATTTTCAGCTGACTTGACTCGGAGTCGACAACTAACTGAAACCTCTGCTTGTCATTTTCTTCGATGACACGGCGGACATCTGCTTCAGTGTACTGCTCAAGACCTCGCTGGCATAACACATCGTCCACATACAGAAATCCACCTGCACCATGAAAATATTTCAGTTATTAAAACACCAATGTATTAAAATATGGGTAGTGCCAAACCTGATGATTACCTGACCTTGAATGACAATAAGTGGCAACATGTGAATATTATCTTTACCACTGCAAGTTGCAACACACTGAACAGGTTGATCAGGGAGAAGTTAGAATAACGCTATTCAATTAGCTGACTCTCAAAATCCCCTTTGATACTGTATCAGCATTTTGGAATTAGGGCTTAGCTCCAGAAATCAATAAAAGAATAACGTGCCATGCCCCTCATGGGCATAGGCAGGGTGCTGATCTCACTTTCTGTGGCCACTGTGTGGATACATCACTGAGTCCGCAATGGTTGGCCAGTGCGACGCCAGACCTACAGTTACCTTCCCTGCAGCCGCAGAGCGTTGACACCATTTGACCGGTACCAAATTATACTGCATGGTGAACAGAAGCACATGTGTGTGAACAACATGCCCAGGGTCATTACCTGGAAATGCCTTGGCTCGAAGTCGAACCGGGAACCTTAGGGTCACCAGTCTGACACGTTATCGATACATCACCAAGCCACACCAGAAACCAATAGCCAAACAGCAATCAAGGGCCTCAACATGACTTTAGGTGAAATTGGTTCTCCCCACTATTGTTTGGCCGATATTCTGTCAAATTACAACATGCGTAGTAGGCCTACAAACAACAACCAATCAGTGATTGAGCAGTGAAGGAATTCCTTCATGTTAGGGGATTGACATCGGGAAATATTACAAGTTATTCACAGGTGCTCATTTTCTTCAACTATGCATACCGTAAAACTTCTAATAAATGCCTTTGACGTATATTTGTACACTTGACAAAAACCACCTGGTATTTAATAGAGACCCGGTGCTTATTGGAGACCCTGTGTCATGGGCTCAGCTTACTGCAGGGCTGAGTTTGCCACAGAGTACTACTGCACATGCACGACCTACTTACATGTCAAGTAGGTAAATGTGGCCCACGTAAGGTGGGCTCAGTTTACCAATCGGGCTGACTTTACCATGAGACAAATTAATGATATTATCCATGTAATCAATCCATTATAAACTTCAGAGTCCAGATTAGTTTTCTTTTATTACTTTATGTCTTACTGTTGATATTTCCCAAGTCTGACCACGGCATTTTTCTAGCTTTTGTCTTATTCATTATTATTGTGTTTATGGGTAGGTAATTCCAGTCTGAATAATAATTTGGGCACACGTAAGATGGGCTCAGTACTAAGTGGGCTGACTTAACCACGGGACAAATTATCCATTATCCATCTAATCAATTCGCCATAAACTCTGTGGAGTCCAGATTAGTTTTATTAGTTTATGTGAATTATGTCTTACTGTTGATATATCCCACAGGCCAAATGTAGTGACTATGCTGAAATTACCTGACTCTAATTAAAGCATTTTTACTGGTTGCATTATTCACTATCCTTCAGTATTAAGTCACAGTGTTTGAATTTGAAAACGTGTACACCACCAACTATTGTCATATAAAAAAACTGAACTAAAAATATCCAAAGAACATGATCTTGTCGTCAAGACAAAAAATAAGCGTAATACAATGAAGGCATACGTTTCTTTCTTAATTGGCCAAGGCATTGTGTGGCATTTCTTGTGGTAGGACTACCATACTCCAGTTTCACACTCAACCCGGTAAACTCAGCACACCATGATAAATAAGTGGTAAACTCAGCACGGCGGTAAGCTGAGCCCATGACACCGGCGTTTATTTGAATTTTTTTTGCAAATGGCAAAATACTGGTACTCATCAGGCAGGAAAATTAATGCTTACATGACCTCTCCCAATAATACCCGACGTCTATTTGAGACCGGAGTTCATTGGAGACCCAGCCATTATTTGAGACCCGGCATTTATTTGTACATTTGGCAAAACACCCCCAGCGTTTAATAGAGACCCAACGTTTATTGGGGACCCAACCTTTATTAGAAGTTTTATAGTAATTAGCAACGACAGTGATATATGAGTAAAATTACCATTCATAAGTTGAAGTCCACCATTCTTTGGTCCATGACGCAGAAAATACGACAAAGCCTTTGAAAGACGAACATCTTTCGATTTATTCTGCATCACAAGCCAAGCATTTATAATATACACCTTATAGGCTAAGTAAGTACTCAAACAAAAAACAAAGTCAAGTTTTGCTAAGACTTAAGTCTCTAAAGCCAAACTCTTAGACCTAATCACGTTTGACGTATGACACTAAAAACCTCGTCCAGTGTCAGTTTCACAACTGCTGACTGATCTATTACCGTGAACAGTTTTTATACTCTTTCTGCAATTAATGAGCTCTTGTACGGTTATACCTGCATTGTTCAACATTCAGATGCGTCCTATAGAAACCAGTACATCACAGTCAGACTTTCAATACTTTCACTTTCGACTCTACAAATTCAATAACTTTTGTTTATACCTAGAATAGTTATTTAATATTTTGCAGCTTTTGTAGACGTTAAATATTCAATGGTGTAGTGTTTTGTCATTGCCATTTAGTTCAGTAATTTTTCTTTGTATATAATCATGGTTGAAGATAGATCGTTATGCAAAGAACTAGATCAATGGATCGATCAGCTGATGGAATGTAAACAATTAGCAGAAAGTCAAGTTAAAACATTATGTGAGAAGGTCAGTATGGACCCTTGAGCCGTATGAAAATCTTGACAGCCGCCAAAAGTCCCTTGTAGAAGACGAATAAAGTAATAATTTAAACTATTTAAATGTTAGGTTTGTAATCATTGATAATTTATTTATTTCTTGTTAGTTTGTCGGCAGGCTATGTAAATATGATTCATGGAACTTTCGTACCCGAGAACTTTCGTTCTGTAGGTGCAACTTTCGTCCCCAGGAACTTTCGTTCCTTGCAACTTTTGTTCTCGGAAACTTTCGTTCCCTGGAACCTTCGTCTGCAAGAACTTTTGTTCCCAGAAGTAAAATTAGCATAGAAGTTAGAAAGTTCATTCTCTGACATTGATCATTATTGAATCCGATCAGATCGGTGCTTATCCAACGACGCTCGAGACGTCAGGATGTGAACGCTCGCTTGATTGGTCACGACGTCGGTTGATGCCGGTGATGTCGTATCATAACCCCCGCCATGCGCCGCGCTCACTTGTCGTGCTGGCGGCCGCCATCAAGGGATCACGGTAAAGGCGCCTGGAGAGATGAGTCGTCACGCTGGCAGTGACCTGATCCTTCCATTGCTTCCTTGGCCCATTAGGAGGACAGCGCCAACCAACCGAACGTTCTGCCCCTAGAAGCTGTTTTGGCAGGTGGGAGTCGTCCATTCGGTACACATGTCCAAACCATCGAAGACGATTCCACTGAACCCGCTTCCCTATGATGAGATGTTCCATGCAATTGTGGCATATCATGTCATTCCTTAGCTGGTTGCATCGGGTTGCTGTATTCTGTATAATTCTGTTGTAGCTTTACTCTGGCTTAAGTTGTGTGTTAACTTGTAATGAAGTGTCTGTATTTTCTTAGTTAGTTAGCATATTTATAAGGTGTCCATTCTAAAATCACAAATGCTGCAGCTATTGCCCAAACATGTGTCTGTTAATGAAGACAGTGAGTGACAGTGATGGGTCGCGAATGGTCGCTGATAGACTGTTCCAGACACGTGGTACATTGACGGCAAAAGATCAGTCACCGAACGTCGTTCTGGTCAGTGAAACCTACAGTTTGGTCGTTGACAACTATGAACCTAGACCAGACTGGCGGCGGCGGATCAGGTGGCAGTCATCAGCCAGGTAGGCAGAAGCACGCCCATTTAGGCACTTGTGGACCAATACTGCCAGCTTAAACAAAGTCCGTTGCCAGACCGGTAGCCAGTGAAGCAACTGCAGAACTGGCGTGATGTGCTCTGTACACCACATACCAGTGATCAGATATGCTGAACTGGTGTCTGGATGGACTGTAGTCGCCTTAGTTGACTGTTGGCAATTCCATTAAGCAACGAGTTGCATGCTGAATGTTGTTTGAGTAGTGTGTTTCCTCACTGTGTTATAGGCACGTGAAATTCTTGCTAACGAGTCAAACGTCCAGGAAGTGAAATGCCCAGTTACTGTTTGTGGCGATGTTCATGGTCAATTTCATGATCTCATGGAATTGTTCAAGATTGGTGGAAAGTCACCTGACACTAACTACCTTTTTATGGGAGATTATGTGGATCGCGGCTATCACAGTGTGGAAACTGTCTCGTTACTGGTTTCACTCAAGGTTTGTTATTGTCACTTTCATGATGCTGCTGTAACTTTGCGCAGTATTTGTTTTGGTTGGCTGTGAAGTATTTTATTGTGGTTCACTGTCCATATTTTGAAGTATTATATCCATATACAGTATACAGTTTTTTAGTTAGCTATCATCTTGAGGTTTTCTGAAGTAGAATTTTTTTTTGACATTTTCTCACATGTTTTGATGGCAGTGTCAGATTGCACTAAGTGTGTGGTGGATGGCTGACTGATTGGGTGATTACTGAACACTGGCTGGCTAATGCTTTCTCATCAAGCTCATTGACTGACTGACGTCCAGCTGGTGACATTTGACTCACTGAGTGTGATCAGTGAGAGATTAATGTCCATTTTGTTTTTTTAATAAAATTGTTTGATGTGTGTGGTTGCATGTGTGATCATAACTGAATTTCGTACCGTGTATGGGCATAGCACATCTGCTTTTTACGCGCGAAAGCAGCTACTGCTTTCAGCGCATCTTAGCCATTGCAATTCTGTATGTCTGTCTGTCTGTCTGTCTGTCCATCTGTCACATGGGTGGATCAGTCAAAAACGATGCAAGCTAGGATCACCAAATCTTCACAATCGGCTGCCTGGAAGACTAGTTTCAGGAACCGTAAAGCTTTTCCATAAATTCGAAGGGGGTCACCCCAAACGAGGGCGCTAAATGACAGGGAGGTGGGACAAGTTTGTGATTTTTAGCCAATAAGTCGCTGTATCTCAGTAACGGTGCGAGATAGGGCCTATGTTACTATTAATCACTAATAGGAAGTCGTACACTGGCTCTTGATTGCCACCGAATTCAGTGACCTTGGATGACCTTGAACGCCAAAATAGGGGGTTTTATGGATTATTTGGCGATTTCGGGCTGCGACACAAGTCTATATCATTCACAAGGTTGCGCCATGCAACTATCGTTATGCAATCCAGACAGAGAATTTGGTATTTGTGTGTTAACTTAGCGTGAACACCTCAATTTTCAGCTAAATTACTGTACAGGAACTGCTATAGGCTTTTGCGCGTCTCATGAGCATTAGCGCAAATTTCTTGTTGGAATTACGATACACAATATCATATATTACTTTGAGAATACTAAAGTAGGCAAAAGCATAAATTCCTCAGTGATTGTGAACCATCAAATTTGCTGAAAAACTCCACTGAGGACTTACTGATGACAGCGCACAAGAGATTTCTTCGAAATGATAGTGCGCTATATAAATGTTCACTTATTATTATTATTAATTTTTTTTTTTACCCTCGGTACTCCGTTCCCGAGGGAGCCTAAAAATTAACTACGAAATACAAAGGTGGGTACGATCGTCAGTCCATGCAGTCAGCGGCCAGCAAACTGTCGTGCAACAAAACAGCATTGAAGCACTGCACCAAAACAGAAATCCTCTGAAATAAATAACTGGTCTCTCTAGCCTCGCCAGTATTAGTTGAGATTCTTCTTCCAAGATCAGCCAGGAGCTGGCGAGCTGATGTGTTG